>Ga0214923_10007523_pt1 | contig 11863 bp, 9 predicted proteins | sample LL1510_MetaG_FD_177993 | JGI IMG/M metagenome (GOLD analysis project Ga0214923, IMG submission 177993) | Freshwater microbial communities from Lake Lanier, Atlanta, Georgia, United States - LL-1510 | ecosystem: Environmental > Aquatic > Freshwater > Lake | place: USA: Georgia | collected 2015-10-15 | reverse complement strand
AATCACATATTTTAAAGATCCTGAGGAATCGGCATCATTTGTGCCACTTCCATATGCTACTGGAGTGGTTCCTTCAGAAGTGGACGTACGAGTTCCCTTACCATTTCCAAGCATTACAATACCACCCCAGTCGCCAGGGTAGCGAGAACCAAGTGCTTGGGCTGAGGTAAAGCAGATTGGGCTTGTGGCAGTCCCCTCGGCTACTAGTTTTCCACCCTGTTTTATAAATAAACTAGAGCCTCTGGCTCCGAAAATTACAGTTCCTGGGGATACAGTTAAGGTTACACCGCTTTCTACGTTGACTGTCCCTGATAGTATTGCGGCTCCACTTATAGTCTGTGTTGTTAAATTACCAGAGAGAGTAGTAAAAGATGTAAATGCATTTACACTTCCACCATCACAAAGAGTTTCCCCAACGGTTGGGCTTGCTAGATTGTACTGACCTTTGATAGATACGTTAACAGAGACTACAGTTATAGTTAAGCCAGAAGCATTGGTCAAAGTAACTTGGCTTGTATCTGTCCCACCTGTAGCGGCGAGGTTGAGGTTAATTGTGAAGGTTCCATAATCTGTTGTATATTTTTCTGCATAATCATAGTCAGAAAGTCCATTTGTCTCAGTAGTTGAGCAATTAGTGCACGACTTTACTATACCAGATAATTTACCTGTAGATGCATTTACTTTAAATGCTACAGTGAAGTTACCCATATCAGCAGGGGAGCTTGATTGTCCTTTTCCTGATACTGTGAAATCTTTGACTGTTTCTGTACTTGTTAATAAACTTGAGCCGGAAGGATTGCTTACGGTTACATACCTAGCAGATGCTACTGTTGTAGCAGGTGTCAAAACATTTCCACTAGAATCTTTGATCTTAGCAGTTAAAGATATTGTCGCTTCGTATTGATTTGCATATAGATATGCCAGACCTAACAGTGCAGTATTATCAGATTTTTTCTTGGTACTGCATGTTGCTAAGGTTAGCATACTTAGAATTAAAAGTATTGTTACTACTTTATTTTTCATTTTGTTTCTCCAAAATACTTATTGAGACTATATTTAGATATCTTTGTTACATTATTATTACGATAGGATAAAGACTTTACTATAAAAACTATAAAAAGGTTCTTTTTAGCAACAGAATGTTACTAAAATTGAATAAATCTTACTAATTTACTCTCCACTCCGTTTATAATCTAGATTTCCCTGTAAGAACTAAGATTGTTTGATTTATAAGTTTCATACCTGCGATTTAATTATGTTACTTGGAACCTAGAAGATTAGGATTGGTAGGATTTTTATTGGAATGGAGGATTCCTTGTTGAATGAAATTTTAAGAGAAACTAATTCTTTAATTATACAATCAAATCATTACTAAACTAATTTTAAGTATCTTTAAGATATCAAACATGGACTCGCCGACAAAATCGGAACTCACACCCAATTCTTCAAATATTCCCCTTTCTCTGTTTAACCAAAATGTGTTAAACCCAAACCACTTTGCCCCGAGGATGTCCCAGGGGTTGGCAGAAACAAACAATATATTTTCCTTTGAAATTTCTGCCTTATCTACTGCGTATTGGTATACAGATGGGTGTATCTTGTACTTTTTAACCTGTTGTGCTGATAAAAGATTTTTAAAATATAAGGACATTCCCCTTGCGTTTAGATTGTACTCTAAATCATCTAAATCACCATTGGAAAGAATACTCATGGGAATTTTTTCTTTTTGTAAAATCAGAAGTGTTTCCAGTACATCTTGAAATGGAGTGAGAGATTTGTACTTAAGAAGTAAGGTATCAATTAGTTCTTGGTTAAATTTAATTTTATTCTTTTTAAATGTATAAATGAGTGCGTTTTGAGATATTTCTTTAAATGGGATATATTTGTCCGCAATTGTGAGAAGTCTTGTGTATTCAACCTGTTTTTCACGCCAAAGTCTCGATACATTTTGGTCGAAGGTTATTTCTTTGAGCTCTTTTTCTATGGAATGAAAATCAAGAAGAGTTCCGTAAACATCAAAGTATATATGTGATATCTTCATTTTTTAAAATAACCCTTATCCAAAACACTAGTTAGTGTAAAACTTAATGAATAATAGAATTCTTTCAAGAATATTTCCAAAGTAATTGTATATTTTTTGTGTTTTTATTGGACTATTAATTTCTTTTTAAATATTTTTATTAATTTTAGTCTTATTAAACAAAAAATGCTGTATTATGGAACATATTTTATAAATATATTACTGTATAGGGATGGTAACTTTTGATACGTAAACACTTCTTTCTATTTATAATATATCTTGCAATTATATCTTTTAATCTTACTGCATCTGATAAATTAAAAGTTTTAATTGTAAGACAGTTGATATAGCTTGCACTTTTAAACTAGTTGAACCACTTTTAAAAAAAACTCAAGAATTTATAGCTTCAAACTATGGAAAAACGGAAAGATGTGGTACAAATGAAGTTGGGAAAAAGATTCCTAATTTCTTCAATTTGTATGACATGGCAGGGAATGTTGGGGAATGGTGTACTATTAATTTAAAAGATAATAGCTATGGTGTCTGTGGTGGTTCTTGGGCTCTGAAAGGAGAGTCTCAAAGATCAGATTCTTTAATTAAAATAGATAAATCAATAAGAAATCCCACGATAGGCTTTCGATTAGTTAATATGCCCAAAGAGTAAAACACAGGGGAATATCCCCTGTGACTTGAATATTATCTACCTTCTTCCATAGAAATATCTTCTACTAACTTACCTTTTCCACAGGCACTTAGGGAAATGGAAGATACCAGAAAAAGAATGGATAGGATTAAAAATGTTTTTTTCATATTTACGCTCCTTTATCATAATTTAAATTGAGGGGAGATTTATTCAAGGCAATTATCAAATTGTACATGTTTTTTTAAAAACCTATGACAGGCTAGTTTCTGCTAAATTTCCACTTTCATTATCGATTAAAAACAATTGCTTTGGAGTAGAAGTGGCTTCTTCGGAATGGTACACATACTTTCTCAAGTCTCGCACAACCCAGACCCATATTCCCATAAACATTGCAACGGAAAGCCATATTCCAAATTTAGATGATGGGATTAAAAAAAAGTCAACTACCCCATGCTGAATTACAGCCAATAGGAAGGCTTTGAAATACAACTCTAGCTTTTCGGAATTAAGTTTAAGATTGTTTGCTTTCAGAAGAAATAATGTAAAACATAAATTTATTAATAAATGAATATTTGATGAGTATAAAAGTCTTCCTGTAAACATTTGAAATGTATTACGGATTTCTTTGTGTATATAGGTATAGTTTTCGGTAAATGCAAACCCTAGAGCTACAAATCCACCAATCAGCACAACTTCCTTTTTCCAGATTTTATTTTGATAATCATAACCAAAAAAGAAAGCTAATAAAAATATTAGTAAAATTTTGAATGTCTCTTCCATCATTCCCGCTTGAATAAAAGCTAGATGGGCGGTAGCGGTCAACATCGATGTTTTTCTGGGTTTAAAGTCTATATCAGGCCAGATTATCGGATGTAAATAAAGGATTAATCTGGTGGAAATGTATCCCATTATTAATGAAAAAATAATTATCTTTAGTTTTCTATTTGATTTTCCTGGATGGAGTAAAAACAAAATAAATCCCCATGGCAAAATAGACAATAGGGCTAAGAATAAATCGGAAAACTTTAGTTGCTCAAGACCCAAGAAAAACTTACTGAGTATATCCATTTTAGGGCTCTTCCTCTAAGTATCTTCCATCAAAAAGTGTTACCATATCTTTTTGCAGGGCTGTAGGCATTGCATCGGGATCAAGAGAGCCATTCCAAAACAGTTCTGTAACACGAACATCCCCCTTTGCTTCCGGAGGTGGCATAAGTGGACTCATGCTCTCAATCAGTTCAATAGTCAGTTGATCCTGCTCGGGATATTCAGATGCCTCTACTATCACTATATCTATGATTTCCCCTTCTGTTGTGATTGTATAAGCTACTACGCAAGAATAGGGATGAGGGGCTCTCTTCCAATATTCCATAAACATTTCGGGACCTCTCATCCTGGCTGAAATATAATTGGAATAGGTTTTTGTGAGGGGCTTTCCCTTGATACGTTTTACATAACCCTTGGGTTTTCCATTGTCACTTACTTCATCTTTTATTTTTTCGCCATTCTCTTGGCTTGTGGTTTCAGTACCAGAAATGACCCCACCATTTAAGTCCTTCACTTTATCTGGAATTTCGGGATCAATAAAATAAAACTCCATTTTTTCTGGTTGGAAATGCTGCTTGGAAAGATCATTCTTTTTTTTAGAAGAATCCGTTCTGGTAACCATTATAGGTATTACAAAAAAGAGAGAAATTAATATGAGATGAATTAAAATGCTATAGGAGAGATTAGTTTTAAATCCTGTAGTTAATCCGCGATTGGAGATAGGATCAGTTTCCCTTTGTAATAGTGATCTTAATAAATTATTAGAAAATAGATAACTTCCTATCAGTAAAGTTGTCAGTAGTACAGGAATAAATAAATTGGATGTATATCGAATAAATTCTTTATCTGGTATTCCAGGCTTTAATCCCATGGATTGTAAAAATGATGTCCCAAAAGAATAATCTATGTAATAAAACCAAGAGATTACAGTAAAAAATAAGAGGAGTAAAAATGAAAAAAGTACAGAAAAGCCTGTCCAGTATCTATTGAGATAGACTATTCCCCAGCCTGGCAGAAGTGCCTCTCTAAACTTAGCAAACCTAGATTTGTCTATAAAAGACTTGCTTGTTAAATCTTTGCTTGGTATTACAATTCGATTGTGAACGTAAAGGCTAAGGTAAGGTTTCCTTAAAATTGCTAGAACGCTTCTTTTTCCTAAATTTCTAGATACTGCATGAATATTTAAAAACCAAATATATAATTCAACTTCTCCTTTGAAATATCTACTGAGAAACATGGAGAATTCTTGTTGCCCCACGGATTCAAAAATATCCACACCATTTACTATAAGATAGAATATTCCAAAAAATATATTAAAAAAAACATAAAGAAAAATCGCAGAAAACCAACTGAGAAGTACCTGATAAAGGTTATACAAGGAAGACTGTTCGGGGGGAGAGTCTTCTTTATTTCTACTTAATTTTCCAAATTTATTTAAAGAGTGCCTTGCTTCCCAAAATAAAATGAATAAACCAAAAAATGCCCAAAATCCAAAAAAATAGACCGCCTTCTCGTCTTTAAAAGCACTTACACAATAGGGAGAGCTCATATCCCACTGACAAATTAGTTCAAGGGGATAACATAAAATCCAAATAAAAATTTGTATAAAGACAGCTTGGAATGCTACGGAGCGAACTGTGTGATTGATTCTATATATAAAAAGAAGTGCAATCGGAAAAAAAACTTCATATCCAATAAATGGACTCATCCAAGCCAATAGTACTAAAAATGAATTGATTAGTTTTCTGTGTTTACCGCTAACTTCTAGAAATTCTATCCTCTTTACTTGACTCATATTACATTCAATTTGACTGGTAGTATGATTAGGACAAGCGAAAAAAAATTATAAAACTCTTTTCATTTGTCCAATATTTTATTTAATTGTAGGAAAGTATTAAAATTTGCTGTAGGATCTTCTCAAAAAATGAATCGATTATTGAATTGGTTAAAAATTATTTTTCATAAACAAATCTCAACTAATCCAGTTTATTTGGACAAAGCATTGAATAGATTTCTACTCCCATCAGTTTTTATAGTACCTTGTATAACCTTTTACTTAAATTTTCCAGGTGATCCTGAAATACCTTATATTTCTAGAGCGACTTATTCTTCTAGCAATGAACCTGTATCTCCTATTCCAAAAAAAATAACAATAAACAATAGTAAGGCTGAGATAGGAGAGTTGCTTTTTTATTCAAACTTGCTCTCTTCAAATGAAACAATTTCTTGTAATACTTGTCATTCATTAGAGACTGGAGGCACTAAAAGAGAGTTTGCTCAAAATACACTGAATCCTGTTACCGTATTTAATTCAGGAATTCTATTTAGAAATTTAGATGTATCGCATGAAAATTATACAAGCACAATTCAAATAAATGATATAATACACTTTCCCAGTGAGATGGGAGATATTAACTCAAATTTTATAAATTTAACAAAGGATAATAACATAATAAATAAGATTCAATTGATTTATGGTTCAAGTCCAAATATTGAAATTATAAAAGACTCACTTATGGAATTTATAATCTCCCTCTATACGCCTAATTCTAAATTTGATAAATATCTAAGAGGAGAAAAAAATATCCTAACTTCTGAAGAAAAAGAAGGATATTCATTATTTAAAGAGATAGGTTGTATCTCTTGTCACCAAGGTGTAAACTTAGGTGGAAATTTATATCAAACTGTTGGTATAACAGATGATTATTTTAAGGATAAGGGAGGTGCTGGAGAATTAGATCAGGGTCTTTTTCTTAAGACTAATAAAGAGGAAGATAAATTGAAATTTAAAGTCCCCTCTCTTAGAAATATTGCTATAACTTATCCATATTTGCATGATGGTAGGTATAGATCTTTAAACGAAGTGGTATCTATGATGTCAAAATACCAATTAGGTAAGCAAATAAGTGAAGATGAAACAGAAAAAATAATTTCTTTCCTAAATACGTTAACAGGAGAGTACAAGGGACAACTACTAAAATGAAAACGAGATACAGAATAATTATCTGGATTCTAATATCTGGTCTCTTATACTTATTATTCTTAGGATCACGTATTAAGGATGTTGATAAAATCGAACAGGTATTTAATGTACTACTAGAAATGCGAGAAGCTGATGCTCGATTAAATGAATCATTATTGAAAAATAGATATAGTATTGAAAAAAATTATGATAGAATTGAAACTTCTGTAAACTCCATTAAAAATTTGATTTTTTTCTTAGAATCGATTTCTAATACAATGAATTTTGAAAAACATTCTAAATTTAAGGAAAATTTTGATATTTTAAAAAAAGATTTTTTAATAAAAATTGATAATATAGAAAAATTTAAAGAAAATAATGCTATTTACAGTAATTCAATTTCATTGATACCTATTTCAATTCGTATCAATATTAAAAATTCTACAGCCCCAAAAGAACTTCTAGATTCTCTACTCAAAAATATTTTATTTTTTAACTTAAAAAATGATAAGAAATCACAATTTGAAGCGAATGATATCCTACAAAAGTTAATAAAAATTAATACCATAAAAAAAGATGAACAACTTAGTAAATTAATTAAATATTGTATAATTGCATTAAACGACAAAGAATCCTTAGAAAATTTTTTAAACAAAACAATAGAAAGTAATTTCATTCTTTCGATAGAAGAAGTAGCTGAATCTTTAACAAATAGTTATAAATTCTTAATTAAAAAATCAAGCATATATAACGTATTACTTTATAGTTTATCAGTAGGTGTTCTATTATACACTGCAATTATATTATTAAAATTAATAATAAGTAGCTATTCACTTAGAAAAGTAAATAAAGATTTAAATGAATTAAATGTATCCTTAAATAAATTTGTCCCTAAAGAAGTGCTACATCTACTATCTATAGAATCTATTTCTACGATTAAGTTAGGCAAAAGTGTTAAAAGAGAAATGACTGTACTTTTTTCTGATATTCGTTCTTTCACAACTCTATCTGAAAAAATGAACCCTGAAGAAAATTTTGAATTTATAAACTCGTACCTTAAGCAAATGGGACCCATCGTTAGGCAACATAATGGTTTTATAGATAAGTTTATTGGCGATGCTATTATGGCACTTTTTAATGGAGAGGGAGAGGATGCAATTTTAGCCGGAATAGATATGTTAAAAGAACTTAAAGAGTATAATGAAAAAAATCGTAATACATTGAATAGACCTCCCCTTGAGATTGGTATTGGGGTTCATGCTGGGGAAATGATGTTTGGTACAATTGGAGAAAATAATAGAATGGAAACCACTGTAATATCAGATACCGTAAATTTAGCATCCAGAATAGAAAGTACTACAAAATTTTATGGAGTTGGATTTTTAATCTCCGAGCATATTTTTGAGTCATTAGATCATCCTGAAAAATTTAAGATTAGGTACATAGATAGAGTTAGAGTAAAAGGTAAAAATAGACCCATAAAAGTATTTGAAGTCTATTCAGCAGATCCTTCCGATTTGATAGAAAAAAAAGATTTAACTAAAGTAGATTTAGAAAAAGCAATTAATAAATTTTATGATAGAGACCCAAAACATGCATTAGAATTATTAAAAAGATGCAAATATAATTTTCCTGATGATCCTGTAATTCGATATCATCATGATAGATGCAAAAAAATGATTCCAAAATTAATGGAACCCGAAGAAGAATGGGATGATGCAACTGAACCCCATTTTTAAACTTTTTTTACTTTTCATTGTTTTTATTTTTATCAAGGTGGATAAATATGTATAAAATAATTTTATCTTTTTTTTTAATTTTAAGTTGCCAATCAACTGATACTCTCACTAAAAATTTTAAGGAAATAGATCAATCTCAATTTGTTGAAATAGATAATCATGCATTAAAAACTCCCCCTTCTGAAGAAATTAGTATTACAAAACTTTCTAAATATTTAACTTCAACGTCTAAGAATGATTTAGAAAAATCACGAGCTATTTATCGATGGATAACTGATAGAATCGCTTATGACACAAAGTCTTATTTTAATAACTCTTCGGGAGATGTATCAGCAGATAAAGTATTACAGTCAAAGATTGCGGTTTGTGAGGGATATTCTAATCTATTTAATGAACTGGCAAAAGAAGCAGGGCTTGAGACAGAAAAGATAAATGGATTTTCTAAGGGTTTTTCCTATTTTCCAGGAAAAAAATTCACTAAAGAAGATCATGCCTGGAATGCTGTAAAAATTGGTGGTGAATGGAGATTATTAGATTCTACCTGGGGCTCGGGAATAGTCAATGGAAAAGACTTTAAAAAAGAGTTTAATGATTTCTATTTTCTGACCATGCCTGAAAAATTTTTAAATGATCATCTTCCTCTGGATTCTAAGTGGCAACTAGTTTCTAATACTTTATCACCTGAAGAATTTAGTGTAAAAGTAAAAAGATTTCCATCCTTTTTTAAATTTAATTTTAATAATATAAACCCAGACACAGCTATAATTGAATCAAATGACTATGAAGAGATTACCTTTGAAAACCCCAATAAATTACAAGTTATCACCTCTTTAGATAATTTTAAGCAAAATTCATTTGTAAGACAAGAAGGAAGTAAAACTATCATAGAACTTAGATCTCCCGGTAAAGGTAGCTATGAATTAAAAGTATTTTCTAGAAAAAAAGATGAAACTGGATTGTTTCCAATCGTACTACAACAAAAAATAAATTTTCAAAAAGAACATAGTTTGGGACAATATCCTGAAATATTAGATACCACAAAATTATATTTAGAGACTCCCAAAGAAGGGAAACTAAAATCAGGCAAAAAAGTGCTATTTTCTTTGAAGGTTTTTTCAGCAAAAGAAATAGCTTTTGTAGATTCATCTAAAGAGTGGAAAAAATTTAGTCCAAGTGGAGATGATTCAAAATTTTCGGGAGAAGTTTTATTAGAGGAAGGTCCTGTAAATGTTTTTGCAAATTATGGTGGAGATTCTTGGCCTTTAATTGTTAAGTACGTTGCGATGAAGTAATCTACTCCAAAATTTTTGTGATTCCAGCTTGAATATCATACTTAGGAAAAAATTTAAATTTCTCAATAGCTAAATAAGGATTTACAGTAGCTGAATAAAATAGGGGTCTCAGTGAAGACTCACCTCTATTAAGAAGAGTCTTTAATTTATATTCTAAGGTTACAAATATTGGGAGAAGTGGAATTTTTAGGCTTCTCTTTTTTTGTAAGTCTTCTATTATTTTAATTATATCCTTATACTCAATTAATTGAGGATGACTTATATTAAAAATCCCCTGATTCTCAGAGCCTAATATTATTGTAATAAAATTTATTAAATCTTCAATGTATATAAATGATTTATAATTATTTTTTATCAATGGATATGGAATGATTCCATTTTGATTAAATTTCAATAATTTATTAATAAAACTCTTTAAATTTTTACCATAGACAGAGCTAAGTCTTAGTATTATTTTTTTATTTATGTTGGAGCTCAAAATAATTTTTTCAGCTTCAATTTTAGATCCTGCATAGAATGTGGTTCCACAAAGATTATCAGTTTCAATATTAGGAGTCGTACTACGAGAACCATATACACTGCTTGAACTTGAAAATATAAACTTATTTATATTTTTTAATTCAGCAATTTTTACTAATTTCTTTGTAATTTCAATATTTCCTTCTTTATAATCCTCCCAATTTTTACCCTCTCCAGATGGAATTCCTGCAAGATGAATTATACAATCTATATTATTGAGTTCTATATCAATTAAAGTTTGAATTTCAGAGGAGATTGAATATTGAATTAAATCTCCTTCTATATTTATATTTTTAATATTTATAATTATTTTTTTTAAGTTAGGATGGTTTAGATTTATCTCCGCTCTAGAAAAGCTGAGAACTGTATGACCGGACTGCAGAAGAATAGGTAATAACTCTCTCCCTATTGCCCCTCTAGCTCCGGTCAAAAGAATTTTCATAGTTCAGATAATTTCTTCTCAACCTCTGCTTTTTTTGACTCATACCCTTTTTTACCGAGGAGGGCAAACATATTATTTTTATAATCTTCTACTCCGGGTTGATCAAAGGGATTGATGCCTAACATATATCCCGAAACACCACATGCATACTCAAAGAAATATATTAACTGGCCAATAGTTTTTTCGGAGAGATCCTTAAATTGTATCTCAATATTAGGTACTCCTCCTGAGTAATGAGCTAGTTTAGTTCCCTGAATAGCCTTTGAGTTTACATAGGAAAGTGTTTTTCCTGCTAAATAATTCAATCCATCGGGGTCACCAGGAAATTCCTGAATAGTCATGTCTTTAGATGGAGTTTCCATATTAAATACTGTTTCAAATAAGAACCTCTCTCCATCTTGAATGTATTGACCCATAGAATGTAAATCTGATGTAAAATCAACTCCTGCAGGAAAAATTCCTTTGTGTCCCTTACCTTCGCTTTCTCCGTACAATTGCTTCCACCACTCTGCTATAAAATGCATTTTAGGATTATAATTTACTAGAATTTCAACTTTTTTCCCTTTTTTATAAAGAGCATTTCTCAGTGCGGCATACACACAGGCAATATTTTCAGTACCTTTGTGATTCTTAAAACTCTCCTCTAATTCTAAGGCACCCCTGTGAAGTGACCGAATATCCTTACCTGCACTTGCAATCGGAAGCAGACCCACTGGTGTGAGAACTGAGTATCTTCCACCAACATCATCTGGTATCACAAATGTTTTAAATCCGTAATCATCCGATAACTTTTTCAAAGCACCTTTTTTAGAATCGGTGGTTGAATAGATTCTTTTTTTAGAACCATCCTTTCCATATTTTTTTTCAGATAATGCCAATAAGGATCGAAATGCAAGAGCTGGCTCTGTTGTAGTACCTGATTTCGAAATTACATTTACGCTAAAATCTCTATCCTTTAAAAAATCAAGTAATTCCGAATGATACTCTGAATCAATATGATGTCCTGCATATAAAATTTTAACAGATTTTTTATCTTTAGTATAAACTGAAAACGGACTGTTTGTAGCCTCTAATACCGCACGGGCTCCAAGATAAGACCCCCCTATACCAACCACAACTAAAAATTCAGATTGATTTTGAATCTCACTTGCGGCTTGTTCTATCGCCTCGATTTCTTTGGATTCTGTTCTCATAGGAAG
>Ga0214923_10007522_pt1 | contig 11863 bp, 13 predicted proteins | sample LL1510_MetaG_FD_177993 | JGI IMG/M metagenome (GOLD analysis project Ga0214923, IMG submission 177993) | Freshwater microbial communities from Lake Lanier, Atlanta, Georgia, United States - LL-1510 | ecosystem: Environmental > Aquatic > Freshwater > Lake | place: USA: Georgia | collected... | reverse complement strand
AATAAGCTCACGATGGCTCTCAGCAGAAAATCTTATTTGATCTTTTAAAAGCTGACTGAACTTACTCGGGCTTACCGTGTCGGAATGGGAAGGGTCCTGAGCATTAGCTATCAAACAACCCAACAAGACCCATCCTGAAATAAAAATTTTGAACATACGCCGCCCTTTCGTCGGGGGCAGCTAATGCAACAACCAAACCCTACCTATTGAAGCTAATGAATCACGAAGGAGTGTCAAAGCTTTAATCATCCTCCCCATGATTGTCATTCTTTGAAATTTCTCCCAATTGAAGACTTACCCCCAGAACTTCGAGCTTCTTTGTTCGGGGTTCGAAATGCTTCAGTAAAAAAACGGCATAAAAAAACACCAGCGCACCAAAGACAACTCCAAAACCAATTCTAGGAAGAGAGATGGCTTCACTATCAGAAACATTCTCCTTCATACCATTTAACATGCTAAGTCCGATCAACTCTTTAAATCTAAAGGTATGAAGAGCGACACCCGTCACGTGAACTACAGCTACTACAAAGAAACTATTAGCGAAGATTTCATGAATCTCCTCGAGAACTTCTTTATCTCCTCCGGAGGCCATCAAAACTCCAGTCACTCCTAACCCCAGAGCCAATGCCATCATGAGAATCGCAGCCCAACTGGAGGCTGGATTGTGTCCCGCCCAATGGGTGTTATCCCTCTTTAAAATACCTTTAAAATAATTTACGAGCTCTTGGGGAGCTAGAGCAAAACTCTCAAACCTAGCGTACCGAGTCCCTACAAATCCCCAAAGGACTCTTAGCATCACCGAAAAAGAAAGAGTGAGCCCCGCCAACATGTGATAAGGATAATTAGAGGACTGCGAATCGATTGTCTTAGCAATGGTGAAGGCAGTGACAAACAGGGCCGCAAAAGTCCAATGAAAGACACGCGTCGGAGAGTCATAAACAAGTTTTTTTTTCATTGTTCCTCCATACAGTAACCTACGCTTGGACTACAAAAATAGATCGCCTCGAATTTGAAGTCGATTTGTTTTATTTGCTTTTCTGCAGCAGACCATAGTTTTACTTTGGATTTCACAGGAATGATCCTGTTTTTTTAAGGAGCTCATCTATGAACCGTCTGATGATTCTTACTATGTTTCTTCTTACCTATCTTCCAGCCCAGGCTAAAAAGCATTGTACCGACGAGCCCAAAGAAAAATGGATGGCCGAGGCAGACTTCAAAAAGAAAGTAGAGGCCGAGGGATATAAAATACGAAAGTTTAAACAACCCGGAACATGCTACGAAATCTACGGTACTGATAAAGACGGAAAAAAAGTGGAAATTTATTTTAATCCGGTCGATGGCAGTATTGTAAAGGCTCACTAACTTTAACTTTTGAGTGGCCTCCTAGTTGCATCGTTTCAGGGCAATCGTAGGAGGCTGCTCATGAAACATCTACTTATTATCTACTCTTTGGTTTTTTTTCTTATTCTTTTCGGACAATCCTCACACGCGGCAGAAGAGTGGGTCGATTTTGATTTGTTGCGCCCAGTTGAGTTAGTTGCTGCAGAATTGGGGCAAAACGATACAAACAAGGACTTAAGTGATTTAGAGGAAAGTCGGAACTTTGCCGACCCTAAGAGCACATCAGGAGAGAAAAAAGGATTTTTGTTTCATCGCCATTACCCATGGCTTTACCCTGCCCCTTATCCCTACCCTCATCCCTTCCCTGTTTATTATCCCTATTACTATCCTACACCTTACAGAACGCCTGTGGTCACTTGTTACGCTAGCGATGCTTTTGGAACCACATGGTCAGCATTTAGCTACGATGCCTTTGAGGCTCAAAATGCGGCTCTAAATCAATGCTACTCCTTTAGCAACCGAGGATGTTATGCAAGAGGTTGTGCCTATTAGATTCTTTACATTTAATTTATCTGGTGAGCCCAGAACCTCTCTACGATACCAAGATTCGGAAACGCCGTTTTAAAAAAGTCTTGAAAAGCTGACCTGGCACTTCCTTTAAGCTCCGACATTTCCTCTCGATTCCAATCGTCTCCACAAACGACTCCTCCAGGCCTGAGCAGAGGTACCCACGCTTTTAGATCCTTCAGAACCGAATCATAATCATGGCTTGCATCCACAAACAAAAAATCGATCTGCCCGTAAGGCCAGTTAGCCGCGACTTCAACACTTTTGCCTCTAGCAATGACTACATTGTCAGAGCCAAACCTAAAAATGTTGTTTTTGTATTGCTTAAAAACATCCTCCTGAGCAGTATCCACACAAAAGAGCGTTCCCTCAACACAGGCAGCCGCCCTTGAGGCAAAAACACTCGACCGACCTTTCGAAGAACCAACTTCAACAATTTTAGCCCCTGGCTTCATCGATTTGACAATCCTGATAAACAGCTCCGCGCATTGTCGAGCTGAAAGTTCACCTTCAAGCTCCACAAGAACAAATCCCAAAAATTCAATTAAACGTCGCCACTCTTTTACGTCAGCACCTTGCGGACTCGAATCAATAAGTCGGTCATAGAGATCACTACCGAATTGGTTATAGGAGTCGGGGGTCCCTCTGTAGATGCCAATTTTTTTGAGCAGGGGCTTAAGAAAGGGCTTCGCCTTAGATTTCAGGGCTGCGAAATTATTTTGCATCAAGCGGGCAAGATCAAATCTCGATTTATTCGGAATAATAAACTTTTGCCAACTCTCTGCACCTAACATTCCTAAAGGCCATGATGAATCCACGTCTACCGCCCTAAAATTGATGTTTCGACCGAAGAGGTCCCGCTTTTCACGGATCGCTTTTAGAATTCGTTTCGGATCTTTAAATTCTTTAGTGTTATTTTCTTGGTGAGCCAGGCTTGAAATCTTCTCAATAATACCTTCTACAGAAAGCAAATACGAAAAATGCCAGCCACAGGGAAATGGAGTGCTCAATGCAGCAGGCGAGCATCTGAGGGAATTCCCCTTCGCTTCAGTTTCAAGCAACAATTTAGCTTTGATCAACTTTGGCATTGTCCAAGGATGGTCAATAAGTTCGAGATTAATCGAGTAATAAAACATTCTGAGCCATACACCAAGCAAGAGCTCACTTTTCATTCGTTTAATTAAATAGGGCCACTTGTCGCGGCTTATAATTTCATCGACATCAGCTAAATAAATGATGTCGTCTGGATTAAATTTAACTGAATCGAGAGCTGCTTGTCGTTGAGCCGACTCATTATCCCAAGCCGACTTAGGATTCTCCTCGAGCGCCACATTAACTACAATAATTTTATGAGCGTATTTTTGAAACCTAGGATCGTCTAAATTGAATAACAACTCTTTCTTTTTACCTGCATGATTTCGGTCGGCCTGAGCCAAGATGAAGAAATCAACGAAAGGATCATGTTCTTCCAGTCTTACAGCGAGCAGTTCAAACTCGTTAAAGAACATAAAGGCATCATAAACTGCCATGGAGCTCCCTTTTTTTGTTTGAGGATCTAAATTCTATCGGTTTAGAAAGGTCTATTCAATCCAAGTTTTTCTGCTCCGATAAAAAAGAAACGCTTGCACTAAAAATAGAAACCCCATTCCGATCACTGGCACACGAAGAAATTGTAATTCAATGTTCCAATATCGCCCCACCATAGCTTGTTGAGTCAGAGCGATAAAAGCAAATGCCAAAAGAAGAAGTGTTCGCTCCATACTTACCAGCCTTCTCCAACTCCCCAGCAGTGACACAAAAATAGGTGTGTAGAAAACAAAATAATCCGGCCTCGAGGCAGAGTTTAAGAAGGTCATCAAACCCAAAGCCGTTGCCCAAATCGTCAGGTTCTCAGAATTCTCTTCCTTACTGGCTTTAAAAAAAACCCAGGCCCAAAAAGCCAAAGCAATCACTAAGGGAATGGCAAAAATCAACCCATTTAATAACGACTGATTTACCCTTCCTAAGCCCCACCTCGCTATAAGTCCAGGCAGATTCAAAACCGCACTCCCATCAATTAAATTTTTGTCGTGATAGATAACAATTGTGCGAAGAAACTCGCGATACAGCTCAAAACCACCGTCGCGAAAAACAAGAATCGGAAAAATTAATCCCCCAATCCCACCCGCAATGCCCCCCCATCTCAATTCTCGGCTCCCTCTTAAAGCATAAGTTAGGGTGATAAAACCGGGGAATATCTTTATCCATGCAATTAAAGAGGAGTAAAAACCGCACAAAAAATCATTTATTTTACTGTTTCTTTGGCGCAAGACCTCAACCCATACCAACATGGCGGCAAGTGGCAAATTGATGTTTTGTCCCATAAAATCTAAATGAATGGGTGCAATGGAAAAACAGAATGATAGAAACCAAAAGATGAAAGAAGTGGAGCTAAACAAATAAGGAAACAACTTTCTGATTCCCCAGCAAAACCCCACAAAACTCAGCACATGAAAAAAAACATTGATCACAATAGCGATTGGCTCGCTTGAAAACAAATTAAAGAAACCAAAAAAAACCAGAGCAAAGGGCGGATAAAAAAACGGGCCAGAACTTTCTCGAATGTACACCCCATCAAAGTGACCCGACCAAGCTGCCATCACACTTTTTCTAAGAACAAAAAAATCTCCACCACCTCCATGTCTACCAGCCCAAATGGAAGCTCCCAAAAGGATCCCAAGAAAGCAAAGTCTAATTTGTTTGGCTCTTATTTCGGTTAACACGAACCCCCTCATGCTAAGCCCGCCTCATCAAATGGTTTATAATTTTGTCTAGACTCGCTAAAAAATTGGAGTGATGTTTTTTACCCATCGATTTAGGACCCGTCTGCAAATCTCCTCGCTGGCGTAATTCAGAGAGAAGTTCTCGCATCGACAAGGCTTCTCCGATGTTATTTTCATCAAGTATTTTCCCGCGAGGATCGATAGCCGTTGCTCCTTTTTTGATGCAACGATCAGCAAGGAGAATATCATTTGTAACGACTAAATCATTGGGCTTCACTTGGCTGGATATCCAATCGTCAACAGCGTCGAATTTTTTTAAAACAACGACTGGAACTATAAAACTGCTCTTAGGAAGCAATTTGGGGTGATTCGAAACCACGTAGACTTTGAGGTGATATCGCTCTGAAACTCTAAAAACAGACTCCTTAACTGGGCAGGCATCTGCGTCGATATAGATTTCCATCCAAGTTCCTTAAAAAATTCTCTCGTAACCTCGTCGCTGAACTTCATGGTATATTTTTGAAGGCGAGGAACCTGGAAGTCCCTCGTATTTTTTAAACCACGGGTCCCAGAGCTGCTCGTCAAAATGCATTGGGGAGGGCTGAATCCCCAAAAGCTTGGCCACAAGTTCCGCGCAATATATTTTCTCATCGCTCCATGAGAATTCAGAATCAAATTCTTTTCCCAAAAACGAAGGAGCTTTTTCCAAATAAGAATTATCCTCCACCCCACTCGCCCATACTTCTTTGACGGTGCCTAGGTCTTGAAGGTCGGTTAAAGAACTCAGTTCGACGCCTCGCTTTGGATGGGCATGAAGCCATTGATTTCCGACTTGGATAGCGACGTGGGCATAGAAAAATTCGGGCTCTAACTGAATAATTTGACCCGATTTGTTTCTCAATTCGATCCAGGCTACTCGCGTTTCATGCTGCCCCAAAACGGAGGAAGAGAAGGAACAAATTGAAAGGAGAAGAATTATGAATAAAAAGCTATTTAACACTTGAGTTTTCATGAACTATTCAAGAAAAACACAGCTAAGGCAGGTTGTCTAGTTTGGAAGTGCCTTATTCCTCCATTCGCCTCAACTCGGGAAATTTCCAGGACCAAACCGCAGCAACACAAATCGCTCCCAACCCGCCCAAAATAACAGCCGGGATTATCCCAAACCAGTTGGCCGTGACGCCGCTCTCGAATTCTCCCAGCTCATTCGATGCGCTAATAAAAATAGAATTGACTGCGCTCACGCGCCCTCTCATCTGAGGTGGGGTCGCGGCTTGGACGAGAGTCATCCGGATCACGACACTCACCATATCACTTGCCCCGGTGATAAAAAGCATAATGAAGGAAAGCCAAGCTGTTTTGGACACCCCAAAACCAATAGTGGCTAGGCCAAAAATAACCACATGAATAAAAAGCCACATTCCAGCTTTAGTTTTAATAGGTCGTCTAGCCAAAATAAGGCTCATGACAATCGCGCCTACGGCAGGGGCCGCTCTTAAAACACCCAATCCCGTCGGCCCCAAAAATAGAATATCCGAAGCGAAGGCCGGAAGCAGAGCTGAAGCCCCCCCAAAAAGAACGGCAAAAAGATCAAGAGAAATACACCCCAAAATCATACGATTTTTCCACACATATTCCACACCCGAAAAAATATTTTGTAGATTAAGAGGATCAGCGGTTTTTTCCTGTTCTCGAGCTGCGACATACTGTAACAAAAGCACTCCACAACCTGAGGAAATCGCACAGATGGCATAGACCCAGGTCGCCCCTCCCAAGGCCCCATACAGGAATCCTCCGATGACAGGACCTAAAATAGTTGATATCTGCCAAGTACTCGCTCCGAGTGCGATGGCTCTCTTCAAATCAGAATCCGATGTCACTTGAGTAATAAAAGCATGAGCCGCTGGATTGCTGAAAGCGCGTATGGTTCCCTGAGCAAAAAGCAGAACTAAAAATAGTGCTAAGTGCACTTGTCCTAGAGCAGTCGCAACTGACATGGCTACTACCGTAGCCATCCAAGAAAGATAAGCGAATTTCAGAATTTTTTTTCTATCGACTCTATCGGCAACTTGTCCTCCGAACAGAGAGAAAGCCAACATGGGAACAAATTGAGCAAGTCCTACCCATCCTAAATCCAAAGGCTCTTTTCGAATTCCATAGACTTGCCATGCCACAGCAAGAGATTGGATCTGATAGGCCATCGTAGTTAAAAATCGGGAAAAGAGGTATAACTGCAGGGGGGCCATTTTAGGAGATCCACCCCAGTTTGATAGCAGTTAGTGTTGAAATCGAAACTACACCCCAAAGAATCATCCCTAAAAAAAGAGGTCTCACCCCAACTTCTTTTAAAGAGGATTTTGGGCAATTGCTGCCAATTAAAAAAAGAACCATAACGAGTAAGCGTTTAGCCAGAAAATTAACTGTCCCTCCATAACTTTTCGCTTCGGGGAAGTAGGTTACCACTGCCGCCAACAGCAGAAACCCCAAAATGAACCAGGGCTTTTTGAAGTGGGCATTTTTACTTGAGTCCGTGGATAGACTTTGAAGGCCCATAAAAAGAAAAGCGACTGGAATGATCCAAAGGGCTCTGGTGAGTTTAATTGTTGTAGCAACTTCTAAAGCTCTTGGGCCAAACTGTACGGCACTTCCCACGACCGAGCTTGTGTCATGAATAGCAAGAGCACTCAATAAACCAAACTGGGTCTCAGTTAAATGAAAGTGTCGTCCCGCCCAAGGAAAAATGAGAAGGGCTATGGAATTCAACATAAACACCGTAACTAAACTCACCGAGACATCTTCCGATTTGGCTCTTATCACTGGCGCCACAGCGGCAATGGCGCTTCCACCGCAAATAGCGGTTCCGACACTGATTAAAATAGTACTGTCTCGATTAACTTTAAATATCTTTCCAAGTCCCCAGCCAAAAAGCAGAGTTGAGGCAATTCCAATAAATGTGTACTTAATTCCTGAGACTCCTGTGGCAAAAACTACATCCAGGTTCATTCCTGCCCCCAAGCCGACCACAGAGTAGGCAAGAAGTCTCGGAGCCATTTTTTTTGATTCCTTAATCCAGGGGTTTCCAAAAACGAGAGACAACACTAAACCTAGGACCAAAGCTTGGGCTGATGTCACAAAAGAGAACAAAGTAAACAAAGCTATAAGAGGAAAAATACTTTTCCACAGTTGTATTCTTTTAGGCATTTTTATCTCTTCATTTTCTGGTCAAAGATAAAAACCATCAAATTGTGATTTGGCTCGAGCACTTTGCTTACCATCAAATCATCGTAACCAACCCCTTACATGTACGAAAGTTAAAACTTACTTTTTCTTTACGAATTTTCATAAATTCGGCATAATTTTCTCCATGAAAAATAAAACAACTCAATTACGGTCTCGTCTTTTCTCACTTTTTGTACTATCGACGTTCCTGGGCAGCTCAGGTCTTCTAGCCGCTGATGCTGCAAAGGGTTCGGTTTGCAAGAAAGAAAAAGACACTACAACTTTAATCAAGAAAGACATTAAGAAAGGAAAAGGCACGGAAGCTAAGTCTGGCTCGAAGGTTAAAGTCCATTACACCGGCTGTTTAACGAACGGCACCAAGTTTGATTCTTCTCGTGACCACGGAACTGAAGGACTTGAATTTGTTTTAGGACAAGGCCAAGTCATCAAGGGTTGGGATAACGGGGTCGAAGGAATGAAGGTCGGTGGAAAACGCAAACTCATCATACCTTCTGACATGGGCTATGGAGATTCGGGCATGGGACCTATTCCCCCTAAAGCGACTCTGGTTTTTGAAGTCGAGTTGCTGGGAGTCAATTAACCTTTTTACAGGGTACTCACTGTTCTGAAAAGGAAGTGGGTACCTTTTAAGGAAGATAGGTGCCCCACCAAAGTCGTTTCATAACTTCAGCCCCCCACACTTCCTCAATTTTACGAAATCGAACACTCTTTCTGTAAGGCTCATATTTTTGCTTGGCTGAATAACGACCAAAATGATGAATGTAAGTGGTCAGCAGAACCTGAGGCAAAGGGAAAGCGGGATTTCTTTCATTAAGTGAGGCAGCTTTAAGATACAAATGCCAATCAGCAGCTTCAATTTCAGGATCCCATAAATCACCGAGAGTTCTTATAACGTCTCGATGACAGACCACTGAATCCCCCTTGATCCCGTTCATAGATTCTGCGGTTGAAAGTGTTGGGGGCACAAAATTATCAAGCGAGCCATACATCCATTCAAGAGCTTTCCAAAGACGACTCTCTTCATCTTTACCCAAGACTTTCTGCCAAATATTAGAAAGAAAGAGAATATGTTTCCACTTTCTTTTTAATTCGTTGGACCTTTGTTGAGTCGGCTGGGCCTCTTGCCCACTGGCGCTTAAAATCAATAGAGGATTTTCATTAAGTTTCTGAACAAACGGAACATCCCAATTTTTTGGCATCCAAATATCATTGTTAAAAAAGCAAAGAATGCCACTTTGGGCGAAGCCCATCCCTTGAATCTGACTTTCCGGGTAGGATTGATTAAATTCATTACGAATGTGTATCACTTGGTTTTTTGAGTTTTTGGTCTCGGTTGCTAAACCTTCAAAAAACTTTTCTGAACCATCCGTTGAATGGTTATCGATGATAATAAGGTCAAAAGGACTTTGAGTGTTGTTTGAGAGCGCCTTCCAGTAAAGGCGGTTCATCGGAAGCCCATTGTGGATTGCAGTGATCACTGATAAACGTTCCATAACTTCATTTCCCATAGCTTTTTAAAGCTGACAAGTTTCAAGATAGTGATATTTTATTTTTTTTAAACACATGAAAAACCTAAGCCGATGGTACAACAAAATCGCTCGTCCCCTTCCTTGGCGTAAAACCCACGACCCCTACAGAATTTGGGTTTCTGAAGTCATGCTGCAACAAACACAGGTTGAAACAGTTCTCGGCTATTACGGTCGCTTTTTGGAAAAATTTCCTACCTTACAATCGCTCGCGGAATCAAGAGAGCAGGATGTCCTGACCCTTTGGTCCGGACTTGGTTATTATCGAAGAGCAAAAAACCTCAGATTGGGGGCTCAATATCTTCATCAATGTAAGGGAGGATTTCCCAAAACTCGGGAAGAGATTCTCAAAGTACCTGGCATTGGCCCTTACACCGCGGGAGCAATTCTTAGCATTGCTTTTGATCTTCCCGAACCCCTGGTGGATGGAAATGTGAATAGAGTTTTTGCCCGCTATTTTGGAGTGAGAGAACCCATTCAGGATTCGAAAACCCAAAAGTTTTTTTGGTTGAAAGCGACCGAGTGGGTGAAACGGGCTGATTCTCCCAGAATTCACAATCAGGCCGTAATGGAACTAGGGTCTTTAATCTGCAAGAAAGGGACCCCACTATGCCACAAATGCCCCATTTCAAAAGGCTGTGTCGCCTTTGAGAAAGGGCTTCAGCAGAAATTACCCATAACAAAACCGCGAAAGAAGACCGAGGAACTCCATTGGATTAGCCTAGTCTTTCAAAAAACGACTCAACGAGGGACTTCTCGATATTTCATCAAACAAAATATCAAGACCGACTGGTGGGAGGGACTTTGGGATTTTCCAATTTTGAAAAAACCTTTGACTCTGAATTGGGAGGATTCACAGAACTTAATCGAAAGGAAACTGAGAAAAAGAGTGTTTACTACACCGCTTAACCATACGCAGCATTCCGTTACTCATCACAAGATTAAGATTGCACCCTTTATCATCGAAACAAATGAAAAACTACCTCTGGGAAAGAGGGGACAGTGGTTAACTCAAACTGAAATTTCCAAACTTCCCTTGTCGGCTCTAGCAAAAAAGATTTTTCGCCAGATACCAATGTGTTAGTATTTTTCTATGCGCCTACATCTATCAGCTGTCATAGTAAACTTTATCTGTGCTTGGGCCATCGGTTCTGTGGTCCCCGCGATTTCAATTCCTAGGGATGCTTCAAGGCGGTATCTGACCGATGGTATTTTTGACGGAGGCAGAGAAGTTAGAGCCAATTTAGAGGGGCTCAGATTCTCAAAACATCGGAGAGAGGGTTTTGAGCGATGGGTATTTGACTTCTCAGATGCCACAACTCAAACCAAAGGCTCTGTAGCTCCAAAATTTCAAATCCGCTATGTGAAGGCTAGTAAAATTGAGAAACCTGAAGGAGGCTATCAAATAGTGGACCCGGCAAAAATTGTGATTACTTTAAAAGGGGTTGGTAAAAATCTATTAAATCGAACTAACCTCGAAAAGCTAGCGAGAAAGAGTGACCTAGTGAAAGAGGTCATTAATTATCCCCCTATTGAAGATGGGGATATGGCCATTGAAATGATTCTTAAGGACTCGTACCCATTCTTCACTCATCAACCGCTCCAAAATGAAGGCCGGCTAGTCATCGACCTATCCAAACACTCTTAATCCCTTTTTATTTCAATAGGGAGTAGTCATCAGCGTTAGCTTGATCTATAGTTTCGACTATGAATACGCCTAAAGATTCTCCAAAAGACGCACATAAAGACAACCGAAAAGAAGCTCTGGATTACCACTCCAGTGGACGACCAGGGAAGATTGAGGTTGTAAGCACAAAATCGGTCAAAACTTCAAGGGATCTATCCCTAGCCTACTCGCCCGGAGTTGCTCAGCCTTGTATCGAAATAGCTAAAAATCCAGGCGATGCCTACAAATACACGACAAAAGGGAATTTAGTCGCTGTCATTTCCAATGGAACCGCTGTTTTAGGACTCGGCAATTTAGGTGCTCAAGCCGCTAAGCCCGTCATGGAGGGTAAAGGGGTTCTTTTTAAGCAATTCGCAGATATTGATGTTTTTGACATCGAAGTGGCTACTGAAAACCCCGACGAATTTATCAATTGCGTAAAATTACTTGGGCCTACTTTCGGCGGGATCAATTTAGAAGATATTAAAGCTCCAGAGTGTTTTTACATTGAAGAGACTCTAAAAGAGATGATGGATATTCCTGTGTTTCATGATGACCAACATGGAACGGCGATCATTTCAGGGGCAGCTTTTTTGAATGCCCTAGAACTGACTGGCAAAAAGGCCGACCAAGTTAAAATTGTTTTTAGCGGCGGTGGGGCAGCTGCGATTTCCTGTGCGAAGCTCTATTTAGAGCTTGGGGTCAAAAAGGAAAACCTCATCATGTGCGACTCGAATGGGGTCATCTTTGAAGGTCGTGAG
>Ga0214923_10007521_pt1 | contig 11863 bp, 7 predicted proteins | sample LL1510_MetaG_FD_177993 | JGI IMG/M metagenome (GOLD analysis project Ga0214923, IMG submission 177993) | Freshwater microbial communities from Lake Lanier, Atlanta, Georgia, United States - LL-1510 | ecosystem: Environmental > Aquatic > Freshwater > Lake | place: USA: Georgia | collected 2015-10-15 | reverse complement strand
CCCCGGCCCCGGAGTCGCGCCGCCCCTTTCCGCTTGGTTCGGCTACGCCTCACCAAGCGGAAAGGGGCGATCCCTTGGCAGGTCTACCCTGGTGATAGACACTGGTTCCATTCTTGGGGGCAGGTCAATCTCGGCCGTGCTCGGCGACGGGTGGGGGGTCGTGCTCGACACCGTGGCGGAATTGACGTAGGGCCCCGGCGGGGTGCCCGCGGGCACGGTGAACTGCACGGTGAGCGTCGTACTCGCGCCCGCGGCCAACGGACCGATGTTCCAGGTGAAGCCGGTTGCCGTGGTCACGACCGTCGTCGATCCGGGAGGATCGATCGGGAGACGGTTGAACTGCGGCGGCCAGGCATCGTCGACGGCGACGCCCTGGGCGGCGAAGGCCCCGGTGCTCGTGACGGTGATCGCATACGTGTAGATCGTTCCGGATCCGGCGACGGCCGTGGTGGCGCCCGTCTTCGTGATCACGAGGTCGGTGGCCTCGCGGGCCGGGGGAATGTCAGGAACACTATGCAGGATTTGCGAATGCTCAAACTTCCGGCTCTGCAGATCCTGCACGCCCTTGGCCGTGTATTGCGTGGGTGTGACGGGCGTGGCGGTCGCCGTCGGCTGGGCGATCCGAAACGTGTAGACGACGGTGAAGTCCTTCGGCGCCGAGGCGATCGGTTTCTCGAAGATCGTGTCGGGGGGCAGTTGGGGATTCCTGGAATAGGTGACGACCGCGTCCTCGAGCACGAATGCGTCGGCCGGCCAGGCGAGCGTCGACGCGGGTGTGAACAGGATGCGGTCGGGCTTGTTTTTGATGTCGCCCGTCACCCTCATCGTCATCGTCCCTCCCACGATCGGCGTCGTCGTGGGCGCGCCACCATACGAATAGTTCACGGCGACGGTTGACGTGCGGCTCGACGAGTCGTTCTCGACCGCCTCGCCAACCCACTGAAAAAGATCGTTCTGGGTGGTCACCAGCGTCGAGCCCGGCGCCGCGGGCAGGCCCCTCCACACCTCGATCGTGTAGGTCTGCGGGTCGAGCACGGGCGGATTCGTGATCTGCTCGGACACCATGTAGATGAACGCCGTCTCCGCGTTGGCCGCACCAACCCCGAGATCGCCCAGGGCGTAGAGCCCGTCCTCGCCGGATCCGAGCCGCACCTTCTGCGTGGGGCTGAAGTTGGTCGCCTGCACCCACACGTCGGCGAGCGCCGTCGGGCCGGTGTTCGTGATCTTGAACGCCTGGTATTCGCCGTACGCCGCCTCGTTGGGCTTGAGATCGACGCTGAAGCGGAGGTTGAGCGTCGTCCGCTCGATCGTGACGGCGAGCAGTTGCCGGCGCTCGAGCGGCTCCATCCGGCAGATCAAACCCTCGGTCGAACGCGCCATCGGCCCACCATCACCGGGACCGCATCCATGCAACAGACGATCGCCATCCGTTTCAACCGATCGGAACGGTCGAAATCATATCAGTCGCCGGAGGGGACGGCTCACCCGACCCGCCGGGCCGGGCCCGCCCGGATCCCGTCGAATGCGACACTGTGGTCATTCCGATCGTGGCGCCGGGATGGACCGCGATCCGCGGGCATTGTCGCGCGCGTCCCGGCGGGCTCCGGCCTCGCCGCCTTTCCGGCGGGGATGCCCCGTCGTAGCGTTGATCGTGCGGGCCGCGCGAATGCCTCGCGAGGCCGCACGGGGCCGCCATGTCGTTCCGTTACCTGCTGCGCATCGACTGGGACGTGGTCGCCGGAATCGCGGCGGCGATCACGGCCATGCTGCTGAGCTTCATGGGCCTCGTCTCGGAGACCGTCTCGCGCGGCATCATCCTCCTGCTCTGCGCCCTGCTGCTCGTCCGCGACCTGCGGCGGGAAGCCCGCGAGCATCGGATGTTCGACAAGCTCGACACGCTCAAGCGACACGTGACGAGCCTCTCGAACACGGTTCGGCAGACAGACGTCTGTCTCGTCGGCCCGAAGCGGATGCGGCAGGATTTCGCGGAATTCGCGGCGTCGATCTACGGAGAGGTCCGCTGGTTCAACGCCTGCTGCCGGATGTTCCACCGCCAGGAGGTCTTCGACGCCACGATGCGGCCCCTGCTCGACAACCCGAACGTCACGTCGATCCACATGCTCTGCCGGCCCGACGAGCGCAGGCATTGGGAGGCGGACCTGGGCCCGAAATTGCGAAGGTGCGAGAACGGCGGAAAGGTGCACGCCCCGCTGTGGGTGCCGATCCGGGGCACCGTGTCGTTTCTGCTTGGCGACGTCGATGGCGACGGCCGCGACGAGGCGCTCGTGAGCGTGCTCGACGAGCCGTTCGCCGCCTACAACACCCAGGGGCCGACCGTGCCGCGGTATCTGCTGCGCGTCTACAGCCAGAGCCCTCTGATGCTGCAGCTGGAGGAGATCGCCCGGCAGGCGATGACCGATTTCGAGACCGACGCCGACCCGGCCGGCGCGGAAGTGGCCCGCGTGGCGCCTCCCCCCGCATCAGCCTGACGGCGATCCGGCCTCGGCGGGCAGGGCGACGACCCGGTTCCGCCCCTGTTCCTTGGCCTGATACATCGCATCGTCCGCGCGGGCCAGCAGGGCGTCGACGCCCTCGCCGGCCACGGCGAGCGTCACGCCGATGCTGAGCGTCGTCTCGATCGTGTCGCCGTCGAACGGAATCGGCTCGGCCGCGGAGCGCCGCAGGGTCTCGGCGATCGCGGCGGCCGCGCCGAGGTCGCGGGCGCCGCACAGCACGACGAGCAGTTCGTCGCCGCCGATCCGGGCGCCGAGATCCTCGGGCTTCGAAAGGCAGGCGCGGATCCGGTCGCCCAGGGCCCGCAGCACGGCATCGCCGGCGGCGTGGCCGTGGGCGTCGTTGACCGTCTTGAAGCGGTCGATGTCGCACCACAGGACGGCGACATCACCGTCGCCGCGCTCGACGAGGCCGCCGAGCCTGTCCATCAGCTCCGTGCGATTGAGCAGCCTCGTCAGGTCGTCGATGCGGGCCCGGCGCTCGAGGGCCTGCTCGGCCCGAACCTGCGGGTCGATGATCCGCATCGATGCCACGACGCCGTCGATGTGGCCGTCCGGCATCCGGAAGGGGCTCGAATGCGTTTCCATCCAGTGCACCTCGCCCGTCTTGCTGCGGACCTGGGCGCGCGACACGGCCCCGCCGCCCGCGAACACCCGGGCCTTGTCGCGCCGATATTGCTCGCGCGTCTGCTCGGTGGCCAGGAAGTCGATGCCGCGGCGGCCGATGCATTCGGCCGGCGTCCAGCCGAGCGCTCCCGTGATCGACGGCGACACCCACACGAGCCTGTCGTTGGTGTCGATCCGCACGACCACGTCCAACGAGTTTTCCGCGAGCAGGCGGAATCGCTCCTCGGAAGCCTTGATCTTCTCGAGAGCCGCCACCTTCTCGGTGTTGTCCCTCACGACGAAGCTGATCCAGGCGTCGGCCCGCGCGGCCCGCATGTCGAGCGTGCGGATCGAGCCGTCCGGCATCGGCAGCGGGAAGTCGTCGATTTCGGTGAGGCGGCCGGTGTCGGCCGTGTCGGCGAACCGGGCGATCAGGCCGGTGGTGGCCATCTGCGGCAGCAGTTCGAGCAGGTGCCTGCCCACGAGGCGTTCGCGGTCGAGCTTGAAGAAGGCGCACGCCGGCGGGTTTGCGTCGGCGACGGCGAAATCGACCACGCGCCCCGCGTCGTCGCGCACCGGTTCCCCGAGCATGAGCGGGGTGATCATGCTCGTCATCTGGGCGTCGAGCCGCCGCCGGACGGCCGCCGCCGCGTTGCGGGCCTGCACCGCGTCGTGGACGTCGCGCCACCCGCTCACACGGCCGACGACCGCGTGAGCGGCGTCGAACACCGGCCGGAGCGACAGGGAAAACCACCGGTAGCTGCCGTCGGCCAGCCGCAGCCGCAGGTCCGATTCGGCGGCCGTGCCGCTCTGCACCTCCTGTTCCATCGAGCGCACCGTCTCGCGGTCGTCGGGGTGCACGAGGCGGGCGTACGGCGTGCCGACGACGTCTTCGGGCCGGAGTCCGATCCGCTGCAGGATCAAGGGCGTGACCCAGCGGATGATGCCGTCGTTGTCCGTCTCCATCACGACGTCCGACGCGTTCTCGGCGATGATCTTGAGCCGGCGGGCGGTTTCCAACTCGCCGACCTGCCGCTCGGCCAGGCTTCGCCGTGCGCGGGCGAGGTGCCGCCAGACCCCGATCAGACCCGCCACGAGGAGCACGTCGGGGACGACCGACAGCGTCAGCCAAAACCACCAGGCGGTCCCGTGCACGGGTGTCGGAGGCGCGGTGGGATCGGGCATCCAAGGCATGTGGAACCGTACGCGCGACGGCGAGGAGAACGCCCGCGGCCCGCGCGGTCGCCCGACGTTTTTCGCGGGGTGTCCCCCTCGCGGTCACCCGCCGACATCCGCCTCGGCCGCCCGGACACACGCCGGATGTCGCGCCGCAGCCGGAGCGACCCCCGGCAACCACACCCCCCGCAAGAGGTAATTGCTATTTCCCGCGGCCGGGGGGTTCCGTAGAGTTTCGGCCCCTTGGTCGCGCCAGATCGCTCGAGGTGTCGCTTTGGAAATCACCCTTCCGCACGTCGTGGTCCGGATCTGCGGCAGCGGCGTCGGCCCCGACCTCGTCGCCGCCCTGGGCCTCCATCCCGTGGAGGTCACGGAGGCTCGGGATGCCTCCGAGGCACGCCGCGTCGCAGGCGGAAGACCGGCCGTCCTGGTCGTGGTGACCGATCCACCGGACGCCCGCGCGCCCACCGCCGAGACGTGGAGCGTGTTTCCGAAAACACCGATCCTGATCGTCGCCCCGGCGGCCAGGGGGGCGGCCGCGCAGCAACCGGCGCTCGGGCCGCAGGCTGGCGACAAGGGGTGGGTCGATTCCATTCCCGGCGACCTGCCGCTGGCGGACATCTGCTGGCACGTGATGGAGGCGCTCAGCCGCGCCAACCGGTTGACCAGCGTCCTCGACCCGCCGATCGGGCCCGTCTCGATCGACGTCGACGACCAGGGGCGCGTCACCGCGGGCGGGGACTGCGTCGAGGGCGTGCTGATCAACGGGCAGCGACTCATGGCCGGGAAAACGATCCTGGATCTTCTGGCCCCGGCCGACCGGCCGTTGCTCGCGACATCGCTCAGGCAGGCGCCGCTCGGCGAGGCCTGGTTCAGCCCGATGCGGCTGCTGGATCCCCGCGGGGGCACGCACACCGTTTCGATCGGGACGCGTCATACGGCGGAGGGACGCAGGTGCCTGCTGATCCAGCCGCTGGTCGCCGGCGGCCCGACGGTCGGGCGGCATGTCAACAACCGCGACTCGGTCACCGGGCTCCTCACCCGCTGGGGCATGGCCCGCGAACTCGAGTCGCTCGCGCGGTCGAATCCGGAAGACCCGGGCGCCGTCATCCTGGTGTTGAAGCTGGAAAATTTCGCGGCGATCGGCGAGTACGTCGGCCACGCGGCGACGGACACCCTGCTCGTGCGCGTCGGTTCGGTGCTGAATTGCGTTCTGCCCTATCCGGCGCTCGTGAGCCGCGTGATGGGAGACACGTTCCACGTGTGCCTGACCGAAGGCGGCATCGACGCGGCCGTCCGCTCCGCGGAGCGGTTGATCGAGGGCATCAACGGTATCGACGTGCCGGGGTTCTCGAGCGACTTCCATCTCCGGGCCGCGGTCGGGATCGCGGCCGTTTCCCGCAAGGACTTCGATTTCGCCATCCGGCTCGCCGACAGCGGCGTCGACGCCGCGGCGGCGGAAGGGGGCAATCGGGCGGTCGTCGTCGGCACGCCGTCGAGCGGAGTGGTGGCCCACGACCTGTCCGCCGCGATGGAATTGGGCTCGTGGGAGGTGTGGCTGCAGCCGGTGGTCGGGCAGGCCGGCGGCCACGCGCCGTTTCACGAGGCGCTCGCGCGGTTTGGAAACGGCCGTGGGCGCGTGATGACGAGGCCCGATTTCTTCGCCACGGGCTGGGGGCAGGGGCTCCTGGAGCGATTCGACCTGATCATGCTGCAGCGGGTGCTCGAGATCCTCGCGTCGCATCCTTACGCCAGGATCTCGGTCAACGTGAGTCGCGAGACGTTCGTGTCGAAGGCGTTCCCCGGGTCGTTTCTCGAGCCGATCAGGGCGCTGCCTGATGGCTGCGAGCGGGTCATCCTCGAGATCTCGCCGCATTGCCTCGAGATGCCGACGCCTGCCGTGAAGTCGAGGCTGGAATCGCTCGCGGCGGCGGGCGTCGCCGTCGCGGTCGACGATTTCGGCAGCGGCATCTGTCAGTTGCGGTCGCTCACGCAGTTCCCCCTGGCCATCGTGAAACTCGACCAGCTCGCGACCGGATACATCGACGACGACCCCTTGCAGCGGGAGTTCGTGCGGGTGGTGGTCAGCATCTGCCGGGCCCGGGGAATGACGACCGTGGCGGAATACACGCGCAGCCCGGAGCAGATGGCGCGGCTGATCGAGGATGGCGTCGACTGGTTCCAGGGCGAATTGTTCGGCATGCCCGCGCCCGCCGCGGCGGTGCTCGCTCCCCCGGCCGTCGGAGCATCCCCGGCATGACGCGCGTGGCGGCCATCATCGTCTGCCTGGCGTTCGTGCGCGTCGCCACTGCGGCGCCCGAAGCCGCGACGTTCGCCCGGGCGCAGCAGGCCGAGGCCGAGCTGCGGATCGACGAGGCCCGCGCCCTCCTGCGGCAGGCCCTCCAGGAAAAACCCGCCGCGCCCGGCGTCGCCGAGCACACCGCCTGGTTTTTGTTTCTCAACGGCTTTCACGACGAGGAGTGCCGCGACCTGCTGCGCCAGGCGGCGAAGACGGGGCAGGATCCCGCCGCGATGGAACGCGCGGCCCGGCAGGTGGAGCGGGAACTCGGTCTGCGCGGACCCGCGGATGCCGAGGAGCAGGCGGCGGCGCGGGCGTTTCACCGCGCGCGGATCGAGCAGACGGCGCGTGCCGCCGATGCGGAGCGGGGCGGCGCACTCGTCGATGCCGGCGAATTCGCCGCGGGCATTCCGCTGCTGGAACAGGCGCTGGCGACCGAGCCTGGCAACGGACCGCTCGCGCTGCGGCTCGCCCGCGCCTACGCGTGGGCGAACCGGCTGGCCGAGGCCGACGCGGCCTACGCGAAACTGCTCGCGACGCGGCCCGGCAATGCGGCGCTCCTGCGCGAGCGCGCCCGCGTTGGAGCCGGGCTCGCGAAGCGACTGCCGCCCGCGGTGGAGCCGCTGCCGCCCCCGGCAAGCGTCGCGGGGCCTCCCGCCGCGTTCAAGCAGGGGGAACTCGCCGAGAAGGAGCTCCGCATCGACGAGGCCCGCGACCTGTTTCGCCAGGCCCTCCGCGAAAACCCCGAGGCACGCGGCGTCGCCGAGCACGTCGCCTGGTTTTTGTTTCTCAACAATTTTCACGACGAGGAGTGTCGCGACCTCCTGCGCTCGGCCGCGCCCACGGCGCAGGAGCCGGCCGCCATGGAGCGGGCCGCCCGGCATGTCGAGCGGGAACTGGGCCTTCGCCCGCAGGCGGACGCCGAGGAAAAAGCGGCCAAGCGCGAGTTCGACGCGGTCATGATCGCGAAGGCAGCCAAGGGCACGGGGGCCGAGTTGGGCGGCGCCCTCGTCGATGCCGGCGACTTCGCGGCCGGAGTTCCGCTCCTCGAACGGGCGCTGGCCGCCGATCCGGCGAACGGTCCGCTCGAGCTCCGGCTGGCCCGGGCCTACGTCTGGGCGCAGCGGCAGCCGGAGGCCGATGCCGCCTTCTGCCGCCTGCTCGAACGGCATCCCGGCAACGCGGCGTTGCTCTTCGAGCACGCGCAGGTCGCGGCCGGCCGCACCATGCTCGAGCGGGCCCGGCAGCTGCTCATCGCGGCGGAACGATCCCGCCCGGGCGATGCCCGGATTCTGCTCGAGCGGTCGCGGATCGAGTCGCGGCTGGTGAATCGCGCGGGGGCCCTGGCCGCCGTGGCCCGCATGGCGCCGGCCGACCAGGCCGGCACCCTCGCCACGCTGGCCCGGGCCCGGGCCGAGCATTCGCGCGGGCAGTTCGGCCCGGCGCGCGACGGCTACCTGCGGGCGCTCGCCGCCGCGCCCCACCTCGAGGAGGCGGCGCTCGGCTTGGCGGAGTGCCGCCTGCGGCGCGGCGAGCTGGCGGAGGGTTCGCAGCTGCTCGGAAGCTGGCTGCCGCGGGAGCGGGCGCTCGACTGGCGGGCGCGGACCGACCTGTTCGCAGACTTGACCGACCCCAGGATCGACGCGGAGTTCTCCACCTACTCCAACTCGCTCGGCTACTTCGAATACGGCTTCGGGGTCGACGGCCGCTACCATCCCGCGCCGGAGACGGAGGTCAAGGCGGCGCTCGTCAACTCGCTCTTCACGCAGAAGGGCTTTCAGAGCATCGACCGGCAGGGCGGCCTGATCGACGTCGCGTCGCGGCCCGACGAGCGGCTGGCGCTGAGCGGCCGGCTCGGCGTCAACGGCTACACCAACTCGTGGGTCACGCCCGTCGGCGGCCTGTGGACCGAGGTGTTCCCGGTGCACTGGCTCGACGTCGGCGGGGGCGCCGAATATTTCAACCTCGTCGACTTCCAGCCGCCGTTCGGCGTCGGCATCTACGACATCGTGACCACGATCGGCGCGGCCGGCGAGAAGATCTCGAGCACGCAGGGAATGCTGCACGCGCGGATCAGGCCCGGGCCGGGCTGGACGCTCTACGCGCGCTCGCGGGTCGGCTCGTTCACCGACGGCAACCTGATGCAGGACGAGTTTGGCGAGGTGGCCTACGAATTCCGGCCGGGGCCGCTCCGCACCCGCGCGAGCTGGGCCTATTACTACCTCACGCTGCGGAACGACGCGCCGCTCTACCAGCCTGTGCCCGGGGGGCCGGCCACGCCCGCCTACTACGCGCCCGCGGCCCTCGACGTGAGCACCTGGAACCTGGAGATGTCGGGCCGGCCGCGCGACCGCTTCGAGCTGGGCGGCGAAGGGCACCTCTACCACATCCTCGAAAACAGCGGTCTCGGCGTGGGCGTGTTCCTGTATGGCAAGATAGACATCGACCGGTTCCGGGTGCTGCGCTTGGACGCCCGCTACTTCACGCAGAATCGCGGACTGACGCGCCAGGGAAAGTCGGCCGGGTCGTACGACGCGCTCAACTTCCTGGTCACCTATGACCGCCGATTCTGAAGGGCGGTCGCGCCGCTACCGGGATGCCGAGCTCCGCCGCGCCGGCCGCCGCAACCTCGCGCTGTTCGTGTTCGCCCAGACGGCGGCGCTCGTCTACGTGGGCTGGCTCGTCACGGCGATCGACTGGAGCCATCCCTGGCTGGGGGCCGCGTTCCTGCTCGCGGAAGCCATCTGCGCGGCGAGCGTGTTCCTGTGGGGCGAGATGCTCATGCGCCGGCGGCTCCATCCGGCGGAGGGCATGCCCTGGCCGGGCGACCCGCCCCCGGTGGACGTGCTCGTGACGGTGTGCCACGAACCGCTCGAGGTGGTTCGCCCGACGCTCGACGCCCTGGCGGCCGTCGACTATCCGCACTGCCACGTGACGGTGCTCGACGACGGGCGGTCCGCGGACGTGCGGGAGCTCGCCGTCGGGCACGGCTTTTCCTACGAGGCACGGGAGCGGCGCCACTTCGCCAAGAGCGGCAACCTCAACCACGGCCTGTCCGTCACGGCGGCGCCGTTCGTGATGACGCTCGACGCCGACCAGGTGCCGCGGCCGGAAATCATCGAGCGGCTCATCGGCTTCTTCCAGGTGCCGCGGATCGGCTTCGTGGCGAGCCGGCAGCAGTTCAACGTGCCGGAAGGCGACCCCTGGGGCAACCGCGACACCGTGTTCTACGAGGCGATGCAGATGGGGAAGAACCACGTCAACGCGCCGATCTCCTGCGGAAGCGGCGTGATCTACCGCCGGGCGGCGCTTGACGACATCGGCGGGTTTCCGACGTGGAGCGTCGTCGAGGATCTCTACGCCTCGATGCTCATGGAGCAGAAGGGATGGCACGGCGTCTACTATCCCTATGCGCTCAGTGCGGGCACGGCGCCGACCGACGTCTTCGCCCAGCAGCAGCAGCGCTGGCAGTGGGCGGTGGACGCGTCGCGGATCATGTTCTGGCGGTGCCCGCTGTTCGCGCGGGGCCTCGGCTGCCGGCAGCGGCTCAACTACCTGCACTTCGGCTGGCACTACGTGATGTATGGCATCGCCTATCCGATCTTCTTCGCCGCGCCGGCCTGGGCCCTGTTCACGGGGCAGTTCGTGATCGCGGCCCCGGTCTGGATCTTTCTCTGCTACCGGCTGCCGTATCTCGTGCTGATGCGGCTGATGACGATGTTCATGACCGACCGGGCCCACGACTTCAAGGCGTTCCAGATGCAGGTGGGGCTCTGGCCGGTCTACCTGTCGGCGCTCGTCACCGCGATCACGCATCCGATCTCGCGGCCGCGCTACCGGGTGAACGTCAAGGTCGTGCGCCACACGAGCCTCGCGCGGAGGATCGCGGCGGTGTGGCCGAATCTCGCGATGATCGCCCTCTCCGCGGCCGCGATCGCGTATGGCTGGCAGCATCGGATCGGGCCGCCGATCTTCGTCGCGGTGCTCACGTTTTGGTGCGGCTGGTCGATCGTCGCGTTGTCGCGCTACACCGTCGTCAGCCTGCTGTCGGAGCGGTTCGTGGGCCGGGTCGCGCGCGACGGCCTCATGGCGGCAGCCGTCCTCCCACCAGGCGGCGGATAGTGTCTTCGTAGATCTTCCGGCGGTCGCCCTCGGAGATGCCCAGCGCGTCGATCGCGGCGATGCTCTCGCGGACGAACAGCGGCCCGCCCTGCGGGTCGAAGGGGAAGTCGGTGCCGAACACGACCTGGTCGATGCCGAAAAACGAGAGCCCGCACTCGATCCCGGCCCGCGAGCCCGACAGGGCGGTGTCGCCGATGAACCTTCGAAAGTGATCGACGGGCCGGCCGAGCTCCGCGAGCAGCGGGGCGAAGTCGTGGTCGGCGGTGCGCGTGCCGAGTTGATCCCACCCGTGGCCGACGCGGCCCGCGAAGAACGGGATCATGCCGCCCATGTGGTGGCAGATCACCTTCAGCCCGGGCCAGCGCAGGAAGAACTTCGAGAACACCATCCGCGCCATCGCGGCGCTGGTCTCGTAGGGCCAGCCGAACGTCCACCAGATCTCGAACCGCGACGTCGGCTCCGTGGCGTAGTCGCCAGGGGCGGGGCCGCGGGCGGGATGCAGCCAGATCGGCAGGTCGTAGGCGGCCATGGCCGCGAAGATCGGCTCGAACGCGGGATCGTCGAGCGGCCGGCCGTTGACGCTCGTGTAGATCTGGATGCCGACGGCGTTGAGGTGTTCGATGGTCCGCCGGATCTCGGCGATCGCCGCCGGGACGTCGTTCATGGCGACGGAGGCGACGAACGCCGGAAACCGCTCCGGGTGGCGGCCGACGATCTCGGCCATCGAGTCGTTGGCCAGCCGGGCCATGTCCGGGCCCAGATCGGGGCCGGCGACCGCCTCGATCGCCGGGAGCGAGAGCGAGAGGATCTGCCGATACTCATCGCCAAACTCCCGCATCATGGCGAGCCGGGCGTCGAGGTCGTGGAGCACGGGCACCCCGAGCCAGCGCTTGATCTTTCCCTTGTCGGGCACGAGGTCGACGAGCCTGTCGAAGTAGGGCCGGGGAAGGATGGTTTTCGATCGACGCGAGTGTCCGGATCACGCTCCTCGACCGCGACGTGCCGAGCTATTTTCGGAGTCTCGAACACCTCTTGCGGTACTGCGCCCGGCCGCCCTTTGCACTGGACCGGCTGTCCGTGATCCGCGGCCCGGACGGCCGCATCGCTCGCATCCGCTATCGGCTCCCGCGCCACAAGGCCGCCACCT
>Ga0214923_10007520_pt1 | contig 11866 bp, 12 predicted proteins | sample LL1510_MetaG_FD_177993 | JGI IMG/M metagenome (GOLD analysis project Ga0214923, IMG submission 177993) | Freshwater microbial communities from Lake Lanier, Atlanta, Georgia, United States - LL-1510 | ecosystem: Environmental > Aquatic > Freshwater > Lake | place: USA: Georgia | collected... | reverse complement strand
GTGAAGTTCGACCCATCGCCTCCCAAGCATGGAAAGCGCAGGCAGTTTCAAAATCCTCAAGGTTGTCGCACAGCCATTCACGGCCGGTCCGCGCAGTTCGAAGCAGCATCCGATCCTGGTGGAGGTCCACATCGTATCCACCCGCTTGGAGCAGAGCTAATGCATTGCGGAACCTGAGCGTATTTCGCGCGTCGTCCACCCACATCGGAATTGTCCTTTAAGTGCCATCCATCAACCGCAGAATCATCGCTATTCAGCGATAACGCTAGGACATCTCATTGGAAACGTCACTCCATCGGCTCCTATAAATTGCGGGACTAACTCCACAACCCCGCGTAAGGCTCCGGAACTTGTAATGAATTTGTTCTATCAAAAAGTGGAACTCTGCTCTTCTCAAGGCGGGCCATCCGGTCACCGAATGAGCGCGTGCTAGGCCTGCCAGCGCCTTGGCGTTTTTGAGGCAACAACATTACACCGAACCATATCAGGCTCCTTAGCTGGCGGTGATGAATCTAGCTCTCAACACCACGCCTAGCCACTTCAATAACAAAAAACTCGATAATTATCCGCTATTTTTCATCATTATAAAGCGATTTTGCTATCAATCCGACCACCACCATACAACCTATAGTCCAAATTCCCGCAAAGAAATCATTTCTTCGAACAGCTTCCACACCAAAAAGTGCGATGAAGCTAAAAAATCCCAACATAGATCCAACCACCACACCCATAACAAGGGCTTTACCAGCGTTGTTTTGACTCATTTTGGCAATCCTCCGGTATGATATAAATTGTATCAACCACTAAACAGTTTTTATTTCAAATTAAAATATTTTTAATGAAACAGATCGGCAAATGATATGAATTTAGATAAACATTAGGCCAACGGGGGCATTTATATACAACTAGATATATGGTCTAGCTTATAAAATTCTCGATGTCAAAATCTACAAATTACTCCACTGCCGAGGCATTTTACAAAATAAATAGAGAATATAATTCCAAGGCGTGATGTTCAACCGAAACACAACGTCGGTGTATGTTTTGGACCTAAGTTGTAAATAATGAGACGAACATGCTCCACAAACCAGAGCGAGACGCATCCGTGCCGGTGTCTATGCCTTCTCAAGGCACGCCTTCCACGCCACGCTGAGCGCGCTACGGCAGGCAGCGAAGGCCGCCGCAAGGGAGTTGCCCGTTGCGGCTGAGGGCAATCAGCAGCGCGTGATGTTAGGGCAGTAGGCCGAGCCGCGCGGATAGCCCGTGCTCTACTCGAGCGCAAGGACGCCTCTGCTATAATCAAACGAAACTCGGCGAAATCTGCTGAGGAACGACTGGCCCAGTAGTAGGCTTCCCTGCACATCCGCCACGGTTCCAAGTACGTTCATTATGACTCTATCTCCTACACGCAATTGTCTAATGATAAAATTTTCGGATCGAATTTGCCTTCCGTCGGCAAGGCCATATGTTTCCTGCCCGATAAAATCATTTTCTGTAATTGTTCCAGTTCGGATTAGTGTGAGAACAACATCAGCCGGCACAGTAACAACCGATGCTCCGCTATCTACGGTGAAATTCAATTCTAAGATTCCATTGATTTGAACTGGTATTTTATAAGTGCCTCCCTCTCGAATAAGCCTCACATTGGATATCGAGGTACCCGCACCAGCGTTTGGTAAGGATGCGGCGCGAGGTGTGGCGGCTGCTGGGCCGGACGGGCGGATTGCCGCAGTGGGACTAGGCTCTGTTGCGCCAGAAGGTCGGCCCTCTGAGCCATTTCCTCGAGTGTTTGAAATTGGGGTAGGAGGACCGCTAGAGGTGGTTAAAAAGCGGCTCAAGAACTCTAATGCGTCCGGGTCGCCCTGGTCTGCTGCAAGCTGATAGAGGCGTGCGCCTTCAGTGACATCGCGCGGTAAGCCCAGGCCATTTCGATACATGAAGCCGAGATTAAAAAGGGCGCCAGCGTAGTTTTGGTTTGCCGCGAGCCTATAAAGTCTTATTGCTTCCCTGTAATCCCGATTTACGCCTAATCCATTTGCGTGCATGTATCCAAGATAAGATTGCGCCTCAGCAATGCCTCGCGTAGCTAGCCGACGGTATGTTCTCAACGAAAAATCGTAATCTTCTTCGATTAATGCTATCTGTGCTTCCATCAGTTGCGCGCGGGTTGCTACGTCCAGAGCTTCCACCCCGGCAGTCCGATCGGTAGAATTATTTCGTTGGGATTGGGGTGTCTGGGCCACCCCTGGAGCGGCAATGGAGGTCGCGACGACCAACACCATCGCGATAACCGTGCGGCCCATGACGGCGATCTCCTGCTTTGGGCGGGCTTATCTTGCCCGCCAGCCTTCTCTAAAAATTAAATGTTACCGTTCAGCCGGCCAGCATGCCATACGAGAAGACCTCCTTTACGTGCGCACAAACATATTGCCTTGCGGCAAGCCTAGCATGTAACCCGAAAAAGCGATCGCCGCACGCACACCGCCAGTCTTGAGCCTGGAGAACGCTTGTATGATCCGTGTCGCTGCCCTGATGATGCTAACGATTGCAGCATCCGTGCCAACGTGGATGACAACCAAGGCTAGCGCGCGGCAGCCCCAAGTCTCAGACACCCAGGTGCGGGAGTTGATCGTCCAGGAGAGTGTGGGTGCCTACCAAGCGTCTGGAAGGCCCTGTGCGTGCCCTTACAACACGATGCGCAATGGCGCTGCTTGTGGGGGTAGGAGTGCCTACAGCCGGCCCGGAGGGGCTGCACCGATGTGCTATCCGGCCGATGTGACTGACGGGCAAATCAGGATGTGGCGAAGCAGGAATTATTAGACGGCAGAATGCTCGGTTGGCCTACGCACAGTGAGGCTCATTATCGAAATGGATTCTTACTGCCAGCTCGGCCGGTGTATGGATTGTAATTGCCACGTGAACTGTAGTTATTCAGACGGCTTCGATCCGGGTTGGTGGCACGGTGAGGCTGCACATAAACGCCGCCGCGCGTCACGTAACCCCGGACGCGGTGGTTGGATTGAGCCTCTGCTTGAAAGGGCAACACCCCCGTGAGGAGAACCGCAAAAATCACCAGCAACCTGAGCTTACGTTCCATCTTGTTCTCCTGTCACCGGCTTGGCTGAGCGCACGGCCATTCCGCCAGTATCGCATCCTGCCACCCGAAAAATGGGTTTCTCAGATGTGCAGCAGGCGTATCAGTTCCGATCAGGGCGGGCATTGAGCGCACCACTCTGAGCCATTCACAATCTGTTGGAACCAGCGGCGCCCTGCGGTGAATAAGAACGCGGCGGTTCCACCGGTGCCGTCTGACCCGATCTGGAAACCACTGAGCGGACAGCATCCCGCAATCTAATATCCTCGGCCACGATCGCCTGCCTGTCACCATCGCCGCCGGCCGCAATACGAACCGTTGAAATCTGGTAGATTAGATCATCGGATATCGGTAACAACAGGTATGCAAGGTTAACAGGCCTTCCACCAGCATTCGTGCAAAATGTTTGGAGGCGACGAATAATTGGCAGATCTGGATCTGCGGTTCGTCCAGTGGCAAATTCTCCGCGACAATTTCGGGCATCATCGGCGATAATTTCTGAAGCTAATGTATCAAGTCCGCTGGCATTTCGACCCGATACGATACGGAGTGAGCCTACTACGCTATCAGAACGCCAAACAACATCACTGGTCTTAAAAAATTCTGACAGTGTTGATCCTCTTAATTCACTAGAAGTTAACAACCGTACATCCCGCATACCTGCCTGCGAGAGTAAATTTGCGCTGAACTGCGTTGCCTCAAGCCTTTGATCGGGCGTTGCTCTGTTAGCGGTAGGCCCTGGTCGTACGGCGTGTCCAGGTGGGGAGTTGGAGGCTTGAGGCGGTGCTGGTTGGACGGGCGCTTGAACGCTAAGGTCGTTTCCGTTGCTGACCGAACACCGCAACAACGTTTGTAAAACCACTGAGGTGCCCGTCAGATTGAATTGGAAGCTCTGGCCAGCAGCGTTGACGTAAAGCACCTGCCCGGAGCGCATTTGTTGAAATAATTGCACATTATCTGGCAATACCATATTCACTAAATCTTTTCCAATTACATCTGCTACGCCAGATCTCGGTGAGGCATTGTCAATATAATATTGAATATTTATGGTCTGGCCGCGAGTCAAATTCCAGGCGGGATTGCCAAAACCCATCTGCCATCTCTGACCTACTCCAATATTAAATAATACGTGCACTCCAGAATTATATCTAACGCCGGCACTACATGCGGTAAACTGGCGAGTATTTTGATCACGATATACGCTTAAATTCCAACCGTTATAAGAAATGGTTTGCGTGGCAATGTTTTGTGCAATTGATTTCTGTGAATGGAAGGTAAGGAACAGGGAAGCGAGAAAAACAATCGCTTTCATTGGAGTGCTCTCCGCGAGACGATGACGACCAATCAATTTTCGCACAAAGGCATCTTTCTGCAAGCATAATGTCGCTCGAAGGCCAGCTATACCCGGCGAAGTTGGTTTGCCCTCGATGGTCGCCAGCATCAGCCAGGGTTGAGTCGCGTCCAAATCATTTGCGAGCATTCGTATGTAGGGAGGCGGGAGGGTACCATCTTGGAAAAGGGGGGCTGCCCCGGTGGTGGGATTCGTGAGCCAGAGTTTTCGGACGGGGTGGGGTTTGCCTGATCACGGCGGGTAGGGTTCTGGCATAGGGCGGCTTCGCATGCGGTCAGCTCCCGAAGCCCTCCCCAGTCACAAGAATGGTTAGACTAGCGCATTCAGAATCACTTAGCGTACTCGCCAATTGGGGCAAAACACTATTCTCATGTATTTTGCTGCTCACCGCTGCAGTTACCTGTTTGTGAGTGTTGCTTAGGTGTGCGGTGACGGCGCCATTTGCAATGCCAAACGCTGTTCCTATCGATCCGGGTGCCGCAATCGAAATCATAGCAAGGTATCTATTAAGAAAGTCAATTTGATTATTAGTGTCTTTTATAGCCGCTCCACCGCCTACCATGTATTTTGCCGCAGTCATCATACTGTTTGCGTGTGCCCAACCAAACGCCACCAAAGAAGAGCCGCTGAAACCACTCGCTAAACCACATAGGGCGGCTCCGGCTCCTAGCGAAGCTTCGAGTACAGTAATTTTTTTTTTATCGAGGTCCTCATAGTTGTCCTTTAATTGAATTCCAGTGGTGTAAAGCGTGAATGCTCCAACACCTCCGGCTACGATTTTTTTGGCTGGGTCTCTCGTGGCCTGAATTAATTTGGAACATGCGTTCGTTGCATTAGGTAAAGAAAGTCTCAAAACTTGCTGGTTCATAACCACCAAAACCCGGCTACCACCAGTTCGTAAGAGCGACGCTAATGAACCCGACATGTTGTTCTCCACCATCACCGTATTCCACGGCATCCGTTCGCTTGTTCCAGCTACACTAGATCTCCCTAATGACCACACCCACGCGACGCAAGATGGGTCAGCCTGGAGCGGCCCCCATTTCGACCGGACAGTGGCGCAACCATGAGGGCCTAGGTTGAAGCCTATGCGGTGTCGTCCTTGCGTGTAATTGAGCCTTCACCATGCGCCGCTCGCATTCAATGAAGTAGCGCCGGGCCTGCTTGCCCTTGTCGTTCCGCTCCAGCATCGATAGCTCCTTAGCCATGTCGATGGTTAGGAAGTATTCCTTGGTCGGGCGACCGACTGGGGTTTTTTCCAGATTCGGAAAAAACTCATTCCCAGCAATAACAAAATCTTGCCCGTCCACGAATCCGAAGGAGCCGATGCGATCCTGAAGCCAGGCACCAAAAACCTTCCCCACTTCCAGAAAGGAATGCAGTTGGCGCGCGCTGCCGGCGAGCACATGCGCCTGCCGGATGGCGGGTTGTTCCAGCATGCAGTGGTGGTGTGCTTGGGGTAACATATAGCCAGCGTGATTTGAGGTATCGTGCCCCGTTTGAGATCGTTTAGGGGACAGATTAGGGGATTGGCCGTCTCGAAAACCGAAGTACTCGCAAGGGTACCGTGGGTTCGAATCCCACCCTCTCCGCCAGCATTTCCCCATAACTATCTGAATAGCTTAATTTATATGGCTAACAGATCAATTTGGCCCACAATAAAGCCCACAAACGCAGCTGGGTTGCCGGGAGACAGTGGGGGCCATTTCCGTCCCGACCCTGGCCAAAATTCCCAGTATGCAGCCCCTCAAGCCCCTGGTGGAGCAGTTCAGCCTTGGGCATGCCCCATGGTTCCCGAACCGTGGTGGAATTATAGCAAACCGCGCCGCTCGCGCTTCGCGGTGGATATTCTTATCCAGCAGCTGCCGTCACCACCATCACCGCCGCCCTCAGGGGGACCCACAGCCATCACCATGCCACCACATACCGGCAGGCAGCCCGCTCCCTGGGTCTGGTCCTTGTCGGTGTCACAACCGACACGACGTGTAGAACCGTTGCAATCGGCAGGCCGGGCATTGCCTGGGGCATGGAGGGGTTAATGGGCGTGGCCCTTTCCTTCTCCGCAGAAATGCAGAATAGGATTTTGGAATTGCCGTTTCTTTCTGGTTATCAGGCGTCAAAAATGGTGGCAGTCTCATTTTCTCAGATGGCGGCCGCCATCTGAGAAAACCTGAGAGAGAGCGACCATGTCTGAGAACGAGAACGAACTCGGCAAGATCATTGCTAAGGCATGGCGTGACCCAGCCTTCAAGGCGGAACTGATCGCCAACCCAGCTGCCGCGCTGAAGGCTGAGGGCATCGATGTGCCTGATGGAATAACGGTAACCGTGCTGGAGAACACCGACAAGCAGTTCCATCTGGTGCTGCCGCCGGTTCCCACCGATCAGCTTTCTGATGAAGCGCTCGATGCGGTGGCGGGGGGGTTTTGTTTTCCTGCGTTTTTTGGGGCGTTGATATGGGCCACTCCTGCTTTGGTCATTTACGGCTGGAATAATAACTGTCGAAATTAAATATAGAGACTCGGTTAATTGTGTTTTTGAGGGCGAGGTTTTGTGTTTTTTAATTTCGTTTTTCTTGTTTGATCGGATAAAGGCTGATGGCATTGGAGCCTGACCCAAAAGCCTACGTCCTTGCCAAGCGCCGGGTGCCGCAAGCGGAGTTTAGGTCTTGGTGGCTTGACTGCTCCAATCGAGACGCTGGCGGTGAAGCCCAATAGCCTATTCACCGGCCCTAACCGCTTGGCGGCAATTCACAGAGCGGTGGGGGGGGTAGTTCACCCCGCGCGCGGATGTGAACCCCAGCACCATGTGTGCGGTCATAGCCGGTGAGATGGTCAACCATCACAGCCAGATCAGGTCGACCAGAATGTTTTGATTTAGGCTAAGGCTTCGCTGGTTCTATAAAATCAACGCATCACGCAACGTCGCACCTCGCGATGATTATTCTCAACCAGCACCCTTCGCCGCCAGAATCGCCGCCCTCAGGGCTGCACGAGCCTCAGGGTCAAGGGCGGTAGCATCTATGGTGGTCTTCACCTCGGTCTGAATGGCCCCGCCATCGGCTCCTGTGAGTTCGGTCTTCTGAACGTCGTGGTGCCAGCCGCTGGCGGCCCTGGAGCGGTTTTTCAGGGCCAAGGTCACCAGTTGCGCATTCCCAGGCTTGCCATTGGCAATTGCGATAGCGCGCTGTTCCCAATATAGAAGTGCCTGATGCCGGCCTTCTTGCACGGCCTGCATGAACTCTGGGTGCTGCTGCTGCCACGTGAACAATGTCCTCGGCCCAATGCCGACTTTTGCGGCAGCGGCCTCGGCTGAAAGTCCACCTGCCATGGCCTCGATCAACAGCCGGCCCAGTTCAGGCCGGTAGATAGTCGGCCTGCCGCCTGGGTGCTTGGCGTTGGGGGCCTTCTCGGCAGAGGAAGCAGGCTTTTGCATGGTTTGATTATACGAAGCGCAAAGCCAAAAGTGAATCATTTTCATTAATTTCGAGGGGTTTCACACTCCCGACCAAGGTGTGACCGAGAAATCCAGCGTCATCTGCAGCCAGTCTCCACCAGCACGCCGCATGGGCCTTTCTGATGGGGCTGGAGCGGGAGTTGCAGGTTCAGCGGGCACGGAGGCTCACCACCTTCTTCAGGCCTGCCAGGGCCAACCACTGCTGGCGAGCCCTTTCATTTTACCCCAGCTGAGAGCAGCTTATAGGGCCCATCCTGCCGCTGTCTTGCAGCGCTTTTCATCAATCTGATGGTGCTCCAGAGCTTCAAGTGAACCACAACAGCCCATCAAACTCCAACGGCGTCGGCAGCTGGCTGCGCGTCAGGCCAGTCCATGTGACCGAGGTATCGATCACGCCGTTACCATCCAGATCGCCATGCATAGTCACCCTGGAACACTCGCATTGAACCGGGATGCACCTGCCCGATATCGGTCAGCCGCGCCGGCTCAGGCATGGCGGGTACTACCTCGCCAGCGTAAAAGGCCCCCGAAGCATCCGCAGGAAGGACTAGGTCGCTCATGCCGCGCATCAGCGCTGCGCCATCTGGACTGGCATGCGAGCCGATCATGCGGTGGTTAATCCACTGAGCTGCAGCGTGCCGCTTGCGCCACAAGCGCGCGGGCTCAGTTCTACAGCCGCAATAATCCCAATCCGTACGCCCATCGCGGTAGCGTCATTTGTCACGACGCTCGGGATCCAAAGCCTCATTTGATCCAAAGCAGCCCGTCGTATTCGAGTGGGGTTGGCAACTGGCTACGGCTAAGGCCTGTCCAGGTGACCGAGGTATCGATAACTCCGTTGCCATCAAGATCGCCGTGCATCGTCGCACCAGTCCAGCCCGGCGCTCCAGCACTAGAGACCCAGGTCGACTTGCTCACTCCAGGCTTCCAACCCCAGACGGAAAGTTCCTCACCAGCTTGCCAGTCGGTGATAGTGGCCCAGGTGGTGGTGCCGCCTCTGCCATCGAGGAAGAAAACGTCACGATCTGAGCCGCCAGTCAGAAAATTTGAACCCGTGCCACCATCTAGGACGTCGTCGCCCAGGCCACTGGAAATGGCATCGTCGCCTCCGAAGCCGTTGATAAAGTCCGAGAAGGCCGTTCCTGTTACGGCTTCACCACCACTAGTCCCAAAAAACTGTAGATTTAAATAATCTACTGGTCCCGAATAAGAAACAGCTGCCTGAGAACTAAATTGGCCACTTTGTGTGTTCGTCCAGGAGAATTTTGGAGCCTCTAAGGAAATACTAAGATTTTTATAATATGAAAGCGCTTCAGGAATATCGTTCGGATTCGTGCTCGCAGATAGGGAGAAAATGCCAGCAGAAACCGCTCCGGCCCAGGAATAATCACCTAAATAATTGGGGCTAGACTCCATAAATGATATAATCTGATCGTATGAAAAAGTTCCATCAGCAAGAGTTACGCTTTCAATTCTATTCGCCGGAACAGTCCAATCAAGTTGCATTACTCCCTGACCAGATATGTTGTCGAAAACATAAAGATGCCGTGCGTCGACTGTCGCAAAGTATGTCGATTTCCGAAAAACACCAATCCCCATGGCAGTAACGTGATCGGCGGAACCGCTGGTTTCTCCTATCGTCATCGTTCCAGGCGAATATCCCATCCAATATTCATCATTACCAGATCCGCCCACATATACCAAAAATCCACCACCGTAAGGATTATAAAAATCATCATTTCCTTGAACTCCTATAAAGACTCCACCTTCAAAACCATATATCGCATCGGAAGAAGTGGTTCCGATTTTTTCAATATAACGCAGCCCCGTTGAATTAATAGAATTGGCTCCAATCCCGCTCCAGTCCGTCACAGTGACTGTGGCGCTGCCGATAGTAAAGATACGCTGGGGGCCGCTGTCGACATAGGTGTAGACATTGTTGCCAAAGCTGATGGTATTGGTGCCGGTGCCAAGTGTGATGGTGTCATTTCCGTCGCCAGGGTTCCAGATGACGGTATCGTTTCCGGCGCTAGCATCGATGGTATCGCGACCGGCACCACCGATGATGGTATCATTTCCAGCGCCACCGAAGATGCTGTCATTGCCGGAATTGCCGGTCATGATGTCGCCGAAGGCCGTGCCTCGCAGATTGTCGGCTAGAGTGGTGCCTCTGTAGGTGGCACCGCCGGTGGCGGGGCTGAAATACACGTAGCTGTCTAGAGGGGTGTTTCCAAAGTAACTCCTTCCCATCACGTCATACGTGCCTATGATAAGGTCAGGGAAGCCGTCGCCATTTACGTCGCCGGCTGAGGCCAAGGATCTGCCACTTCCATCACCGCTCGCGACGCCATCCAGCCGGAAGCCGGTACTGCCATTCAAGCTGGAGAGGTTGATGGAGGACGTAAAGCCGCCGGCCTTGCCGAAAACCACATAGCTGGAGCCGGAGGAGATGCCGTTCGGGTCAGCAGAGGGGGCGCCTATGATGAGATCAGAGAAGCCATCGCCATTTGTATCACCGGCTGAGGCGACTGAAATCCCGCTGTAATCGTAGGGCGCAACACCGGTCAGTCTGAAGCCGTTAGTGCCGTCCAATCTAGAGAGATTGAATGAGGAGGCAAAGCCACCAGCCTTGCCAAACACCACATAGCTGGCCCCGGATTTGGAGGCCTCTGCACTAGCCTGAGGAGCACTCACTATCAAGTCAGCAAAGCCATCACCATTCACGTCGCCTGCCGACGCCACGCAATAGCCGCTTGCGTCACCGGCAGGGAAGGCACCGCCCTCGACGCCTTCGATCCTGAAACCGGTACTGCCATTCAAGCCAGAGAGGTCGATGGAGGACGTAAAGCCGCCTGCCTTGCCAAAAAAAACATAACTTGCGCCAGAATTGGTACCGTTCGGGTCTGCCGCATAGGCGCCGACGACCAAGTCAGCGTAGCCATCACCATTCACATCGCCAGCTGAGGCCACGGAAAAGCCGCTGCGGTCGTTGGCCGCGACGCCAGCCAGCTTGAAGCCAGTGGTGCCATTGAGGCTGGAGAGGTTAATTGATGAGGCAAAGCCGTTGGCCCTGCCCAAGACGACGTAGCTAGCGCCAGCATCGGTGATGCCGTCCGGGTCGGTATAAGGGGCGCCAACGACTAAGTCAGCGTAGCCATCGCCATTCACATCGCCGGCCGAAGCCACGTAACTGCCGGCGCCATCGAGCCTCAAGCCGTTGGCGCCATTGAGGCTGGAGAGGTTGATAGAGGAGGCAAAGCTGCTGGCCTTGCCGAAAACTATGTAGGCGGCGCCGGTACCCGCATTGGCCCCAACGGCGCCGACAATCAGGTCGGCGTAGCCGTCACCATTAACATCGCCGGCCGAGGCTACGGATATGCCGCTGCCGTCAAAGGCAGAGACGCTATCGAGCCGGAATCCGGTGCTACCATTCAAGCTTGAGAGGCTGATGGAGGACGCAAAGCCCCCCGCCTTGCCGAAGACCACATAGCTGGCGCCTGCGCCCCCATTGGCGTTGGGCGAGCCGATGATGAGATCGGCAAACCCGTCGCCATTCACATCGCCAGCCGATGCTACGGAATAATTTCCGTTATTTGTGACCGATCCTCCATTGAGGAGGAAGCCGGTGGTCCCATTAACGCTGGAGAGGTTTATGGAGGACGAGAAGGACATGACAAAACTCTCAACCGCCAGAGAATGGTGCGCCTTTGTGCATTAAACGTACGTATAGGTAAACCACAGTTGTGGGTGAGGTAATTTCGATTGGGCCACCCGGCTCCGTCAGCCCGCCACACTTCAACGGGCGGGGCCTCCAGCCCCGCATGCCGATCGAAATGTGATGGGCAACGGCGGTTTGATCAGCGCGTCCCAGCAGGCGGAGCAGGTGATGGATGGTGCCCATGGGGTGAACATCCCTTGGGTGCTGACCACCTCCGGAATGCCCTTCCCAGGCCGCCTGCAGCGCCC
>Ga0214923_10007519_pt1 | contig 11868 bp, 3 predicted proteins | sample LL1510_MetaG_FD_177993 | JGI IMG/M metagenome (GOLD analysis project Ga0214923, IMG submission 177993) | Freshwater microbial communities from Lake Lanier, Atlanta, Georgia, United States - LL-1510 | ecosystem: Environmental > Aquatic > Freshwater > Lake | place: USA: Georgia | collected 2015-10-15 | reverse complement strand
AAAAAAGATACACCCGAATCAGTTATAATTGTTACTATAACATAATCATAATTTAAATATTCCTGTAGTGGATAATTTTTTTTATCTATTAATATTTGTCTCATTTTAGATCTTCAAAAGTGTAAAGAGCATTATATATATTCTTAATCTTCTTTATTAAATATATTTTTTTAAATATTTAATGTACAATTTTTTTCTATATTTTTACATTTTCTCTTTCTTTTTATTTCTTTACACAAATTATTATAATATGATATCATATTATTTTTATAATAATTGAAATCCATTACAGTATTTATATTGTATTTTTCCAATATACTTTTAATTTTTTGATCTAAATTAAGAATATTAGTTATTTTATAATCAATATCTTTATAATTATTTATTGTTAATATGATGTCTTTTAATAAATACTTATATTTTACTATATTATCTGTTTCAAAATATAAATCAATATATATATAATTAAATTGTTTATAAGATATATATCTATTTTTATTTATAAATATTTTACTTTCATTATCATAATATAATAAATATTTAATAATCATTGAATGTTCTAAAACTAATTCACATAATACCATACCACTAATATATTGTAATTCAGTTGTACTTGTTATATCTACATTATTAAATATTAAATTATCATTTACAAACATTATTACATTTGCTATATTATGTTTTTCAACATATTTGAATAAATATAAAAATTCAATTTCAGCTAGATACAATGGATAATTATTTATAATTGCTAAATATGACACTCTATATAAATCACATTCAAATTGTTTCAATAAAAATGGTGATATATATTTTGGTTGTTTATTTAATAAATCTTTAATATCAAAATCATCAAAAGTATTATTAATAAATTTATTAATTTGTTGTTGTTGTTGCTGTGTTTGTTCTTGTTCTTTTTTTTGCTCTTGCTCTTGTTCTTGCTCTTGATTTTGTTCTTGATTTTGTTCATGGGTCATTTGATAATCGCCATATATTTTTATATTTTTGAGTAAATTAAGTATTTTTTCTTTTATATTATCATTATTATGATCTGTTAAATATGCATTGATATCTTTTATAAACATATTAATTGTATCAAATGTTTTATCTGCCATATCAATAGTATATAATTTTTTTATCTTATTGGCTATATTATTATTATTACGTATTAATGTTCTTGACAATTGTAATGCTCCATATGATTGTTGATTTTGAAAATACCTTTGTTCATTTTCATTTAATAATTTATATATGGCATCTGCATTAATTTGTTTATTAAATTCGGATTCTAAATATAATATATTTATTGTTTGCCCTTTATTAATGTTTCTCATACGGAATACCCCTTGTGCTACATCTCTAAATCGGGATGAATTACGAATTGTAATTAAACCAAGTGCATTTAAATTTAATTTAGTATCTGTACCCGTACAATGTTTATTATCAAAATATACAAATAACTCACTTAAATTAATACTACCTACAAAATATTGTCTTTCTGGTACATTTTGATCTATTTCTATAATCATTGGAATATCATAATTATTATAATAAACAAAATATTTTTTAGTATTTTTATTTTTTTCAACAAATAAATCTCTAATATAATGAATAACTTCATATGCAGAATTTTTAAGTAATAATGAACCGGTATCAATTAATGTACTATAATTAGATGAAATTAATATTTCACCAATATTTTTTAAAATATCAGAATCATCAATTGCATATGTTTGCGGTATTCTCATTATTGGATCATTTTCGACACCTGTAAATGATACATTAATATTTGCAATATCTAATTTATTTTCTTGAATTTGTTCAATTTGTTTATCATTATTAATATCAATTTGAGGAATCATATTAGGTGTACCAGTAAATCCAGTTCTTTTTTGACATAACATTGACGATAATATATCATAATATGAACAATTTAATTCTTCTTTAATTAATTTAATTTTATTAATAACAATTTGTTGGATAGTTATATTCATAAAATTAATATTTTTACGAAAATTATTATAATATTCCGGATTTTTATCTAAGAAAATATATAATTTAGATATATTATGTATATCATATTTATCTAATATTTTTTGAATTTGTTCAATATTAAATATATTTTTATTAATAATGTAATTAATGATATAATCGTGTGCATCTGATTTTGAATCATCAATTAAAGATAAGATAGTATATCCAATAACATAATAAGTATCTGCAAATTCAGATCCATAACTGGGTGTATCGACTGCGATATATGGTATCGCAGTATAAGATGACTCATTATTTGGAATTCCATAATGTCTTAAATGTAAATTAGTTAAACATGATGATAATGTATCAAAAATTTTATTAATTGTTTTTTCAAAGTTATTTGTTAATTTTGATATAGGTTTTTGTATTATATTTTTTAACTGATCATTTGTAATATTTGTATTAAATATATTTATTATAGTATTAATTAATAAATAATCATCACATAATGTATCAATCAATGATTTATTATTTATTTTTATATTCCAAACATCATTTTTATTAAAAAAATGTAAATGTGGTTCATTATTATAATATTGGGATGTTTGATTTAAACAAATTAATTTAATAGTTCTTAATACAAATGTCATTAATTTTGCAATATTCCATATATCATCTTTAAACAATTTAATTTGTTTCTGATCATTTTCATTTGTAGGAATATTTAATTCCGACTTTAATGGATCACATAATAAATCAATTTCATCAGATATTATATATGTATTCTCATATTTATTTGATTTATTATTTTTAATATTTAATAAAAATTGTTTTTTAAATGTAGTACTATCACTAATATAAATATGTTTATTATTTGTTGTATTAATTTTAAAATCATCATTATTAACAAAATCAATTATTTGAATATTTTCAATGTATCCACATGCATGTCGAATGATATTATTTACATCATTTAATAGGTGAGGTGGTACAATAATGATAACATTATATATATCATCATATGATAGTAACATTAAAGTAGATAATGGAACAATAACCGAACTTTTACCACCACCCATAATTAAATGATGAAAAAATTGTTTATCACTTTTAACTGAATTATATATATCATAACATATTTCTAATTGTTTGGATGATATATAATTTCCAAAAGTATATTCAAAATATGCAATAATATTATTCATACATTTTGAATTTTCACACCATTTTTCTTGTACATTTTTGTAAATATTAATTATATTATAAACATTAATTAAATTTTCTTTATCTGATTCATCTAATTGAATATTTGTTGTATTATTTACATGTTGATTATTTAATGTATCAAAATTAATTTGATCATTATCAATTAAATTAATATCTATATGATCAATATTATGTTTAATTAATATTTTTTCTAATAATACAATAATTTCATGAAATTTCTTTTTATAAATATTATAAACAATTAAATTATTATAATTACATGTATCGGAAAATAATAAATTAGAAATAATACTATTAAAATATTCTTTATTAATAACATAATCTAATTTATTTTGTTGTCCGTCATTTTTTGTTTTATTTATCAAATATTTATAACAAATAATTGCATTTAAATATAATTTTGATATATTCGCAATAGATATATTATCTAGAATTTTTATAATATTAATACTGTTAATATATTGTTTTTTATCTGGATCAGATACATTTCTTTTTTCTTTTATTACAGTATCTAAAAAGAATTTAAATATATTTTCTATTTTATGATTTGTTCCAATTGAAATAGGAATTCGATTACATTTATGTAATTTAATATTTTTTTTAATTATATCATTATTTTTATAGGTAAATAAATTTGTATTTTGTAATTCTCTATCATATTCAAATTGATTAATTTTAAAATATATATAATTATCTTTATAATATAAATCATCTATAAAATGTTGATTAATAATAGATGGTAATACTTTATTAAATGCATTCTGAGAAGAAATCATATCTAATAATTGTATATTAGTGAAACAATATATATATAATAATGTGGAATACAATAAAGATTGTTGTTTTGTATATTCATTAGTAAATGGTTTTAATTGAATATCATGAATTATATTTGTTTTTGCATTTGAATGTGTATTTGAAAGTGTATTAAATGATGAATTCATAAAATTTATATAATTTTTTGGATCTTTATATGCTGGATCTAGTGTGCGTTTTGTATCGTGTGTAACAATAAATAATGATTTTTCCAGAATATCTTTAAGTTTATCTGCATGCGGTATAAAAAGATTATTTTTAAAATATAATTTATTTTCTAATGGTGTGATTTTAATATTTATATCTGGTATTTTATATAATGGTGGAAAAAATATATTTTTTTCAGTAATATGTTGTAATGTTCCGTTAAATGTTTTTATATTTTCGGTATCAAACATAATTATTTTATATAAAAAATAAGACCAAAATGGCATATCATATGATAATTTGTTAAACAATTTTTGAAAACTACGAATATTATTTAACAACGTGTATTTTACATATGATATACTATCTGATATTATATAATTAAATATTTTAGTTATAAGTAATAAATTTTTTGATATTAATAAATACATAAAATATCCAAAAGCATCTCTCGAATTGTGAGCAGTGATATAATTACCTGTATAATGTATATCAATAATACTTATTTTATTATAAATTAGATCAAGTGTATCAATTGGATCAATGCCAATTAATAAATTAGTAATATGATTATTTTCTAAAATTTTAGTATTTGGAATATCCCATAAATTATTGGTACCCATAATATCAGATTCTTGATATTTAATTACTTGATCTTTGATATAAAATAATAAAATTTTATAATTACCATTATTATCACGAAGTAATAGTGTATTTTTTAAATTAACCCATTTACTATATTTATAAATGTAGTCAATAATTACAATATAATCTTTATATTTAAATACACCATTTACATAATTTATTCTAATACTAAAATCATACATAATTATATAATACTCTTCTTCATTTATGTCTTTCCATATAGCAAAATCAGATGAAATATCATTTAATAATTTATATATATGATATAACTTTTCATTATTATTAATTTCATTATATTGTAATAATTGTAACAATAAATCATTTTCCTCTAAAATGATTATTTTCGAATTTTCATATTTTATTATAATATTTGGATAAATATTATTTAATGATTCACAATATATATTATTTCCATTTTGCCAATAAATATAATTATCTGTATTATTTAAAAATTTAGGTAATGATGGAATAAAATAAATAAATGGTATTTGTATATATTTTATATTATTTATTATTTTTGCTACATATTTTATTTGGTCTAATTCCTTTTGTAAATTATCTATAGTAATATTATTTAATGTATATAATATTAGTTGTTTGTTATTAATTAAAAATAGTATTTTTTTTTCATTTAATGATATATTAGAATAATCAATAGATATAGTTTCTACCATTATTATTGGTATATTAATCTCAATATTTTTAGATTCAATTTCAAGAGTATCAATATTAATTATAGAATTATTTATTGGATCATTTATTATCTTATCTGATAAATTATATTTTTTATATATTTTTTCTCCAGCTATGTCATTAATATTATTTGTAGTATTATTTAACATAGTATCAACATATAATGATTTACTTTTATTTATCAATGATATATATATATTTGTAAAAATATTTAATTTATTAATTTTATTTTTCTCTATATCAGATTTAAATGGATCACTTGTAAATTCCATATACTTTGTATTTTCAAATAATTCAATTGTTAATAAATTTTTAATACCTTCGTGTATTTTTGTGATTCTTAAAGATGAATATTTATCATTTATTTGTTCATTAAATGTAAAACATAATATAATATAACTTAATAAAATTGGAAGTTCATCAATTTGAAACGATTTGCCAGTAGTAATATCTTGAGAAGAATAATTAAATTCATAAATCATTTTATATATTTTTGTTGAAAATTCTGCATCAATCGATTCATTATAAAAATCAGCATCATTCGCATTATAATTTAATAAATAATAACCAATAATCATACTATACAAACAAATATCATCTTTATTATAAAAATCATTAATAAAGTTATTTTTGAAAATATTAATGAATTTTTTTAGTGATTCTTTAATTTGAATATCATTTAAATGTCTAATAGTATTATCAATGTCATTTTTTTCATATTTTATTAAAGTATTGTCTATATTGTATTTCATTTCATTATTTGTTAATTGATAATATATATCATAGTAATTAAATTTATTTTTAAAATATGGATTATTAACATGATTAATCATTATATTGTATATATCGTTGTGTTTATTACATAAATTTTTATTTAATTCTTTATGAATTTTGTTACTTGAAGGATAATAAATTAAATAAATTATATCAATCTTTTGTGTAATATCGTCATAATTAAATATATATAAATTTTGTTTTAAATAATATTTTTTATTATGGTGATACTCCGTAATATAATTAATATTATAATTTGCAAATATCATATATACTATATTATTTGATGTATTATTTAATTTAATTATATTATTGATATATGTCATATATACAATTTCACGAAATTGTAATAATATTCGATCCGTAAATTGTTTTATTGTAGTATCTTTAATTTGATCTAATTCACTAGTTATATTTAAAATATTATAATTTTGTGTTTTTTTTTCTAATTCATCGAGTATTTTTTGAATATTTCTAATATATTTTAAATATTTTATAATATTAATATTTTTTTTATAAATTGGTATAAGTGTTGATAATTTTTTTTTATTCCTATTATATATTGATTCCAATTGCTGTTGTTCATTTATAATTTCATCATCTGTATATAATTTTAAAATACTATCATTATCTAAAATTTGTATATTATTATCTAAAAATTGTATAATATTTGAATTATGTTGTTTAAATATTATATAATGTTCTTTTGTTATTTTGATTATATTCTCAGATAAATTTTTTACTAATTCATATATTATATATGTTTTTAATTTTTTTTCATATAAATTTAAAATAATAGTATCAGTATCAATATTAATATAATTTGATAAATCAAAAGATAATAATTTTTGATTTGTAACAAATAATTTTAAATCCTCAATCGTATTATTTATAATATAATAAAAATTGATACCATTTATTGTTTCTTTTTGAAATTCATATAATGACATACTTAATTTAGTATTAAAACCAATATTATATAGATTATTGCATTGTTTAATAATATTATCCTGTGCACTTCCGCCAAAAAAATATAATATTCTTTTATTTGTATCTGTTGTAATTTTTTCTTTTTTAATATTTGTGTCATATTTAATATTATTAAATCGAATAGAATAATTAATATTAATATTAATTTCATCATTATTAATTTTTTTAAATAATTCAACAATATTATGTATATCATTTAAATCAAATAATATATATGATGAATATTTTGATAAATTATCCAATATAAATGTTTTAACATTTTTTTCATCTCCCATAACAAATATACTATTAATTGTTTCTTGAACATAATCTGGTATTATTCTTGGATCTTTTTTATCTAAATAATCGCCAAGAATAAGTATATCACAAAATAAAAATAAATAAATATATTTATATAAATTTAAGTAATTATGATATTTTATTTCAGTATATGTATTAAATAATAAAATATAATAATATATGGTATAAATTTTAATAATTAACTGATTATAATTTAAAACGGTATATGTATAATTTTCTGATTTTATTTTATAAATAATTTTATTTATTTTATTCATTATTATTTGTTTAATTATTGGTTCATTATAAAATTTAAATTCAGTCGTAATGTTTAAACAACGAATACATATTAAAAATATAATATCAAATATTTTTGTTATATCAATTTTTTTTCCTGGTATTTCTAATAATGTGTATATTTCATTAAAATAATTATTTATTTCACTAAAATATTCTAAATTATTTAATTTGGATTCCTTTGGTGTTTCTTTTAATTTATTTGTAATATCATAAAAATTAATAAAATCAGACAATTGTATATCAGTTGAATTTATATTATCAGTTGATTTTATATTATCAGTTGATTTAAATTGATTTGAATAATTGCAAATTAAATGTAAATTACCTTTATTACTTGGACATTCAGTATATTCATAATATTTATTTAATGCTTTTTCACACTTTTCAATTATTTGATTATATTTATCTGTATGAGATTGTAATAAATTAAAATTTAAATTTTTGGACATATTATAAAAATTATTAATTGCTGCCATTGTTGCTATTATTAAATTATTATCATCATTAATTGATGGATTATATAATTTATCAAATTGTTCACAAAATTTTAATCCCATATTTAATATTATTTCTAATTCAAATTGATTTCTAAATGAAATATCAACATGTTTATTTTTTTTAAGCCATATAAATAAAGGAAGTAAACATGCTTTTGTTGTACATGATCCAGATTTTTGTGATATAAAAAATAAATAATTATCTTGTTTTGCAAATTTAGCACCATTAATTAATAATTTATGAACAAACACATTATAAAATATTGTTTCTGTACAATCTGGACGAGTATCATATCTTAAATATATTATAATTTCAAATAAAAAATCATATAATGAGTCATTTGTAACATTAATAATATTCATCATTTCAGTCATTATATTATCATTCCGATGTTTTTCACTACCTTGACCAGTATTCACAATCATTATATTATTTGTATTAGTTTGCGTATCTTTTTCAATTATTATTGCAATTGCATGCTTATACCAATGATATGGTATATATAATATCTTTTCTTGATCATATTTTTGTAATAATAATTTTATTAACCTATCTATTTTTTTTTCATCAATTTTAGTTAATTCATCATCAATGTGCAATGAATCAAAATTTTGTATCATGTTAAAATAAAAATTATTTATTTCATCTTTTGTTATTTTATAATATGAATAATTATCTTCTAATAATAAGTTATTTAAATGAATTAATGCATTTTTTAAATTATTTCCAATATCACTTCTAATGTAATAATCAAATAAAATATGTAATATAGGTATATTTTCTATTAAATATTTTTTTAATAATGACATAATATTATATATTACAATTATATAATTTTTACTATTTTTTTACATATTATTTATATAAAGATAAAATAATATATTTACCATAATGCCAGAAATATGCGAAGTTGTTTTAACGAGTCAAGCATTAAAAAACAAATTATTAAATAAAAAATTAAATCAAATTAATATATTAAGTGGGAGATATACAAAAAGTCCATTTAAAGGATACAATAATATGACTTTTCCATTAAAAGTCGTTAATATTGATTCACATGGTAAATTTATGTGGTTTAAATTTGAAAATGATAAATACTTATTGAATACATTTGGTTTATCTGGAATGTGGGGATTTAATAAAACAAATAATAATCGAATTGAATTTGTATTTGAAGATAATATTATGGTATATTATGACGATGATCGGAATTTTGGTACATTTGAATATGATAATACACAAAGTGCATTTAATAAAAAAATTAATAAACTTGCCCCAGATTTATTAAAAACTGATTTTACAAAAGAACAATTTTTAGGATGGTTTAAAGATTTCTTATCTAAATCATCAAGGAGAAAAGATATGCTGATAGTAAAAGTATTAATGAATCAAAACAAAAATGATGGTATAGGTTCAGGATTAGGTAATTATTTGGTACCGGAAATATTATATCGCTGTAAAATTTCACCTCATCGAAAAATAGGTGATTTATCAGATAATGAAATAATGCATATGGCTCAAATGATCAAACAAGTCTTAAAATTATGTTATGTTTATAATGACACAAGATATATGACAGTTGATAAAGATATGAAAGATTTTGTTGAAGACCATTATAATAATTTAGATGAATATCCAGATTATCATTCAGAAATACAAATACCAATAGGACAAAAATTTATGTTTTTTGTTTATAGACAAAAAGTTGATCCAATAGGCAATAAAGTAATTGGTGAAAAAATTATTAATAATAGAACAACATATTGGGTTCCAACCGTTCAAAAATGATTTAATATATGATTTTATAAAAATAATGAATACTACTTATTGAAAAAAAATTGATATTATTAGTATATATTATCAAATGATATAGTTTTATAATAATAATAATGAAAAATAAATTCTTATTTAATACATTTATAACTAATGAACAATTAGATAAATTAAGTCAATGGACATATAAAGTACAAGATAATGGTATAATGAGTTATTATTTAATGCCTCTATATAATTATTTGCCACAATTTATTCCTCGTGCTATTTCACCAAATGTATTAAGTTTCACTGGTCTTTTAATGAGTATGTATGCATGGTATTTAAGTTACAATGAAAATACTTTTATTAATAATTTTTTTGTTGGATCATTTATTTTCATCTATATGGTGATAGATGCAATAGATGGGAAACATGCACGAAATACAAATACAAGCTCATCACTCGGTGAACTGGTTGATCATTTTTGCGATTGTATTACAAATGTTCTTTTAACAGTATCAATTTGTAATATATATGATATAAATGATACCGGTATACGATATATATTAATATATATAACACAACAAGTATTTTTTATAGAACATTTATATGCATATCAATCTAAAAAATTAGTGTTTAATAAATATACAGGACCAACCGAAGTAATATGTGGAACAATTGGATTAATATGGTTAAAATCATTTATTGAAATATTTATAAATTTAAATTCATTTGTTAATTACATATGTATATTAATAATTATATATTTCGGAATTACCCTAATTATTGCAACAATTAAATTATATAAAATAATAGATTATCAAACAGTACTAATATATATATTATGTAATATTATCCAAATTATTAAAATAATTATGAATGATACTGATTATATTAATAATGGAATGATACTATCACTTTTATCTGCTGATATAATTATTGGAAAAATGGCAGAAAGACCATTACATCCATTTATTGCGATAATACATATGATAACATTATTTAATTCTAATTTTAGTATTCCATTAGTATTAACATATTTTTTAATTAATATTTGGGATATATCAAATTATACTGATGTTCCAATTTTAAATATACAAACAAATATATTTGTATGTGGTTATTATGATTGTCTTCATGTTGGTCATATTGAATCTTTAAAAAATGCATCATTATTAGGAACAAATTTAATTGTTGGCATACATTCACAAACAGATTTAATAGAAAAATTAAGAAAAAAGAATCAAACACCATATGAAGATAATGAGATCATTCGTTATTTTAAAGTTAAACAATTGCCGTTTGTTACAAAAATAATTAAAGGATGCTCTTCTACTGAATTAACAGAAGATTTTATTAATAAACATAAAATTCATATTATTGGAATGAGTGATGAATATATAGAAGAAATTGATGAAAATAATAATATAATAAAAGTATTACCATATTATCAAATTGCATTGAATATGGGAATTTTACGAATTATTCCAAGAACAACTGGTATTAGTTCAACTGATTTAAGAAATTAATAATTTATTTTTTATTTGAAGAATATATTGGTAATGTATTTTCATCATCTTGGCTATTTGATTTATTTTGTTTTTTATTTTGTTTTTTATTTTGTTTATTTTCTTCTATTAATTCTTCATTATTAATATCGTGTTTTTCTTCTAATGATTCATGATTAACTTGATTTTGTTGGTTAACTTGATTTTGTTGGTTAACTTGATTTTGTTTTTTTTTTAATTCATTTTTCATTTTTAAAAT
>Ga0214923_10007517_pt1 | contig 11870 bp, 11 predicted proteins | sample LL1510_MetaG_FD_177993 | JGI IMG/M metagenome (GOLD analysis project Ga0214923, IMG submission 177993) | Freshwater microbial communities from Lake Lanier, Atlanta, Georgia, United States - LL-1510 | ecosystem: Environmental > Aquatic > Freshwater > Lake | place: USA: Georgia | collected... | reverse complement strand
CTAGAATGTTTCTGATCACTTTTAAAAGTCCATCGGTGATGGGCGTAGTAGTTCAATGAGGTTGCTACAGCAGATGAAATCAAATTAACTACAAATACAGAGTTTATTGGGCCATAAAGTATTATGAAAATGAAATAATCAATTACTGTAGTTATCACGCCAACAAGAACCCAACGCACCATTGAGTAGTCGAAATACTTTTCCTTCAAATCTTTAATTCTTGGGTTCACGAATGCCTAACTCGTTGAGCATGATCGCTTGTGGCTGAGGCCGGGATCGAACCGGCGACCTAACGATTTTCAGTCGTTCGCTCATACCAACTGAGCTACTCAGCCAATTAAAGTGCAACTAAGCACTTTGCGACCCAGACGGGACTTGAACCCGCGACCTCCGCCGTGACAGGGCGGCGCGCTAACCAACTGCGCTACTGGGCCTTACCTTTCGAGGTTGGAATGGCTTCCAACCTCGTTGCGTCCCCAACGGGATTTGAACCCGTGTTAACGCCGTGAAAGGGCGACGTCCTAGGCCACTAGACGATGGGGACTAGAGGGGTAAGGGTATCGGTGATCGACTTCTAATCAAAACTAATTTAATGGGATGATCTACTTATGAAAATAGTCGTTGAATCGACGGATAATGCCATTAAAGAAGCCGCCCAATCACTTATAGAAGGTCGGCTTGTGGCCTTTCCAACTGAAACGGTATACGGATTAGGTGCAGATGCGAATAATCAAAAGGCAGTCAGCAGGATTTATGAAGTCAAAAACAGACCACGCAATCACCCATTAATTGTTCATATATCTTCAATAAATCAAGTCTACAAATGGGCGAGAAACATTCCCGAAGAAGCTTTAAATCTGGCAAATAGATATTGGCCAGGCCCTTTAACAATAGTTTTACAAAGGAGCGATTTGGCGAAAGATTTTTTAACTGGAAATCAAGAATTCGTGGGCCTAAGGATTCCTAACCATACTATGGCACTGAAATTGCTCGAAGAATTTGAAAAATTAGGAGGCAACGGCGTGGTCGCACCAAGTGCGAACAAATTTGGCGCGGTTTCTCCAACAACCGCGCTTGATGTCATTGATGAAATTGGAAATGATTTAGGCCAAAACGATCTAATCCTGGATGGTGGAAAATGCATTATTGGTATTGAATCCACCGTGGTTAAATTTGCAAAAGAGACTATTGAATTAATCAGACCTGGAGCTGTAACGTTGTCTCAAATTGAGAAATTTACTGGGAAAATTGTTTCAAAGCCTCAAGAAAAATTAGGTTTTAGATTCCCTGGCATCTTGGATAAGCACTATTCACCCGTGGCAAAGGTTTTTATTTCTAATAAGGCGATGCCAGGTGATGGCTTTATTGCACTAAATGAACTTGAAACTCCTAAAGGCGCTATCAGGCTAGCATCACCAAATAATCCTACTGAGTATGCACAACAGTTATACCAGGCACTTAGACTAGGAGATAAAAAGAAATTAGGTAGAATTTTTGTCGTCCCACCCATAATAGGCGAATTTTCTGAATCCATTTTTGACCGAATCAAGAAAGCAAATGGCGGCTTAAATCTGGATGGCTAAGCTATTTTTTATGAATGGCCCATCTTTCAAAATCCAACCAATCCCCTAGTCGAATTAAATTGCAGTCTGTTTGGTTAACAAAGTCATCTACGGCAATTCTAGGGCCAGGAAATTTCAATGAATAATACTCATCCAGGTAAATGTAGCCACCAGGTGAAAGTTTTTCCCAAAGCACTGGTAAAGTTTTAGCGTAACTATCATACAAATCACTATCAATAAGAATAAGTGAAAAAGTTAGCTCAGAAATCTTTGCCGATAGGTTCTCAGTAAAGTCACCCTTAACAAGACGTATTTGATTTTCTAAATTAAAAAGTTTAATTTTATTTTGGACCAAATTTAAGCTCGTATTGGCAAAATCAGCAGAATTTGAAATTGAATCTGGACTAGTTTTAGCACCCCGACTGAGGATGTACTCCTGATTCAATAGAACTTTACGATAGTGATCTTCAGAAATTCCCCCACTTTTATGTAAATCAGCAAATACTTCAAAATTATCATTTAGGGCATATCCGGGAAAGCCTGCAAATGTATCAAAACCATAAACTTTCTTGTCAATATTCATATTTCTTAAAACTAAAGCAGATGTAATGATTGAATTCCCTTTGGACACGCCAAATTCTGCGATATCGCCATTAACGCCTTGAGTCAGGTTGATAAGTTCAAAGTAACGCTTCAAAGTTGATTGACTTGGGTTTGCTATTCCAATAGCGCCAAACTCCCAAACTTCCATCGAGTCTATATTTTTTTTCATAAATTGAGAGTACCACTTTGTAAAAAAATACATCTCTTGTTGTTTGGCGTGTAGCCTTATGATTATGAAGAGAATTGGTTTAGTAGCCTCAACCAATGGACTTGGCCATGCCAGGAGACTTTTCCATCTAGGATTAGGCTTCACTGAATTAGGTTTTAATCCAGTTCTATTTGCCTCAAGAAGGCAATTAGCACTTCTTAAGAATGAAATAAATGATTTTAAAAGTAATTCATTATTTGAGTTTATGGAAATAGCTCAGCACGGCATAGAGGGACCAGCATGGGCTAGTTCTGGGTACGAGATCAGAGTTCCAGATCAAGACGTCATACATAAAATAAAAAATTGTAATTTAATAATTTCAGATAATGTTATTTGGCCTTTCAACTACAACCAAGCCTTTGTTCTTTTTGGTCATTTTAACTGGCTGAATTACTGGTCTCAAATGGGAATAAAGTATTTCCCTCCCAGAACCCTAGACATTTTTAAAGAAGAGGCTGATTTAATTGAAAAAATTCAAATTGCGTTTCAGTTTAAATCATTCACTATGGACTCTGAGCGTTATGCTCCAAAGAAGATTTTGCCCATGAGTCTCCTAAGATATCAAACAGATTCACTGTTTCCTAAATCCATAGGGAAAAATGTAACAATTTGGATTGCAAAAGGGACAACTGGTCTAGATCAGAATATTTTATCCAAAAGAAATTTAGACAAAAAAATTGAATTTAAAGAATTGGAAACTTATCAATTGATTAATTCAAAAAGTAAACCTTCAATCATATTAGGTCGGCCCGGTTTAGGAACCATAAGAGATTGCTTAGCCTCAGGAACTCCCTTTTTGCCAATAATTTCTAATTTGGATACAGAATTGCAATCAAATGTTGAAAATCTGAAGAAAATGTCGCTATATCAAGGAGATACTTCCAACAACAAAGATTTTGAGTCAAATATTTTTGCAATGCTAAAAAATGATTTTTTAACCGACTTATGGTCTTCTGTTTGGCCAAATGTGTCTGAAAAGAATAGTCACATTGCTGCACGCATTATTGCCAAAAGTTGAGCACCTAGTATAATTCGCAACATGAAATTTAATAAAGAACTTTATATAAAAGAATATATGGTTCTTGACAATGCCTCGATTGAGGAGTTACTAGAAATATTAAATAAAAAAGTTAATGCAAACTTTGGATCTGGTTTTGCGCTTATCATTAATTCTTCAGGTAATCTTGTAGGAACAATAGAAGATTCTGATATAAGAAAATTCTTGAGCAAGGCCTCAAAAACTGATTTAAAAATAATAGAAATTATGAGAACAGATTTCATATCAGTGGAGGCTAACCTTAATCAAAAAGAAGTAGTTGAAAGCATTATCGTGCAAATGAATAATAGAGGATGGAGTACATCTCTTCCAGTAAAAGTGATCCCAGTTATCGATAATGGAAAGCCAGTTGGATTATTAGATATTGAAGAAATTGATCAAGCCATTCACATGAAGAAAAACAAACATATAGTTGTGGGGCTGGGATATGTTGGGCTCACATTAGCGTTATCACTCGCACAGTCGGGCCGTAAAGTTCTTGGGTACGAAAATGATATTTCCAGAATTGAATCACTAAGAAAAGGCAAATCTTATATATTCGAACCAGGAATTGAAAATTTGTTGAAACAAAACATAAACAAAAATTTCGTTGTTGAAAGTGACACTGCAGCAATTAGAAATGAATCCGGTATTCGTAATATTTATTTCCTATGCGTAGGAACGCCTTTAGACTCAAGCAAAAAACCTAATTTAGACATAATTTGGAAAGCGATATTTGAGATATTAACTTTATTAAAAAAAGGTGACGCAATAGTGATGAGATCTACTGTACCCATGGGCACAGGAAGTAAAATTGTTTCGCACATCGAGGATAATCTTGGCTGGGAAATTGGGGTAGATTTTCACTATATTTCTGCTCCAGAACGTACTGTAGAAGGTAATGCCTTAAGAGAAATTAGAGAATTACCTCAAATAATTTCTGGCGCAACAGAGTCCTGCCAACTTCTTGGCTTAAGCATATTTCAGGGTTTAGCTAATTCTGTAACTCCGCTCGAGAAAATTGAAAGTGCTGAACTCGTAAAACTCATGGGTAATGCATATAGAGATTATACATTTGGATTTTCAAATTATTTCATTGAAATTTGTCAAGAATTTAACATTGATATTAACTCAGTTATTGAATCTTCAAATAGAGGTTATCCGAGAAGTAGTATCCCTTTACCATCACCTGGCGTTGGTGGGCCTTGTTTAACGAAAGACTCTTATTTTCTACAATCTTCAAACCTGGGTTATTCTCCAATAATCGCCGCACGAAACATTAACGAATCGATTCCTACTAATTCAGTCGAGTTTATTGAAAGTAAAATAAGTAAACTTACTGAATTATCATGTCTTGCAATTGGAATTGCATTTAAAGGAACTCCTGAAACTAATGACTTTAGAAATTCACCAGGGATAGAATTTCTGCAAGCGCTAGAAAATAAAGTTCAATCTATTAACATTTGGGATTCTGTTCTAGAGGCAGAGAACATAAAATTAGATTATGCAAAAGATACTTTAAACAATACTTATGATATGTACGCTCTCTTGAACAACAATCCGAAAAATGCTGATTACTTTAATGACAAAATCAAGAATCATGTGGGATCAGAAATGATCATTTATGATCCATGGCGTCTTCTCAATCCAAATCATTTAATTACTTCCGAAAATACCAAGACGGTACATTATTTATCTTTATCTCATCATGAAATAATTGAGTCCTAAAGTATGGTGAGTAGTTTTGTCGTCATACCTGCTCGAGGTGGGTCAAAAGGCATAAAAAATAAGAATTTAATTCGTATTAAGGAAAAAAGTTTAACAGTTCGTTCAATTGTTCACGCAACAACAATTACTGAGAAAAAAAATATCATATTAAGTACAGACAGTAAGGAAATTGTAGAAAATATTGCAGAATTTTTTGGAATAACGAACTACAAGTTTATTACTAATCAGATTTCTGAATTCGGCCCTTTCAAAATACATTTTCGAGATGGTGATTTATCTTCCGATGAGGCACTAATTACTGAAGTTTTGCTCTCGGTCAGAAACTTACTTTTAGAGATGGCTTTCCCGATTGATTTACTTTGCTTGCTTCAACCAACAACACCTTTCAGAAGTCATGAAGAATTATTGCAAATAAAAGAATTTATAGGTTCAAATGGAGATAGATCAACTTCGCTAGTAAGTGTTTGTCTAGTAGAGGATATGCATCCAGCTCGAATGTATACTGAATTGAATGTAAGTACCCTTGAGGAATTGAAAGGTTTTTCAGAGTATCGGGCTTGCCGCAGACAAGACTTACCTGAAGTATTCATTAGAGATGGAGGTTTCTATATCATCGGTAATGAACTAATAACAGAAAAATTACAGTATTCTAAGCAGCCTATGAGTTTTAAGCGTAAATTTCCATGGTCAATAAACATAGACGGTCCTGCTGATTTGTTAATAGCGCAAAATATTCAAGAAAATGAACTTAGCAATGATCCTAATGAAAGATTTAAATGAAAATAATTGCGGAATTTTGCCAAAATCATTTGGGTAAACTTGAAAATCTTGAAAAAATGGTTGTTCAAGCCAAAGAAAGTGGAGCTTCACACGCAAAAATTCAAGGTTTATACAGTAATGAAATAACTAAACGTGAAGAATTTGAAGATCCAAGTGGAAAATTATTTCGGCCTTTTGATAAAGAAGTAGCAAGGCTACAGAACTTGGACCTAAGTTTTGAGACTGAAAAATGGTTTGTAAAGTTTTGTTTAGAAAATCAAATTATACCTATGATTACCGTATTCACTCACAAAGGCGTAGAACGGGCAAAACTAGCAGGCTTCAAGCACATTAAAATCGCAAGCTACGATTGTGCTTCTATTCCAATTATCAGAAAATCATTAGAATTTGCCGATGAATTGGTTGTTTCAACCGGAGCAACATACTGGTCAGAGATTCAAAAAACTGCTGAATTCATACATAAATACAAAAAGCAGTACCAAGAAATTGCCTTCCTGCATGCACGCACAATATATCCAACTCAACTTAATAATTTTGGACTTCTAAAAATGTCAGCACTAGAAGCATTTGGCTTTAAGTATGGACTCTCGGATCATACTGAGCCATCGGATTCTGGTCTCACCGCAACAAAAATTGCCATAATACTTGGAGCCACCTACATTGAGAGACACTTCACTATTTTGGATAGATCGGAAACTCGAGACGGACCAGTATCAATTAATCCAGCCGAGCTCAAAGAACTGAGGAATTTTTTTGAATTACCTAAAATGGATCAATTAAAAGAGATAAATTTTAAGGATCTGCAAGTAACTACTCTATGCAACTCTTTAGAGCCAGTTCAGGAAGAAATTATTAATAGAAGTTACTATCGAGGGCGGGTGGCTTCAACCTATAACGGAAAATATGTTTTTAGTTGGGAAGAAGTTCCGTTTGAGAAATAAAGTTATAGTTGTGGGTAATTCTGTAATCAATAAAGATGTTTTAAATACTCTTTCGAACAATTTTGAGGTTATAAGTTTAAGTCCAAAAAATTTCAAAGGTGAATTCACTGATTTTCAAAATACAATTGCTATTTGGATTCATTTCGATACTTTTCTAGAAAGTAGCTTTATAGATAAAATTCGCGAGGTCCCTTTTCTAATTACTACTACCACTGGATTAACTCATATTTCAATGGAGATCCAGAACCACTTTGGAAATAGATTAATATCACTTCGTGGCAGAAGTGATTTTTTGAGTAATATAACTGCAACAGCAGAACATGCTTGGGAATTGATTACATTCAATAATAATTTTCTAAATTCTTTAGGTTCAGTTGCTCTCGGAAATTGGCACAGACAAGAATTCATCCGGCCAAGACAAATTTCCACACAAACTATAGGAATTATTGGGTTTGGAAGATTGGGGAAAATGGTAGCTAATTATAGTCGTGCCTTTAAAATGAAAACTTTGGTATATGACATTGACAACAGAGTGAACAAAGAAGCAAATCTACAAAACTTCGAAGTAACAAACTCGGTCGATGAGTTAATATCATTGTCAGACATTGTTTCTCTTCATGCCAGCCTCAAAGATAACCAAGAAAAAATTTTCAGTAAGCAGGTACTAAGCTTAATTTCTAAACCGACCTTATTGGTCAATACGGCGCGGGCTGGTTTAGTAGATGAAATCGCGATTGTTGAGGAAATTAAAAGCAAACCATATCTCACTTACCGCACAGATGTGATGGCTTTCGAGGAGGATGGAAGTTCAATTCAAGATTCTCTTCTATGGCAAGAATCAAAGCAAAATCAAAGAATTTTGATAACGCCTCATATGGGCGGTGCAAATAAAGAGGCGATAGATCTTTGCGAAAAAGAGCTACTTAGATATTTTTTAAAATTGGCTGCTAGTTAAAATTATTTCAAATCAAATTATGAAACCAAACCTAGGTCTCTTCATTGGATCCGAATTCCATGCTAGAAGCCTAACAGAATCGAAAGTTTTTAACTTGTTAGTTGAAAAATATGAATTAACAATTTTTGCCACTTCAAATATTAGCATGTATTTCGATCAAATTGATTTACCTTATGAGATAATTGAAATACTAAATTATAAAAACTTGAATAAACTCTTTTCTTTACACCTTAAATTAGGCACAATTAGATACATGAAAAGATCTAGATCTTATAAGTTTAGAATAAACAGATATGTTTTTGGAGATTATTACTCAAAACAGAATTTCTGGAGCAAGACCTTATTAGTTCTCAAAATAGTGTCAAAGTTAATTGTTATTCTTTCTCGATATATTTTAAGCAGAAAAATTTTTTATCTTATAGTTCAAAAAATTTACTTAAAGAAAATAGAACAATTACTAGCTGAGAGTATTTTTCACACTACCAAATTCGATTTGCTTATAAGTTGGTGCCAAACAACTGAACCAACGGCATTGGCTCCGATCGTGTTTGGAAGAAAATACAGCGTTCCAAGTATGGTTGTAGTTGATAACTGGGATAATCTCTCTAGTAAATCCGTGTTTCCAATTGAACCTGATTCCCTAGTTTGCTTTGGGCCTCAATCAGAAGAATTTTCTCGTAAAATCCAACAATTTAAGGCAGCAAAAATATTTGCAATAGGTTCGGCGAGATTTGAGATTTATAGAGAACATATTCAAGGCGGCCCTAGTTCTGTACAAGTTGATTATTTATATGCTGGTTCATCAATTGCTATGGAGGATGAGGAGGTGCTTGAAGTCCTCCATAACTACTCAAAGGCACAAGGTTTAGACCAAAAATTTAGATACAGAAGACATCCGTATCCGCAAGGTCCGAAAATTAATTTGGCAGATCTAAAATTAAGATTCTCAACAATACATTTTGAAGAAATTAATGCACTTGAGTCACTTGAGCAAACTAAAGAATCACTGTTAAAAAGTAAGATTCTAATTGCTATGCCCACAACATTTCTACTGGAGGGCTTATTGTGCGGAATTCCTACGATTTTACTCTCATTCAAAAGCACCAAAATACGAACAAGTTCAAGAATGATGCTAGAGAATTTAGAGCATTTGAAAGGTATAAGTTCCATTAGAGGACTTCAGGTAGCTTCAAATACCACTGAGTTGTTAGGGCTAATTGAGCCAACTTCTCAAATGGAAAAATTCAATTACTTAGATGAGATTCAATACTATGTCAATTGGAGTAGTACAACTTATGGGGACCAATTAATATCCGCAGTGGAAAAAACTATAAGTTTCCAAAAGCCAATAGACTAGTACCAATCCCTAACTATTTTATTTTGACCTCTTACCACAAGCTTTAAATACAGTAATAAATGCTTCACCCTACCAAACCTTATTTTTTTTGCATGAAATTCACAAAAAATGGATTCAAATCGGTTCAATACTTTACTGTCTGACCAATAATTTAAAAGAGCATACTCCGCGCCTTCTACATCCATTTTCATCACACCAATACCACGCAAATTAGAAACAATTCCACTGATATCTATCGAATTCACCTCAACGGCATTCCTTGAGTCGACATTCACCTTGCTTGAAATCAATGAAGATGAAGTATGAGAGTGCGATTTTTCCCAGTCTTTATGTCGAAATAGAGTTTGCTTTTTTTCGTTTACCCAAACTGCAGAATGAAAAATTTTAAGATTGGGCGCTGTAAGCTTCTGTAAATGTGGGAAGGCCGCAGGATCAGGTTCAAATGCAAACACATCCTTTCCGGTTCCAATCAGGTGCTTTGTTATTTTTCCAATATTTGCCCCTAAATCAAAAACAAAATCAGAATTTATTGCGGCAGAAATCAATGACTTTAATGATTCTTCCTTTTCTATTTCAGAAAATTTACGAACCGAAGGTCTCAAACCAGCACTTTTCTCATGAAATTAGTTAGCTTTATGTTTTTTGGTTTTCGAACCTTAGTTTCCATAAGATCTGCAGCAGTTGAGAATGTTGTAAGAGCGACTCTTCTTTCTCCAGGAACTGGGTGGTACCCACCGCGGTGTAAACCAGCAGTATCGACAAAATATAATGTTCCAGCGGCACCTTCTGCTGTTACTAATCTATCTTTCGAAAATGCTTTGTTCACATCACTCTCTGTTGAATACCTGGAAACACCATCTTCTGAGTCCTGCAACGTATCATATGAGTCACCTAGATAATGGGTTCCCAGTACATACTCACCAGCTCCATTATTCGAATTAACTTCATTAAAATATAAAAAAATTCTTATCATCTGATACTCATTGTAGTCGCGGTGCCAATTCTGCGAAGCTGATCGCTCACTAATCTCTGTCTGATGAGATCTCCAAATTTTAAAAGAGGTTAGTTTTGGAACTAAGTCCAGATACATTGCACAAGCTTTTGCAATATCTTCATTCAGGAGATATCTAGTAAGCGCAGAATCCTTATTCTTAAATTTAAAATCATCGTCCACCAGTCGTTGAATAAATGATTTTGATTTACGGTCATGTGGATTTGAATTATCTTGGTCAAGTAATACTTCATATTCTTGTTGTAGACTAATGACACTTGGCATCCCACTAAATTCAGAAATATGCGCTTTAGCTATACCGTTATTTTTTAAATCATTTGCAATTCTTACCATTGCAGGCGAGGCAGAGTTTAAGATATATTTTTTCGAAAATTTCAATGATAATTTTCGGTTGATATTTAAAAGGTTTCTGACAGATTTTTTGCGCCAAATAAAAACATAAAATTTACCAAGATGTAATTTTGATGCAGCTTTAAACAAAAAAGCATTTTCAATAACCATAACGCCTCTCTCTCCAACTCTAGCATAACCGTAAATGCCAATAAAGGCTATGGTTAGCGTCACTATGTCCTTAAAAAGAATTTTATCCTCACTTCATAGGCGCTTACGGTTTGTCTATGTGATTCCAAGCAGATTTATTAAGAATGTGTGCGAAGTTCTAGCATTTCAAATACTTAAAAATTCTAGCCAACACTTCGCATATTCCTTAAAAAATAGGGGAGGGGCATTAAATTTAGAGAATTTGTATACGCTATATTCCAAATATGCAAGCTACAAACATTATAAATTAATCCAAGAAATAAAATCAAATAGGCGTATACATTTTTCCAATACACACAATAAAAGTATTATGTGGACTAGTGCTGAAAATTTAAAAGATGTATCCAAGTTGATCAAATCAAATTCAAGTAAAAACAATTTTATTGGTGTGTGCAGGGGTTCTCGATCTGGCGAAGAGCAGAAAATTTTGGAAAATTATTTGGGTAAAGGATCAAATGTATTCGGAGTTGAACTTTCCGAAGCAGCAAGCACTTTCGCAAAGACAATAACTGCAGATTTTCAGAAACTACCTCGGAACCTGTCGAAAAAATTTGATTTTGTCTATTCCAATTCCCATGATCAATCAAGTGATCCAAAACGTGCATTTAGGGAATGGATTAAAGTGTTAAGGCCAGGTGGGTTACTTGTCCTAGAACACTCGAGAGCGCATGGTAAGGCTAGGTCGGGAAGACAAGATCCATTTGGAATTGAGACGGAATTACTACCATTTGTATTAATGTCTTGGTTCACATCAAAGCTAAGCCTTGTTGGGATTTATACTCCTTCAAAAGAATTAGATTTTGGGCACCGGTACTTTGTATTTTCAAAGAAGGTGTAATACTCTGCCTTATTCCGCCTGGTCCAGTTAAAGCTGGGCAGGTGTTCAATCATTTTATGGGCCTTTAGCTCAGTCGGTAGAGCAACGGACTTTTAATCCGTGGGTCGTCGGTTCGATCCCGACAGGGCCCACGATGTCTATTTTTGAAATATTAGCTTATTTAATAGTAAGAAAATTCTTACCATATCTAATGTGTGATTTTATTCAAAACTGAAGTGAGATTGCTAAGTTTTATGAGGTCTTCACGTTCTATAGTTGTTAGACCATGGAGGTAGAAGCATCTTGAGTTCTACAAAATATCGTAAGGACA
>Ga0214923_10007516_pt1 | contig 11870 bp, 10 predicted proteins | sample LL1510_MetaG_FD_177993 | JGI IMG/M metagenome (GOLD analysis project Ga0214923, IMG submission 177993) | Freshwater microbial communities from Lake Lanier, Atlanta, Georgia, United States - LL-1510 | ecosystem: Environmental > Aquatic > Freshwater > Lake | place: USA: Georgia | collected... | reverse complement strand
ATCTGCTCACCAGATCCACTACATCCAGAGCATTTAACGCTTGCGATCAATGCTGGAAAGCACACTCTCTGCGAAAAACCACTTGCACCAAAGTCAGCAGATGCTAAAAGGGTTGCCGAGTTAGCAAATGCTTCTGGGTTAAATATCACCCTTGGATTTATGCGGCGCTTTGATCCAACATACATTGAACTTAAGAAAGAGATTCAATCAGGCAAGTACGGCAAGGTGTTGCACCTACGTTGCATTTCACGCAACGTCAGCTCACCAACGGCAACCACGGCGATGCTACTTACCAACGTGGCAGTTCACGAAGTTGATATCGCACGCTGGTTATTAGGTGAAGAGTTTGTCTCCATGACAACTGTTGCAATGAAGCGCTCTAAGTTTGCCAACGATCAATTGCAAGATCCGCTTACCGTTTTGGCGCACACCGAATCTGGCGTATTGATGACTGTTGATATCGCAGCTAACAGCACCTACGGATACGAAGTTCGCATGGAAGCGCTTATGGAAAATGGATCGTTAGAGATTGATAATCTCGGTGGCCTTTCAATTTCTTATGACTTTAACTTGCCACCACGCACTTACGGCAAGCTATATGAAAACTGGATGGGCCGCTTCGAACAGGCCTATATCAATGAGCTAACCGCTTGGGTTGGATCAATTAAGACTGGTGTTCGCCATCCAGATCTCGCGACAGCAAATGACGGGCTTGCCTCATCGATTGCCTGCGAAATGGGAGTTGCTTCGCTGTCTAAGTAACTACTTCAAGATATTTACTGCTCGGGCGATTACTAGACCTACCGTTACAAGAGAAGTGAGCGACTGAACCAGCATTAAGAGCTTGGCCCAACGGCTAAGTGGCGCTGTATCAGTTGGGCTAAAAGCGCTGGCATTGGTAACTGAAACATAGAAATAATCAAAATACTTTGGGTGCCAATCTTTCTCTCCGTATTCAGGAGATGCCATCTGCGGAAAGAGAAAGTCTGGAACTGAATTGCGGGCTTCGGCGCGTGCACCTGGGCCGCCACGATCTAACTCCCAGAACCAGAGACTAAAGATCACGATATTTGCCATCCAGATCGATCCGCCGGATAACAACAGCATATTGGCATCGGTAATTTTTCCAGATACAAGCGCATCAATAAGTTTGAAAGCGGATGATGTATTGGAAATCGTCATGATGCTGGTTAAAACTAAACTCATATTGCGCGTCGGAACATGATGCGAACCAATTCGTCGTGGTGACATCGAGATCAGAACCAGCAAAAGCGCGGCTTCTAGCGCACATATATAGGTTTGGATACTAAGGGAAAGCGTATTAGGTAACGAGAATTGCAAGGCGATAACTAACAGGACAACAAGCGCAACCGGCAGGCGTTGTTCACCTTCGTGTGGCTTATGCCAATGTGCTGATTGAGTAGTTGTCATTTTTAAATTTAAAGCGCGTCCATTACGGTGATGGTTTCACCGAATACATAGTTAGGGCCGATCGCCTGCCACGCCTTGCTATTGTCATTAACCATATGCGCATCCCATGATGGGCGATCGCTCCAGATCTCCCAGACATTTACAACGTCTGGCTTCTGAGTGTCACGATAAATATCAATAAACTCGCAACCAGCCTCAGTGCGAATAACCGCAATATGACTCTTGAGTTTTGAAACAAACTCATCAAATTGGCCAGGCTTTACATTGATTTCAACGAATAAAAATACTTTGCTCATAAGTAGACCTTATCCAATTCGCTTGCCTTATTCACTAAAACCGGCCGCCCTGTTATTCTCCTATTTATGACTTATGACGTAAATAAGATCCGCTCCCACTTCCCTTCGCTAAACACTGGCTTAGCCTTCTTTGATGGCCCCGGAGGCAGCCAGGTGCCTGATGTGGTGGGCGCAGCTATCGCTGATGCGATCACTAAGCCGATTTCAAATCGTAATACCAACACTGAATCCGAAAAGAACGCTGAAGAAATTGTTCTTGAATTTCGCAAAGCGGTAGCCGATTTAATCGACGTAGATCCAAGCGGAGTTGTTTATGGGCGTTCCTGGACACAAATAACTTATGACTTCTCGCGCACGTTAGCTAAAACCTGGAAACCAGGCGATGAGATCGTTGTTTCCCGTTTAGATCACGATTCAAATATCCGACCTTGGATCCAGGCTGCTGAAGGAGTTGGCGTTACGGTTCGCTGGGCTGAATTCGATGTGGCCACATCTGAACTAAGTGTGGCAGCGGTTGAATCGGTTCTATCTAGCAAAACCAAACTTGTCGCAATTACAGGCGCTGGAAATACCATCGGCACTCGCCCTGATTTAAAGGCTATCGGTGCAGCCGTCCATAAAGTTGGGGCGCTCTTCTATGTTGATGGCGTTCACTTAACTCCACACGCGGCAATCAGTGCAAAAGAGATTGGTGCTGATTTCTTTGGCTTCTCTTTCTACAAATTAATGGGTCCACATTGCGCAACTATTGCCGCTTCTCCCGAACTACTTAAATCACTCAATAATGACAAGCTTCTACCTTCAACCACAAACGTTCCTGAAAAGTTTGAGTTCGGAACCTTGCCTTACGAAATTATGGCTGGCGCAACTGCAGCGGTAGATTTCATCGCCGATATGGCGCCAGGTGCCGGCAAAACCAGACGTGAGAAGATTGTTAATTCAATGAACGCGCTCGAAGCATACGAAGAAGAGCTACTTGTTTATATGGAGAACCAAATCAAGGCACTTCCAGGTGTAACGATGTATGGCCATGCTAAACATCGCACACCAACGCTCTACTTCTCTTTCGCCAGCCATGTAAGCGGCGATGTCTACAAAGCTATGGTTGCCAAGAAAGTTAATGTTCCTGCACATAATTTCTACGCACTAGAAGTTTCAAGAAAACTTGGCCTTGGCGATGACGGGGCGCTACGCGCAGGGCTTGCTCCATACTCAACTCGCGAGGATGTCGATCGCTTAGTCAGCGGGCTACGCGAAGTTATTTCGGCTTAGAAAAAGAAAAGCCTACCGGTGTGAAAGGCACCGAAAGACTCATCTCGTGCGCGCGAAGGGATTCGAACCCCTAACCTTCTGATCCGTAGTCAGATGCTCTATCCGTTGAGCTACGCACGCTAGACGGTGAATACTACAACCTTTTTAAATACCGCCCAAATGGGCTAAAAGCCTTTTGAAAAAGCACGAAGGGCGCCCGATTGCTCGAGCGCCCTTCGTGTTATTGATTATGTATTAGGCGATTTTCTTAACACGCCCATCGAGCACAGGAAGTTGTGTCACCTTTTTAGCAGCCAGATCAGCCTTAAGAGCATCTACAAATACATCAAGTAGTGCGCCATAGACCTTTGCCTTTGCAGGTGAGAACACATCTACATATCCATCGCCACCATAAATGATGTAATCAAGAGTTGTAAGTGTGTATTCTTTTGCATCCTTTGCGATTGGTGTTCCATCAAGCTTGGTAACTTCAACGATTCGGCTGCCAACTGGCTTTGAAGAATCGAATGAGAACTTAAGGCCGGAGACTTGTGGGAAGCGGCCATCAGCAGGATAGTTTCCGCCGACTCCGTTTTCCAAAGCCTTCCAAAGGTTTGCACCTGTCACAACTGTTGTTGCAACCTGGTTACCAAATGGATAGACAGTAAGCGCATCTCCCAGAGTTACATCCAATGCGCCAGAACCTGTGCGCACAAGTGTTGTATCCGCTGGGATGTATGTCTTCGCTGGGAAGGTGTCGCGAATTCCGCCACCATTTGTTAGCGCAAAGTCTGTCTTGTACTTAGCGCGCAACAAATCTGCAATGTAGTCACCCATTGGGTTTTCACCCGAACGTTCAACTGCAGGTGTTCCACCGCGCGGGAAGACAGCCGATACTTGACCGATCTTCACATCAAGCTTGCTCGTTAATTGATCCTTGTACTTCTTAACAAGCGCAGCACCTGCTAAATCTTGAGTTGTTACAGTGCTTACAACACCGGTTGTAATCGCTGGTGCTGCAGCCTTAAGAACGTGTTGCAGTGAAGAGCCAACCACTTTGCCGCTCTTGATGCAGATTTGTGAACGTGTGTACTCAACGCCCGAGTTACGTACTTCGCCAAGCAGAATAGGTGCTGCGTTCTTCTCTTTTGAAGCGATTAGAGTCGAGAATGTCTGGTGGCTGTGTCCACCATAAATTACATCTGCACCTCTGATATCTGCCGCAAGGTTGTTGAAGAGACCCTTGGCAACACCGTCAGAGTTTTCAGTCCAACCTTGGTGGATCAGAACGGCCACAATTTGAGCGCCCGCTGCGCGAGCTTCTGCAACTGCCTTATTGATTCCAACGACCCCAGGTTCGATTTGGATCGTCTTCTTGGCTCCTGCAGCATCTGTGTAATCAAGGTTTCCTGGGAAAACTTGCTCGATTGTCTCTGGAGTATTTGATCCAACGATTCCCAGCTTGACGCCGCCACGGTCGATGATGGTGTATGGCTTAGCCATCTTCGTGCCTGACTTGAGGGCCTTCAATGATTCTTCGCCGTAATTAGCAACAACCCACTGGAAATCAGATGCTCCGATTACCTTCTGTACATGTGCCAAGTTGCGATCATGTTCGTGGTTTCCAAAGGTTGAAGCATCTAGTTTAATTAAATTGAGAGATTCGATTGTTGGTAGCTCTTCAAATTCGGTTGAAATTGGAGGAGCTGCACCAATGTTGTCGCCAGAAGACAGTGCAAAAGTTGAAGTTGATAATTTGCGATCTGCATCCCAGTTACTTGCAAGGAGCGCTGTGCCGAAAGATGATCCAACTTCAATAGCGCCATGAAGATCGCTAAGCTGGAGAAGCTGCACATTCTTGTTGCTAGGAGAGGCCACCTTTGCCAATTCAGCTGCGGTATAACTTGTTGTTGAAGCAGTTGGCTTTGAGAATCCGTATGCGTTAACGGCTTGAACAACTGGAGTACCTGAAGGTTGGCCAACTACAACTGGCATTACAACAATATTGCCGAGCTTCTTTGCCGGTACGAATATTGGGCATGATCCGGCTCCTGCAGAAACTACATAACCTGTAACAGGTGGTTTTACATCATCGGCCGGTGTCCAGCGGACAACAATTCCAGAAGATCCAAATTTAGATGTAACAGATATAGGAGCGTTCGGTAGCGAATAAGTTGCTGCCTGCGCTGAAGGTACTAAGAATGATAGGAGTAGTGAACCGACAAGGGCGAAGGTGCCCAAGCCGAGGGATTTATTTTTTGTGAAATTCATGTGGCAAGTTAAATAGCTCCGTGGTTTAACCGCTCGCTGAATAGATTACGAGATCGTGACTAAAAGGTTAATTTCTAGCGATTTGATGTAACTCTTCGCGTGAGACAAATTTGCGGCGAGGCTTACCCAAAGGCTCTCCTGCCGCGATCTCTGCCGCGTTGATCGCCTCCCAATTTGCTTGCGAAACAAATTTATTGGCGGGCAAAATCTCGGAGATATCTCCGCTATTTTTTGCTTCCTTTAAATCTTCAACTAATAACTTCATTACATCTGCAGCATCTGATTTATTTGTGCCGATAACTCCTGATGGTCCGCGCTTTGCCCAGCCCACAACGTAAAGGTTTTCACTTACTCGACCTTCGTTATTTACCACCTTGCCGCGCTCATAAGGAACCCCTGGAATACTCGCTGCTTCATAACCAATAGCGGTAATTACCAAACCACATTTAATTGAAAACTTCTCATCGCTGCCAGTTTTCTGGAAAACAACTTCCTCCACCTTGTCGACACCTTTAATTTCAATCGGTGTTGATAAAAATTGAAACCTCATTGTGCGATCATGGCCTGTCGCTGCTTTTTCAGAGATTAATAACATTGCATCTAAATTGCTCTTGGTATCTTTCTCAATTTCAGAGCCTGCACGCTCAATTGCAGATTCGATATCTGTCTTAGCCATCAAAACATTGGTGTGCTCTAGCTTTGGTAATTCGCGAAGCTCAGGAGAAGTAAAGGCTGCATGCTCTGGTCCGCGTCGCGCACTGATTACAACTTCGCGAATCGAAGATGCTTTAAGTGCTGCAATCGCATGGTCTGCAGTATCGGTTGAATCTAACTCACTTGGTTCTAGCGCCAGCATGCGCGCCACATCCATAGCAACATTGCCTGCGCCAATTACTACTGCGGTTGAGCAACTTAAATCAACGTTAAAGTCTGCGAAATCTGGGTGCGCGTTATACCAAGGTACAAATTCAGCGGCGGAGATTGATCCTGGCAAATCTTCGCCAGCGATTCCAAGTTTCTTGCCAAGAGCAGAACCTGTAGCAATAACAACAGCGTCATACATCTCTTTCAACTGCTCGATCGAGATATCTGTTCCAAGCTCAATTCCGCCAAATAAACGGAAGTTTCCCGCGGTAGCAACCTTTTCGAAGACTTTGGCCACGGTCTTAATCTTGGGATGATCTGGTGCAACACCGCTTCGCACCAAGCCCCATGGGGTTGGCAGGCGTTCGACCACGTCGATTGTGAACTGCAGTTCATCAGACTGCAGATTCTGCAGAGCTTGCGCTGCAAAGTAGCCGGCAGGACCTGCACCGACAATTGCTACTTTGTATTGAGGCAAGTGAAATCCTTTTTCTAAAGGTGCTTACAGTTCTTCTGAGCGGAGACGAGGAGATTTGAACTCCTGAAGGGTTTAACCCCTTACCTCGTTAGCAGTGAGGCGTGCCTTTCGTCTCTGTTCTCTAAAACCGAGATTAAGCATACCTGATGCGGTTAATTCTGCGGTGCTTGAAGATAGGCCCACGGTTGTCACTGGCATGACCAGTTTCTGATCCAGAATAATTAGGAATTGAAGGTTAATTCTGCTTAAATTATTTTTTCTTATATCCAGACGGGCAAATTGGATTACTTCCTACAATCTTTTTGATCATCTTTCCCTTTATACAAGTAATCGTGATCACCTTATTATTACCTGCTGGTGCTGGGGTCGGTTTCGTAGCAGTTGGCGAGCTATTTTGGGCAGTATCAGCAAATTTAATTTGTAACTTTGGGGAACTGAAGTGGAAATTATCAACCGCCATTCGCAACCAATCAGAATCTTGTTTTACTGTAACTGTACTTACTGAAGGAGTTCCGCTATTTTCGTATGTAACGGCAAGGCTTGCCACGCTCGGCACTTTGGCAACGCCCAACAAGCATTGCATGAATTTTGCATTCATATTTAAGAAATATTTTCCAACAGCTGGGGTTGTTCCATCAGAATTAAAGTGTGGCGCATCAACTGAATAGGAAATTGTTTGGGATGATTTATCAAAAGATGGCGGATTATCACTATACAAAGTTGCATTAGTTGAAACCAATCCCAGTATCTGGCCAGCTGATTCATTTATGCAACTTCCTAGATATTGATTGATTCTTGGCGAAGAACTCAAGATCCAACTAGTCTCGGTTAGCGAAGATCTATTACCGGCATAAGGCAAAAATGCGGTAAAAATCTTTGAATCGTTTAGTACTGAACTTGGAAAATCCGTAGGTGCTCTAGAAAGTTGATCATTGTTTGGACCGTTTGAATTTGCTTTAATCGCATTGACTAGATCTTGCCCCATCTTTGCTTTAGCGATATTTCCAGCCACCATATAGTCACTTCCTGGACCGGCCTCAATTACCACGGTATGCCCTCCAGCAATTGCTTTGGTGTAGGCGATCGGATAATCAACTCGGCCCTGTAAGAAAAGTGAGGCATCATCTGGAGTGTTAAGCGAAATTCGAATTCGATCTGGGCTAATTGGAATAATGGTGGCACAGGTGTTTAAATCTTTCGCAATCGGATCGGTACAGCCATCGATACCAGGAGATATGGATCCTTCAAAACCTTGGGTGCCAGGTTGAGTAGTAACACCAATTCGAGATTGTCCACCTAAGTTTTGTTTTAATTCTTTGGCAACTGGTTTGGCACCACCCTGGCCATTTATGACATTAATTTGAAATATTTGGAGTGTGAAGACCGCATTAGGATTAGTCCAATAACCATTTCTACTGTCGTAAGTTCGCTCGACTGAACCTAACACTAAATATTTTCGTGATTGACCGCTTGCTGGGTCTTTGTATTCAAAAATTGGATAGCCACCACCAGTTGGGTAACTTAACGTCTTTTTTGTCCCAGTTGAGTCTGGAACTTCCCAACTTTTACCTTGAACTTTTGGTGTATCGGGTAAATATTGTGAGAAAGTTGCCTCATGCGCGATACCGTCAGCTCCAATCACTTCAAATTTTAATACGCAGCCAAGATCGGTCGGTTTTTCGCAGGACCAAAAATTTAATTCAGCGAATAATTTATAATTTGGCCATTTTGATGCCGCACAAGTTGGGTCATCTTCTCCAGTGCACAAATGCTGATCTTGTTGGTTGTTATTTGAGTTCACAAATAGATACGAAACTCCGCTATCGCTGAAAGCAAAACTTTCCGGTGGCCACTTGAAATATGCATCGCAATAGCCCCGCTTATTTGAAAGATTAATTAATTCATTTTTCGTCTTTATACTATTTGCGGGGAGAATGTCACTTTCGTTAAAATTTTGTGTCCCGTAGGCGCAACCCGCTGATTGATCATTTTTTGGAGGAAGAGTCCCTGCTGAAAGAAAGCAATTTGCTGGAGAATTATTAGGATTTATGTTGTCACAAATGGGCCAACTAACCTTTGTAGGATCCCACGTTGTTGCAATCTCGATGCCAAAAGCGGGTAAAGAAGTTGGGATTAAGATCACGCTTGCCAGAAGTAGGTAAAGAATCCGCTGCCTCATGGAATCTCCTTGAAACGAATTAATATTAAGATAATCCTGATGGGCAGGACAAATCAAGCGTTGTTTTAGGACTTCTGGTTGGAGATCAAACGCTCGATATGGCGGAGACGGAGAGATTTGAACTCTCGAAGGGTTTAACCCCTTACCTCGTTAGCAGTGAGGCGCACTCGACCGGGCTATGCGACGTCTCCAAGTACAAGTACGAGTTTACAGGTAGATGGATGCCGCATAAAACGCCCTTATTTGGCTCTTTTGGATCAAATCTGGGGCTCACGCGAACGCTGCTGCCTATGTACTCTTTGCGATATGAACGAGAAGGTTGAAGCCCCAGTAATTAAGAATGCACGTCCTTACGATGTCGCACCTACTGCGCGATATGCAGAATTTATGCGAACTGGCTGGGCGCCATCAGACCTCGAAGGTTTGCAACCACTTGAAGTTGTAACTTACGCATTCACGCGTCGCCAAGTTTTATCGGAAAACTTTCCCAATATTCGTTTGGTAATTCCTTCCGGTAATTACAAAACTCGTTCAAACGACACTGAACACCTTTATCGTCCACATAGCGCCTTTGCTTTTTACAGCGGGGTTCAAGGATCTGATGCAGTCCCTGATTCAGTTTTAATCATGGAACCAAAAGCAGAAGGTGGGCATGATTCTTACCTTTATCTCCACCCCCGCTCAACTCGCGAAACACATGCCTTCTACACAGATCGTAAATACGGTGAACTCTGGGTCGGTCGTCATTTCACACTCGAAGAAGCTGCGACTGTTTATCAAATTGAAACTCGTAACGTTGACGATATTGAAAACTTGCTGCGCTACAGCAAAGAGACTTTATTGATCCGCGGTGAAGATACTTTGATGGATAAGTTGATTTCAGTTCACGCACGTGAAGCGGAGTTCCAAACATTTACATCTGAACAGCGTTTGATTAAAGATGAATATGAAGTTGGACAATTACAGGCCGCTGTTGATGCAACTGGTCGTGGATTTTCCGATGTAATCGCGGCGATGCCCGCTGCTGCTGATCATCCCCGTGGTGAACGAATTGTCGAAGGCGCTTTCTATGGCCGTGCTCGCCTAGAAGGAAATGATGTTGGCTACACAACAATTGCTGCGGCTGGTTCGCACGCATGCGTACTTCACTGGATTCGCAACGATGGCGCCGTTCGCAACGGCGAATTGTTATTGCTCGATGCTGGCGTTGAAATGGATTCTTTCTACACCGCAGATATCACTCGCACATTGCCAGTCAACGGCAAATTCACACCGGCCCAACGTGCTCTATATATGTTGGTATACGAGGCGCAGTTAGCTGGTTTTGCTGCAGTAAAACCAGGAGTTCCGTTCTTGGACATTAACCGTGCTGCACAGCGCGTACTTGCACAAGGTTTAGCCGATATGGGCGTACTGACAGTCAGCGCTGAAGAATCTATGCAACCAGATGTTGGTCTGCATCGTCGTTGGACATTGCATGGAGTCAGCCACCACTTAGGTCTAGATGTACACGATTGCGATAAAGCGCGCGAAGAGAATTTCCGTGGTGGAGTTTTGCGTGAAGGAATGGTTATCACTGTAGAGCCAGGCCTATATATCCAGCCAGATGACGAACTATTCGCACCCGAGTATCGCGGAATTGGTATTCGTATCGAAGATGATGTGATTGTTACAGCAGATGGTTGCCGCAATCTAAGTGAAGATATTCCGCGCCACCCTGACGCAATTGAAGCTTGGATGGCTTCAATCCTTAATTAACCGCTAACCCCAAAAATATAGCTAGGATTGAGAGCGCAAAGGTTAAGAAAATATTTAGCGTTACTTGCTTGCGATCGCTCAGATTTTGATCCACGTCCAGCATAAATGCCGACCATGTTGTAAACGCCCCACAGAAGCCCATTACAAAGAAATTAAATTGAGTAAGCCCCAATATGAATGAACCAATCGCGTTAACCAAGAGAATGCCGATTGGAAACTTATATCTCGAGCGGAAAAATTTATCTATCAAATATCGTAGCGGTGCGCCGATCCCAGCGCCTAGGACAAAGAGCAGAAGCCTCATACTCGGTCCTTAGGGCGTAACAGGTTTATTATCAAAAGGCTCAAAAGTAACGAAGCAAGGGCATACCCGAATCCGCTAATTAAACTTGAACCTTGCAGTACAAAAGCGAGTGAAGACAGTGTTGTAAAGCCACCTGCAAAGCCGGTAATCCAGAATAATTTTTGAGATGCAGTTGTCGAAATTCGATAAGCAACTAAGCCAGCCACTAAAACGCCTAATTGGTTAACTACAAAGACACCAAGTGAAAGCGATGGTACAGACTCAATGATCTGCCAGCGTAACAACGATCCTGCTATGCCGCCGATGGCGACAAGTAGCAGAGCCTTCATCTTTAGTTGCGCTTTTCTCTCTTTAAGAGACCTGCAAACATACGAGCTGGATCGTATTTAATGTCAACAACGCGTTCCTTCATAGGAATGATTGCGTTATCGGTGATCTTGATGTGCTCTGGGCAAACTTCAGTACAGCACTTGGTGATGTTACACATTCCAAGTCCGTGCTCTTCTTGCGCGGTGCGCTTGCGGTTCTTTAACTTATCAAGCGGATGCATATCGAGTTCTGCGATACGGATAAAGAATCGTGGGCCAGCAAATGACTTCTTATTCTCTTCGTGATCGCGAATTACGTGGCAAGTGTTCTGGCAAAGGAAGCACTCGATGCACTTGCGGAACTCTTGTGAACGCTCAACGTCGACTTGCTCCATACGTGCTTCACCTGGAGCCAGCTCCTTTGGATGCTCGTAAGCAGGGATCTCCATCGCCTTCTTATAGTTAAAGGAGACATCGGTAACGAGGTCTTTAATAACTGGAAATGCGCGAAGCGGCGTGACTGTAATCGTTTCATCGTCACCGAATGAAGCAACCTGTGTCATGCAAGCAAGACGCGGCTTTCCGTTGATCTCCATAGAACAAGATCCGCACTTGCCTGCCTTACAGTTCCAGCGCACAGCAAGATCTCCCATTTGAGTTGCTTGCACACGGTGAATTACATCGAGGACTACTTCGCCTTCGTTGGCGTCAACTTGAACATCTTTAAGGC
>Ga0214923_10007513_pt1 | contig 11874 bp, 9 predicted proteins | sample LL1510_MetaG_FD_177993 | JGI IMG/M metagenome (GOLD analysis project Ga0214923, IMG submission 177993) | Freshwater microbial communities from Lake Lanier, Atlanta, Georgia, United States - LL-1510 | ecosystem: Environmental > Aquatic > Freshwater > Lake | place: USA: Georgia | collected 2015-10-15 | reverse complement strand
GTCGCCATGGCCGTACTGTCCACGCCCGCTACGAGCGACAACAGTACGGCCGTGGCGACGACCGCGTGGGTGAAGGCGCAGGGCTACGGCACCAGCAGCGCGTCTGGCACGGTGTCCAGCGTTGGGCTGAGCCTGCCGAACATCTTCACGGTGTCCGGCTCGCCTGTTACGACGAGCGGAACTCTTACTGGTTCACTGGCTACGCAGAACGCCAACAAGATCTTCGCCGGCCCGACCACTGGTGCCGATGCCTCCCCGGCATTCCGCGCGCTAGTTGCGGCCGACATCCCGGACATCTCCGCCACCTACCTGACCGCCAGCACCGCGGCGTCAACGTATCTGGCCCTGACCGGCGGAACGATCTCCAGCAACTTGACCATCTCCGGCAACCTGACGGTCAATGGTACGACGACGACCATCTCGTCTACGACACTGTCGATTGCAGACAAAAACATAGAGTTGGCGAAGGGCAGCACCACCGACGCTGCGGCCGACGGCGGCGGCATCTCGTTGTACGGCGCAAGCACATACAGCCTGACATGGGTGTCGTCCACTTCGTCTTGGACTTCCAGCGCGAACTTCGACATCCTCACTGGCAAGACATACAAGATTGCCGGCACCACTGTGCTGTCGGGCACTTCGCTGGGGTCTGGCGTCACGGGGTCAAGTCTCACATCTGTCGGCACGCTGACGAGCGGATCGCTGGGCAGCGGGTTCACCACCGTAGCCGTGTCTCAGGGAGGCACCGGAGCCACCACCCTGACAGGCATTCTGAAGGGCAACGGCACCAGCGCTTTCACAGCGGCAACGGCCGGCACCGACTACCTCTCCCCCAGCAGCGACATCGACGGCGGCACGTTCTGACGCATGGCTAACACCGTCCGCATCCTCCGCAGCACCACCGCGGGAGCCACGCCGTCGTCGCTCGCGACCGGGCAGATTGCAATCAATGAGGCCGACGGGAAGATTTTTTACCGCAACGCCGCCGGCGTCGTCACGCAGTTCTCGGCGGGCGGCGTTTCCGACCCATACGACCTCGGCACCTATCCGCTGATCACTGTCTCGGCACAGCCCTCGTCAACCACGGTCACGGTCGGCCAGTCCGCAACGCTCTCGGTGACGGCGGCCGCCACGCTGCCGACGGCGACGATCTTGTACCAGTGGCAGCTATCGACAGACTCGGGATCAACGTACAGCAACGTCAGCGGGGCAACGTCGTCTTCGCTTTCGTTCTCAAATCTCCAGACCAGCAGCAGCGGGTATCGCTATCGGTGCAGGCTGACCGCGAACCTGTCGCAGGTCTTTACGTCGGCAGCGACCCTGACTGTGAATCCGCCGTTCATTCCGCAGGCGGTGCTGTTGACCAGCGGCACCAGCTACACAGTGCCGGCGGGCGCGTCAACGATGAAAGCGTGGGCGGTGGGGGGCGGCGCAAGGGCTGGCAACGCCAGTGCTGCTGGAGGCTGTGCATACAAGACTTGGGGCGTAAGCAGCGGACAGTCAGTATCATATTCTGTTGCGGCCGCAATTACCGGCGATTTTGGCGTCAGCCCTGGCGGTAACACTACTATTACGTTCTCCGGCACTACGATCACAGGATACGGCGGTAGTGGTACTGCGTCTGGGACGGGGGGGTCGTTTGCGGGGCGACGGCGGCGCTAATGGAGGGTCAGGTGCCGCATTTTCGGGCGGCAGCTACGGCGGCGCAGTAGGAGGCAACGGCACGGTCGCTTCATGCGGCAGGCGCACAATGACGGACGTGTCTGGGCTAAAAGCTGCCCTGACTCTTGCTGGAGCCAGTGTTACCGAGAGCTGCGACGTTACTGCGGCGTTTGGCAGCGGCGGGTATGGGAATAAGTATAACAACCCATCCCGAGTAAACCCAGGGTTAGGCGGAGGTGCTGGTCATACAAATTACGACGGCAGGCAAACACCTGGAGGAGGCGGCGCAGTTGTGCTGTATTTCACATGAGCGACATTCTGCGGGCACCTAACGGAAACGCTGTTCTTCTTACACCTCGCAGCGGGTCTCACTCGCTGGCTCTTGCGGCGATGCAAGCATTTTGGTCGACGATAGCGATAGGCGATGAGGGGCACCCGGCGTGGTATTTTGGCGTGCAAGAAGTCTGGGCAGATACCAACGAAAACGTGGGAATCATCGTTCGCAACCCAATCGACCGATTCCGCTCAATGGTCGCTCATCGCCCAGAGCGCACACTGGAAGAGCATCTTGCCAGCCCCGTGTACGGCCCGCTGCCTCGCGGTAACTTCGTCCGCTATTTCCGATTTGAAGACCAACTGAATGCAGCCGCCGAATGGCTCGGCCTGCCCACGCCGCTTCCGCGGGAGGACGCGACCGATCCCGCGCTCAAACCTAGCCTCACGCCAGAGCAGGAGGCTCGCGTGCGTGAGATGTACGCGGATGACGTTGCGTTGTGGGAGTCGCTGCAATGAGCGTCATTCAGACACAGCGAGGCACCGCCGCTGCGCTCGCCGCGACTAATCCGGTGATCGCAGACGGGCAGATCGTCTACGAGACGGACACGCGGCGATTCAAGGTTGGCGACGGCGTCACGGCGTGGAATTCGCTGGCGTATCAATCCGTGACTGTGTCACAGATCAGCGATATTGCCGCGCTCACAAATAATACGACATCATCGGCCGATGCGTTCAGCCGAATATTCACCAATTCTGGGCAAACCCCAACTTCCGGCAACGTGCATTGGACATACTTTACGCCGGCAAGTTCTTTCACGGCATCGCAAATTTCAATCACCAATATAGTTCAGGCGTATAGCCCTACGCTCATTCGCCTCGGCTTATACACTGCCGACTCAGCGGGAGGCGTTACGCTGGTTGCGCGAACGGCGAACGACACTACTGTGTTTTCGACAACGTCCACCTACTGGACGCGCTCGTTTGCGACGGCTGGCGGATACCCCGCCACCTATGCTGTAACCGCCGGATCGCGTTACGCACTGGCGTTTTGCATAACGGCAAGTTCAATGCCAACCATTCCGGCTTTTTCCGGCCACTCGCTGTATTTGTGGCAAACGCCAAGAATAACAGCGTATATTACTGGCCAATCCGACCTTCCGTCCAGCGTGGCGAGCGATGGATTCGCAACCGTCATAAACAATCAAGCTTTCTGGATGAGGCTGTCATGACAACACACTACGTCGGACTAATCGGCGGACTGCATACATGGGAAGTGCGTGATGACGACGGCCGCGTCGTCGGCGTAAATCAATCGCAATATATGCCCGGAGAATCGCCAGTGCCGGAGTCAGTCAGCGCCCGCCAGATACGCCTCTGGCTAGTGCGGCACGGCATCGCGCTCGCCCAGGTGGACGCAGCGATTGACGCGCTTTCAGACCAAAAGCAACGAGAAGAAGTCAGGGTGGAGTGGGACTACGCTCCCTACGTTGAGCGGTCGCACCCGATGCTGGTGCCGCTGGCTGCGGCGCTGGGGCTCACCGAGGCCCAGGTGGACGATGCGTTCCGCGAGGCGGCGGGGATCTAGGCTGAAAACCAGCCATCCGGCACCTGCCCTGCCCTTTCCGGGACATTGGCTAATAGCCCCCTGGAGAGCCTCATGGCAGACATCAAGATCAAGGACTTGCCCCTTGCCGGGGCGGTCGGGACCAGCGTCGTCCCTGTAATGAACGCGGCCGGCACGGCCACAAACTCGGTGACCCTGTCATCTATTGCTGCCCTTGGCGGAGGAACCCCGAGCGCCCACGCAAGCGCCCACGGCTCCGCCGGCTCGGACCCGATCACGCCGTCCGCCATTGGCGCGGCCCTGGCGTCCCACGCCCACGGTGGCATCACCAGCGACGGCAAGGTCGGCTCGGTGTCTGGCCTGCCGCTGATCACTGGGGCATCCGGGGCCGTGACGGTGGGGGCGTTCGGCACTGACGCAGGCACCTTCTGCGAGGGGAACGACTCGCGGATCACTGGCGCTAGGACGCCCACTGCTCACGCCTCTTCGCATGCCACAGGCGGAAGCGATGCCATTGCGTACTCCGACATTGGGGCCGCCGCCGCGTCTCACGCTCACGGCAACATCACCTCCAGCGGAGCGATTGGCACTACGTCCGGCCTGCCTGTGGTTACGACCACCTCCGGCGTCCTGACGACAGGGGCATTTGGCACAACCTCCAACACGTTCTGCGTCGGCAACGATTCGCGGCTCTCGGATGCTCGCGCGCCAACCTCTCACTCGCACGGCAACCTGACCAACGCGGGTGCGATCGGGTCTGTGTCTGGCCTGCCCGTGATTACGGGCGCGTCTGGCGTATTGCAGGCTGGGTCTTTTGGGACGACGGCGGGCACGTTCTGCGAGGGCAACGATTCCCGCGTACTGGCGGTCGCGAGCAAAGTCTCCAGCGACGTTACGGGAATCACAGGAGCGGTGGCGATCACCAACATCGTCAAGCTCACCCAGGCCCAGTACGACGCCATCGCCTCACCAAGCTCCACCACCCTCTATCTGATTGTGGGGTAGCGCATGGCGGTCAAGGTTGGAGGCACATCACTGGCGGCGGCCAAGCTGGGAAGCTCCACGGTGACGAAAATCTATCTCGGCTCCACGGCCGTCTACACAGCAAGCTGACATGTTCCAGTGGCTGAGTTATGTGATCCTTGGTCGCTCTGGCAAGTGGGCCAAGGTCCGCCGAGAGCATCTGGACAAAGAGCCGGACTGCATAGCGTGCGGGCGAAGCGATGAGTTGGAGGTCCACCACATCGTCCCCCTGAGCGCTGGCGGGGATGAGCTGGACCCCGACAACCTCTGCACGCTCTGTGCTGACCCGTGCCATCTGGTCCACGGTCACTTGATGAATTACAGGCGGTTCAATCCGTTGGTCCGGGAGGACTGTCGCCGCTATCGGGCGCGGCTTGAGGCCGCCAAGGAGGTGCAATGACGTACCTGTCCCTGCTTACTGGTGACGGCAGCCCAATCGTTGACAGCAGCGGGCAGTTCATTGGAACGTCCTATTTGGACACGGCCGTCCAGTCGCAGATTTCCATTCACCAGTATCTGACGTACTACGACGCGATTGAGCATCTCATCGCCGCGTCGTTCGGCGGGCCGCAGGACGCAGAGCAGAAAGACATTCGCACAGCCCTGCAGCGCGCGTACCGGGAAATCTCCACCATGCGGGACTGGCGGTACTACCAGACGCACGGCCGCATTTTCTTCAACGGTCGATGGACTGGGACGGTGACGTACAGCGAAGACACCCGCGTCTTCACTCGCGTGACGGGCGACCCGTTCCCGATCTACGCAGACAAGTGCAACCTGCGCATCAACAACGTCGTCTGCCGCATTCAGCAGAGGATCGACGGCGACACGCTGGTCGCGGACTCCGTGGTGAAGTTCCCGGAAGAAGTGCTTGGCCCGCGCACAGCGCTTCTGTACCAGTCGCTGTACACGTTGCCGGAAGACTTCCGCAACATGGACACGCCAATCGACCAGAACAAGTGGACCTACTTCACGTTCGTTGAGCCCGACACGGCCATGAAGATCGAATCCACAGTCGATCTTCAAGGGCCGCCCAATGCGTGGACGGTCATCAAAGACCCGTATTCCAACAAGTGGGCCGTGAAGGTTGTCGGGTATCCGCTCATCGTCCAGACGCTGGACTTCACCTACCGACGCCTGCCGCGTGGCCTGCGGATCTCCGGGCATGAAGATGCCTCAAGGGCGGGAACGGTGACTTGCAATGGAACAACTGTCACCGGAGACGGCACTTCCTTCGCTCAGTCAATGGTCGGGTCTGTGATCCGCTTTGGATCGGCCGCCCAGTACCCGGACTCGCTGGGGTCGATGAACCCGTACGACTGCGAGGCCGTCATTGCCTCCGTGTCCAGCCCCACCAGCCTGACAGTGTCCACGCCCGTCTACGTCATCGGCGTGAAGTACTGCATCACCGACATCATCGACATGTCGGATTCGATGCACAACGCGCTGCTCAGTTGCGCGGAGTATTGGCTGGCCCGCATGCGAGGGACAAAGCCCGACAACGCTTTTGCCATGTACCAGCGTGACCTGCGGCTGGCCTTTGAGGGCGACCAAGTGGCCCCATACTCCGGGACGCAGCGCGTGGTGTGGGATACGAGCGGCTGGCGGACGCCGCTGCAGAGCGACAACTTTGACGGGGGTCGCCCGTGATCATCATCGACAAGTGGCCGGGCCTCGTCACCAACGCCTCCAAGTACGCCATTCCTCCCGGGGCGACGGTGGAGCAGGTCAACGTGCAGTGCCTTGTTCCCGGCCAGTTGACCGTTCGACCGGGGCTGCAGGCGGTGGCGTTCGCCAACACGCCCGGCGCAACCGCCGCCATAGTGTCGGCCGTTCGCTACCAACACGGATCGGGCGAACACATCGTCTACCAGAACGCCGACGGCAACATTTTCTCGTCTGTCGTTCCGGCGTCCTCTGCAACCTTGGCGTCCGCGCCGTCTGCGCCGCGCATCACCTCGGCGCGTCCTGGAGACTCAAGCATTGCGGTTGTCGTCTCGGCACCGTCTGCCAGCGGCGGTTCGCCCGTCACGGGCTACGCCTTCCAAGTCAGCACAAACTCTGGAGCAACGTGGACGGCAGCCGGGGCTTCGTCTGCGCTCACCTACACAGTTGCCGGCCTGCTTAACGGCACCGCCTATTTGGTCCGGGCGGCAGCAACAAACGCTTACGGCACTGGAGACTACTCTTCCAGCTATGGCCCGGTGACGCCCGTCGGCGCAGTTGTTGGCCCTGCCGCCCCGCCGCCGGCAGTGGTGGCTGCGGCTTCTGCGGCGAACACCGCTACGATCACATGGCAGATTCCCGCCAGCACCGGCGGCTCGGCCATTACCGGATACCGAGTGCAATCCTCCGGCGACCGCGGAGGAACGTGGACCACCGTTGCGGATGTCGGCACCGTCTTCACTACCGCCGTGACGGGACTGGCGGGATCAACCGACTATGTGTTTCGGGTGGCGGCTGTCACAAGTTACGGAGCGGGCCAGTACAGCAACCCCAGCAATTCCGTTACGGTCCTGTCTTCGGCATCCACGCCCACGGCCGTTCGGAGCTTGGCTGCAGTTCCAACAACTACAACCATACCACTCACTTGGATCGCCCCTGCATCTCAGGGCAGTTCTGCCATCATCGATTACCAAGTAAGGGCGGGCGACTCTACGTTTACAACCACGGGCACCTCGTACACTGTCACCTCGCTCACGCCTGGGTCAACGTATGTGATTCAGGTGGCCGCGCGAAACGCATTAGGCGTTGGCGAGTGGGCAACCATCACGCGCACAACGCAGGCCACGGCGTCCGATCGGCCTCCGTCTGCGGTAACAGCATTCACTCTCGTTGGCACTAGCGATGGCTTCACGGCCTCTTGGTCTGCGCCTTCCTCTGACGGCGGATCTGCGATTACGTCCTACCGTGTTACATACATACCATCGGCGGACTATGCGACCGGCAAGGATGCAATAACTCTCCTGGACACTCTGGCAACATCCGCTACAGCCACGGGCCTGACGCCCGGCGTTCGGTATGACGTCACCGTCTTCGCAATCAACAGCGTGGGGCAAGGCCCGGCGTCGGCGCTGTCAGTTGTCGTTGGCGGCACGCCGTCCGCCCCGCAGAACGTGACGGCCGCCCCCGTGGGCAACACATCCGCCAAGCTGACTTGGCAAGCGCCGGCGCAACTGTACGAGCAAACGATTTCGTCGTACCTCATTCAGTGGGCGAGTTTGGGGGCGATCGCGCAAACCAACGTCGCGGGCAATCTGCTGACGTACCAAATCGACAACCTCACCGCCGGAGCGACGTACACGTTTACGATTCGCGCCATCACGCTCGCCGGTCAGGGCCAAGCGGCAACCGCATCTGCGACCATGCCGGCCTCGGCGGCCGTTCCCCCAAGCGCCCCACGCAACTATGTGCTCACCGCCACTGACGGCGGATTTGTGGCAAGCTGGGACGCGCCGGCAAGTACGGGCGACTCTCCAATAATCGGCTACAAAACCTACGTCCTTTCTGGGGCGAGCTGGGTGCTGAAGGACACGCGCGAGGCCGGCAGCCGAAACTATCAGGCGAGCGGATATCCGAACGGCGTGTCAGTATCCGTGCGCACTTCGGCCTATTCCGTGGCTGGCGAGTCCGCGTTTGCGACAGGCACGGTCACGCCGTACACCACCCCATCGGCAGTGACTGGCCTGAATTTCACCAGGGGCTTTCAGTGCCCGGGGGGCGGCTGCGCTACTTACGTCACTTTGCGCTGGACCGCCCCAAGCTCGCTTGGAGGCCTGGCGCTCATTCGTTATCGCGTGTTTGCTGACGGAGTGCCGGTGGATGATCGGTGGGTGGATAGGCCCACGCCAACCACCGCCTATCTTCAGATGGGGGCCGCAACGCAGACGTTTACCGTCGCGGCGGAGACTTCCGCCGGCATTGGGCCACCGTCGAATGCAGTCACGGTCAACGCGATTGTTTTCCCGGTCGCGCCGTCCGCCCCTACGCTTGCGATTATTTCGCAGGCATCTGGGCAAGTGCAGTTCACGGTGTACTCGCCACTGCCATCTGGCATGTCTCTCATTTCGTACCAAGGTCAATTCAGCGTTGACAACGGAGCGTCATGGAATTCAGCGGCCTTGTCGGGACGTGCCATTGAGGGCAACGCCGCCAAATTTACGGCTACCATACCGTATGTCGGCACGGCCTCGCGCGCTGTCCTGGTTCGTTCGCGAGCGACTGTTACCGCGGATGGAGGAGATGCCTCCGGGCCGTGGTCTGACGGCACGGCGACAACAGTCACTTTTTCCGCTCCGGTGTTTGCGCCGCAGATCACCTACGAAAGCACTGGCAAAGGAAAGGCTCGCATCTCTTGGACAGCGCCGTCCTCCGATGGCGGTTCGCCAATCACCGGCTACGCCGTGCGATATCTGTCTTCGGCCGGGGCAACTGCTGTCACGCAGACAGTGTCCGCGTCCACTCTCTCTGCCATCATTACCAGGACTGTGACATCGGGCGATTCGGTGCAAGTTGTCGCTACCAACGCCATCGGGTCCACTACGGCAACCCTGTCGCTTCCCGCGCGCTTTGCCGGCCCCGCTTCTATTTTGGTGGATGCCGACAGCGTCACCCGAAACGTCTTTTTGCTCGCCGCGTCATCCTCTCCGCCCGCGGGTCAACAGATAACCTCTTATCGCTGGTATTCCAGCGCTGACAATGTCACATGGGTTGTGGCTGGGGAAACGGCGGCATCGGGGACATCGGGCGGGCGCTACATTGGCTTGACCAATCAGCCGGGTGGCAGGGTGTATTACAAAGTCGTAGCGATAACTGCTTCTGCTGAATCAGAGCCCGCCACTGCCAGCAAGCCAGTGCCTCCGGCCAGCGTTGTATTCAGCAGCGCTGATATTACCGATTGCCTGCGAGCGACGGTGTCTTGGTCCTACATCAGCGCGGATGGCGGCGCGCCGATCACCTCCTATATTGTTGAGCAGGGAGAGGTCACAAGCACAGAGTCCTCGCCTGCATCTTGGCAACGAGTTCTTTTGCCCTCTCCGCTTACTACGTCTGCCACGGTCTTTTTCTCCAATATGGCTTCGCAGCATTATGTGCGCGTGACGCCAGTTAATGCGGCCGGGCCTGGGCTGGCCGCACAACTTTTTGCGGGCGGACTATGCGCCCAGCCCCTGCCATGACAAGCCTGCCTCGCAATCAGCCTCCCCTTGCCGCTCGCTCCCTCGGGCAGATTGTTTCAATATCGCTCACCACGGGCGGGGCGGGATATACCGCTCCGCCATCCGTGAGCCTGTCTGGTGGCGGCGGGACTGGCGCGGCTGCAGTCGCCCACATGGCCGGCACAATGGTGGAATCCATAGTCATCACCGACGCAGGATCGGGCTACACCTCCAACCCCACGGTAACCATTGACGGTAACGCCCAAGCCACAGCCAATGCCTACACCGGATCGTTCCGGCCCGCCACGTTCTTTCGATCTCGCTTTAACGACCTCTACGCCGTTGACGGCATGGGGCGCGGCGTGCGGTGGAACGGCGACGATGGCAGCATGCAGCCGATTGGAATCACCAAGCCTGCCGTTGGCCCCAAGGTCACGGTCGGCGCAGGAGATAACGCGAAGTCCGTGGCGTCGGTGGAAATCATTAAGTCGGGAGCCGGCTACACCTCCGCTCCGACAGTGGCATTTTCGGGAGGCAATCCAACCACCGCCGCCAAGGCGATTGCACAGGTCGCTGCCGGACGAGTGTCCTCAATCACAGTCACAGAACACGGCAAGGGATATTCATCCACGCCGTCCGTTCAACTCTCTGGCGGCCAAGCGGGCGGCGCGGCGTTTTCGGTCGGAGTTGTTGGCGGTGTGTACCGCGTCGAAGTGGAGGCCAGCGGCACTGGCTACACGGGCACGCCGACCGTGCAGTTCTCCACCGCTCAAGGATTGGTAAAGGCCAATGCCGTGGCCGATGTGGTCAACGGCGGGATACAGACCGTCGCGGTTTTGGCGTCGGGAACTGGAGCAACGACTTCCGGCGTGACGGCCACCATCGTCGGCGGTGGCGGCACCGGGGCTTCTCTCAAGCCCGTGATGGCGTACCGCGTGTCGGCGGTCACGGTCATTAACGGAGGTACTGGCTTCTACGCCGCGCCCCTCCTCACCATTGCGCCAGAGGAGTCAGACAACAACTACAGCCAAGCGTACGCCACGGCCACAGTCAATTCTTCTGGCGCTGTGACTGGGGTCAAGGTGCTGGCTGGCGGCTCGTACACGCTGCCGCCGACGGCTATCGTCACCGACGGCACGGCTTCCGCAACTGCGACGATGGCTCCGCGGATGTCCGGCACCTACAAGTGCTGCGTCCGCTATTTGGACAACACCCCCGCAACGCAGCGCGGGCCACTCCCATCCTCCATCTCCGAGCTTGTGGAGGTGGATGCCGGAGCTTCTTCTGGGTCAATGACTTGGGCCTTCACCCACTCCGGGCTTGAGCCGCGAGTCAGCGCCATGGAGTTGTGGCGCACCACCTCTGCCCAGTCTGTGCTTTTGTTTCGTATCGCCACCATTCAGCGCACCGACCCGGCGTTCTTCGGCTCGTACATCGACACGTTGTCGGACGACGACCTGACTGACACTGAGCGAGAGGGATACGGGCTGATGCCGGTCACGCTGCCGTCCGGGCAGATCAACGCCCGTCGCTTTGAGGTGCCGCCCGGAAACTACGGCGTGGCGGTGATGTTCCAGGATCGGGCGTGGTTTGCAGTGGACACCACGGGCGAAAGCCCCAACAGCCTGCGCTTCTCTGAGGTCGATGAGCCGGAGTCTGTTCCTCCGGGGAACGAGCTTGTTGTGCAGGAGTCAGTAGGCGACTCCGACGCCGTGGTCGCCCTTATTCCGCTGGCGTACTCCCTGCTCATCGCGCAGTCGCGGCACATCTACAAACTGCAGTACGTTGCCCAGCCAGTCATCGACGCCTCAATTCTCTTGGGCGCGTATCGGGGAATTCTGACGCAGCGGTGCTGGGATGTCATGGGCGGGGTGGCGTTCATAGTGGACTCGTTCGGCATGTACGCTTACGACGGCAACCAGGACGATCCCGTCTCTGCGCCCGTGGACAACCTATGGCGCGACCGCGTCATTGATTTCTCGCAGGTGGACAAGTTCCACGTTAAAGCCGATTCCGCCACCAAGACCGTGCGGTTCTTCTATTGCCGCGTGGGCGACACGGATGTCCGGCGAGCGCTGTGCTATTGCGTGGCGACCAAAGCGTGGTGGGAAGAAGAATACCCCTACTCGCTGACGGCCGGGGCCAACATGGCGATCGGCGGGCGGCAGGATGTGATTTACGGCACTGGCTCGG
>Ga0214923_10007512_pt1 | contig 11877 bp, 1 predicted proteins | sample LL1510_MetaG_FD_177993 | JGI IMG/M metagenome (GOLD analysis project Ga0214923, IMG submission 177993) | Freshwater microbial communities from Lake Lanier, Atlanta, Georgia, United States - LL-1510 | ecosystem: Environmental > Aquatic > Freshwater > Lake | place: USA: Georgia | collected 2015-10-15 | reverse complement strand
CACCATGTGACCAAACGTCAACAATACAATATTGACCAGTATTTGATACGCCAACAGTTGTCCCTTGGTTTGAAAATCCCGAAATACCAGAAGAAGCAGACCACGTAACGCCATAATTTGATGTATAATAAACAGCAGTACTAGAATAAGCTAAACCGTATTGTCCTGTAGAAGCATTCATTTGAAATTTCGAATTATTGGCTCCGCCGTTATTGCCTCCGTTAAGTCCGTCGTAACCAATCGAACTAGATTGTAAAGTAAACGACGAACCATAATTTGTAGATAAATAAACACCTCCGCTTCCATAAGCATATAACCTGGTGAAATCACTAGTCGCTGATAAAAATTTTGCTGATAATGTAGCTCCGGTCGTCCAAGAAACACCGTAATTCGTCGAATAATAAATTGTTGCACCTGTTGTTATAGCCATTTTTGAACCATCGGAAGACATAGTACAACAAAAAAGAACATTAGCTGAAAAACTTTGTCCGGTGGCTATGTTCGAAAATGATGCACCATAATTTGTAGACAAACCTAATCCACTACCGCCTTGTGGATTACATGTTAGTACATATTGACCAGTATAAGACGTCGCAATACTTTGGCCGCCGTTTGGGGCAGCTAATGTTGTTGTATTGCTGGTTCCAAAAGTAGAAGGATTTAATATGGGTGTTATAAAATTATTCATATAGAATTTTCCGTTTCCGGCAATATTTAATGAACCACCAAAAGATGCATCTGACCCAATAAACAAACGGCCATTTACTGACGCATCATTGGATAAAAACAAGCGCCCGTTCACGGATAAATCCTGAGCTACAATTAACTGGTAACTAAGCTCAGTAATCATTTGTCTTGTGGTATACGCTTTCACATAAAGGTTACCACCAACAGTTAAATCTGAACCGACTGATGCGTTACCGTTCATAGATGTATCAGAAGTAACAAATAAACGAGAACCTAGCGAAACATCCGACCTCACATAAAGACGCGAATTCAAAGATACATCGTTTATTACGTTTAATCCGCCTGATATTTTTAATTGATTATTACTACTGTCAAAAGACAAACCTACGGACAAACCTACGGACGAACTTGTAGCATTAGCTGGTGTTGTAAAATATCCTCTCTCTGAAAAAATACTTGATCCGCCTCGTCCGGTCCATGTGATTCCATCGGTCGATGTTGCAAAAATATTTGTTCCTATTCCACCCGCAGAAAATGTTGACCCGTTCCATGATACATTATATGAATCAGTCGTAAAAATATTGTTTCCTCGTCCCGTCCAATTAATTCCATCGGGCGATGTAGCAATAGTATGTGATGTACCATACCCAACCGCAACAAAGATTGAACCGTTCCAAACCACACTATGCCCAGTAGAAAAAAGAGTAGCGCCTCGTCCTGTCCATGTGATTCCATCGGGCGATGTAGCAATACTATGTGATGTACCAGTACCAACCGCTACCCATAAAGAACCGTTCCATGCGAATCCTTCTACGTTGGTGGTCAATGTATTAGATCCATTTCCTCGTCCAGTCCAATTTATTCCATCGGTAGATGTCGCAAAATTATTAGTACCAGTACCACCAGCAACCCATAATGAACCATTCCATGCTACAGAATATCCATAGGTTGAAAATATAGTATTTCCTCTTCCTGTCCAGTTAATTCCATCAGGCGATGTAGCAATAGTATGTGATGTACCATTTCCAACCGCAACAAAGATTGATCCATTCCAAGCTACTTTAACTCCCATTGTCGAAAAAATAGTATTTCCTCTTCCAGTCCAGTTAATTCCATCAGGTGATGTGGCTATAGTATTTGTTGTTCCATTTCCAACCGCAACCCATATACTTCCATTCCAAGCTCCACCATTCCCAGAATTCGAAAAAATAGTAGTTCCTCTTCCAGTCCAGTTAATTCCATCAGTCGAATAAGCAAGAGTATTTGGTGTTCCAGTTCCTTGACCACCAGCAACCCATATCGAAGTAATAGTAGTAGTAGCATTTTTAGTTAAAAATAAATTTCCATTAATGGATACATCGCTACCAACATAAAGACGAGAGGCCATAGAAACGTCTGTACTAAAATAAGTAGTATTAATAGCGCCAACCACCGACTTTACATATGCTGTAGTAGCAACCTTTGTCGAATTATCAGTGGATGTCTGGGTAACAGCCGTTAAGTTACCATTGACGTTAACATTACCATTCAAAGAAGCATCGCCAATTAAAAACAAACGAGAACCTAGCGAAACATCTGACCCCACATAAAGACGCGAATTTGCGCTAATATCACCACCAAACGTCGAGCCATTACTAATCGCCAAATTCGCATAAGGCGTTATCGAAGAATAAACAAAACCACCATTAACAACACTAGTTATATATTGCGCGTTAGCAGATATAGATATAGAATAAAAATTTTGATTAAATGCACTAAGAGCCGACCACGAAACACCGTAATTATTCGAAAAATAAAGAGGACCATTACCACATGCTACTTGAAATTGACCATTCGCACTAATAGAAACAGACAAACAATAATTCGTAAATGGGCTTGTAACTGAAGTCCAAGTTTGTCCATAATTACTTGATATCCAAATATAACCATTACTCGCAGCAAAAGTTTGATATTGACCCGTAGCAGATACAGCATTACCAGAAAAAGAACCAGTTGTACCTTGCACACCTGTCCATGTAACACCGTAATCTTTTGATACATAAATATTTGAGTTTCCAGCCAATTGATATTGTCCTGTAGCGCTCATAGATATTGTACCCCAGTAATAAGTTGTTGGTGCTGATGTATTTGATGTCCAAGTCGCGCCATAATCATTTGAAGTCCAAATCGGACCGGTATAAGCAGCAGCGCTTTGATATTGACCTGTAGAAGAAACGCAAACGCCACCGAACTGAAAATTAGAACCTTTTTGTGTCCATGTAAGACCATAATTACTTGATACAAAAATATAGGCGTTATTAACGGCTGTCTGATATTGTCCACTGGATGAAATAGAAATTGCTCTCCAGCCCTGACTCGTGGCCGTTTGTGTCCATGTAACTCCGTAATTATTTGAAATATAAATAAAACCTGCATTATCAGTAACACTTTGATACTGTCCTGTTGCCGATAATGAAATCGACCACCATGAACGCGTAGTTGATAAACTGGCGACTTTGGACCAATTCATAGCGAAATTCGTGGATAAATCTAGGGCCGGCATAGAGGTGGTCAATACCGATCCGTCGACCAAAGATAAAGGATTCATGAGCCCACGGAAATTGGTCTGGCCACTTATATCGACTGAAAAAGGAGAACCTGAAATACTATAACCCAAGAATAAACGTCCGTTCAGTGATAAATCGTTTGCGACATAAAGACGAGAGGCCATAGAAACATCGGTCGAAAAATAAGTATTACTAATACCACCTACCACAGATTTTACATATGCTGTTGTTGCTACTTTGGTAGAATTATCTGTGGATGTCTGGGTAACAGCCGTTAAACTACCATTGACGTTAACATTACCGTTTAAGGAAACATCACCCGCGACAAAAAGACGAGAACTGAATGACGCATCCGAGCCAACAAATAATCGATTATTAATCGACGCATCATTTGATAAGAACAAGCGACCGTTCAAACTAATATCACCGCCTTGAACAAATAAATTATTATTTCGGACATAAAGCGGACCTCCACTGATATCAACGAAACCTTTATAATAGGTTTGAATATATCGATTTGAGGTACTCGATAAATCTAACCAATTCGTACCGAATTGTCCGCTCATTATGAATTATATATATAATTTATAATGCTATATTTACGCTATAGTTTTTCTAAATAATTAGGCGTTAACAATAAATGCTCTTACCAAGCTAAACCACCGGTTTGATCAATGAACGAGCCCATTGCGACAGTGCCTGCGATAGATACATTTCCACCGACCGAGGTATTACCACCAACAACCAAATTAGCATTGAGCGAAGCATCACCGACGCTTACGCTCTTGCCTGTGACCGTTAAATTACCACCGACCGCGACATTCGCACCCACGGCCAAATTAGCATTGAGCGAAGCATCGCCCACCACGGCCAACTTAGCGCTGAGAGTGGCGTCACCAGTAACAGCCAACTTAGCGCTGAGTGTCGCATCTCCAGCCAATGTCGAAGTACCAGCGACGTATAATTTGCCCCCCATGGAAGCGTCCGAACCAAGGAACAAACGCGAGTTGAGGGAAGCATCGCCGACAACGGCTAACTTGGCGCTGAGAGTAGCGTCACCCGAGACAGAAACGCGGCCACTGAACGTAGCATCACCAGTGAATGCGCTGGTGCTAGCCACACGTAAAGTGCCGCCAATATTAGCGTTTTGACCAACCGATAAGTTGGAGTTGAGAGAAGCATCACCAGCGACGAAGATACGAGCGCTTAAAGATGCATCCGAAGCCACGAATAAACGCGAGTTAAGGGAAGCATCGGCATTCGCCACAGTGACGCCAGTCACAGTCAACGTGGATCCAACGGCTAAAGTGGATTTTAAGGCGGCAGCGCCATCCACGGTGAGAGTGCTATTGAGCGAAACGTCGTTAATCGCAACGATACGGCCAGTCACGGTCGCGCCACTGGATAAAGTAGCAGCGCCGGCAACAGCCAATGTACCATTAACGGAAGCATTTTGACCAACGACTAAGTTAGCATTGAGCGAAGCATCGCGGCCGACGAGGAGACGAGAAGCCAAAGAAAGATCATTCGCAACGTACAAACGACGATTCAACGAAACGTCGGCGGCAAATGTAGCTACACCAGTATGGGCAGAAGTACCAGAAACGGACAAATTCTGACCGATGGAAGCGCTACCACTAACCGAAAGATCGTCATTAAATCCGGCGTTTCCGTTCACGGTGATACCACTCACAAACGAAGGCGCGGAAATAGGAGCATAAGTGCTCTGTAAATCCGAAGTGGTGGTATAATAAGAAATGGTAGTATTGAATGAATTCGATTGAGAGCTAATCGCATTATTCAATGTATTGTAATTACCACTGATTGTGCTATTCAATGTGCCTACTGCAGAAGTTAAAGCGGTATTGGTAGCATAATCCTGGTTCTTCACATAAGCCGTGGTAGCGATTTTGGTGGAGCTATCCGCGGTGCTGGGAGTGACTGCAGTCGAGGTGCCCTGGAAAGTAGCGTTACCACCGACCACCAAATTAGCATTAAGTGAGGCGTCGCGTCCCACAGTTAAACGAGAGTTGAGAGAGGCGTCACCGGTCATGAAAAGACGGCCGTTCAAAGACATGTCCTCAGCAATCATTAGCTCGTAGCTAATAGAGGTGATCGTCGTGAAAGCGTTATAAGACTTAACGACCAAATTACCATTCACTGTTAAATCACGGGCAACACTTACATTACCGCCCATGGAAGCATCCGCTCCCAAAAACAAACGGTTATTTACCGAAATATCACCAGTGAAAGAGGCAGTCGAAGCGGTTAAAGTCGACAAAGCACTCTGCACGTAGGCCGTGGTGGCCACTCTTGTCGAGTTATCGGTAGTAGAAACGGTAGGAGCAGTGAAAGTGCCCGACACCGCGACAGCACCCAAGTTGGTCTGTCCCGCGACGGTTAAGGCACCGCCAACGTTAGCATCAGAGCCAACGGTCAACTTAGCGTTGAGCGAGGCATCACCAGTAGCGGTTAAGCGACCACCGACAGTCGCATCGGAAACAACGCTTAACTTAGAGTTGAGCGAAGCATCACCAACCAAAGCCAATTTGCCGCCAATCGTGGCGTCCGAGCCAAGGCGAAGCGCAGAGTTGAGCGAAGCATCACCAACAACGAATAATTTACCACCCATAGAAGCATCAGAAGAGAGAAGTAATTTACCATTGACGCTAACGTCATTGACGAACGCACTTTTTCCTAAAACAGTTAAGCGACCACCGACCTTGGAATCGGCCGCGACGGATAATCCGGCGTTGAGAGAGGCATCGCCGCCAACAAAAAGACGGGCGTTAAGAGAAGCGTCACCGTTCAATACGGAGGAGCCGTTCAAGAATAAATTGGCCTGGATATCAGTATCATTATTCACGAAAAGGCGGTTATTTACAGAAAGATCACCTACAACCGATACATTACCACCAACGCGAGCGCTTCCGCCTAAAAATAAACGCGAATTCAATGACGCATCGCCAGTCAAAAAGAGACGGCCGCTCGCAGTCAAATCATTGTTGACTGTGGCGTTTTGTGTAGTTAAACTATCTAAACCAGTAACTTTATTACGTACGCCCGTAATCGCAGTCTGGACGTTCTCACTTACAGTAGAAATATAAGCGAGATTGGAGGTCGCAACATCTACTAAATTCGAAGCGTTGGCGGGATCGACAACGCGAATTTTGGACGCAGTAATGGCTAATTTAGGATTTACTCCATCGGCCTTCGTGTAAAAATTAAACGAATTGTCGGCGCGTAAATAAACGCTTCCGCCGCTAATATCAAGAAAACCGTTCAAATAACTCTGTCTGAGCTTGTTCGAGCTACTCGACGCATCAAACCAAACGCGTTGGGAAGACATGTTATATATTTGTAACGATATTAAATTATTTCGTAAAAAAATAATCTAATAACCTAAATTTTTATTTGAACGCACTTACTAAAATTGGAAGACAATACCGCTTACTGCGATATTTTTGGTTGATACGTTACCGTTTATGGACGCATCCGATCCTAAGTATAAACGTTGATTTAATGAGACGTCACTGAGAGCATTAAATGTGGCAAATGCGGGTGTTAATATAATAGTTGGTGTTGTTGAAACATAAATAAATCCACTTGAAACGCAACCACTCAAATAAACGCCGTTCTGGGACATAGTCACTGCATTCCAGTTTCTACTTCCTGATCCAGTTACTTGTGTCCATGTCGCGCCGTAATCTGAAGAAACATATACGTATCCTGGATTTACCGCAGCGACTTGATATTGACCCGTTGAAGAAATTCCGAGTCCAGTTGTCCATTTTGCGGATGGAGCGGATGCATTCAGTGACCATGTAGATCCATAATTGGATGATGTATAAATCCCCCCGTTATAAACAGAAGCAGTTTGATATTGACCATTATTAGATATACCCGTAGCATACCAATTGCGATTTGTATCGTTTACTTTCGCAGTCCATGTTACGCCATAATCTGAAGAAACATACAAATATCCACCAGCCGAAACTCCAACTGCTAAATATTGACCATTTCCTGAGATAGATATATAACCCCATAAAGTACTACCTATAGACACTCCTTGTTGGTTCCATGTTACGCCATAATCGGGAGACGTATAAATATATCCACCGTTATCCGTAGCGGCTTGGTATTGACCCGTTGAAGAAAGTGCTACGGATGACCAATTACGAATACTGGATGAGTTTTGTTGCGTCCATGTTTGTCCGTAGTTCGATGACGTGAAAATATAACCAGTTTGAACCGACGCAGTCATATATTGACCAGACTGCGAGACTGCGATCGAGGTCCATGCTCTAGATGATGCATATTGCGTCCAAGTTGCACCATAATCAGTTGATACAAAAATGAAACCTGTTGTTACGCATGCAGCTTGATATTGACCAGACTGAGAAGAGCTGATCGCCGTCCACCCGAGTGATGTTGCACGTTGAGTCCAAGTGACGCCGAAATTATTCGAGAAATCGAAACTGGTTATTGCTGCTGTATTCGTGGTTTTAAATATAGATGCGACGAACATGTTACCACCTAGTGATACATCCGAACCCACATATAAGCGTTGATTCAAGGATACGTCGCCATTTACAAAAAGTCGACCATTGAGAGAAGCATCCGCGCCCACATATAAACGATTATTTATCGAGACATCATTGGTGAAAGTCGCCACTGACCCTGTTATAGCTCCAACCGCACTAGTAACGAAAGCGGTCGTTGCGACCTTGGTGCTATTATCACCAGAACTTTGAGTTGTAGCAAATACGTTTCCGTTTAAGGAGACGTCACCCCTTACAAAAAGGCGGCCGCCGAGTGAAGCATCGGACCCGACATAAAGTCGTGAGTTCGCACTAACATCACCACCTAATATAGTTCTCGAATTTACGTAAAGATTTGATCCAAACGAAGCGTCGCCTCCGACAAAAAGACGCGCGTTATGAGAGGTATCGCCCACACTAAAAAGACGGCCGCTCATAGAAACATCTCCGCCGACGAATAGACGTTGGTTCAACGAGGCATCCCCATTGAAAATACTGGTCTGACTAACATAAAAATTACCCTGGAGCGACGCATCCGAAGACAAATAGAGTCGACCGCCGAACGACGCATCACTATAAGATACCAAAAAGTTATTATTAGTTCCTGTAATATAAGGCGTAATGGAAGTAAACACGTTCACATTAGCACTAACATCGCCCACGGTTACTCGCTGCATAATAATCGATTGTGTATTCATGGATCCGAGCTGTGAAGCAAGGGGTTGACCATTCGCAAAAGTAGGACTAATGGCTGTGTTTCCGTTAATTTGAAGCGAAGTACAAAAAGTTTTGTTAAACGTGCTCGTCAAAATCAATGTTGCTAAGTACGTACGACTGATATCTGTGGGAACGTTGGTGAAATTTACCGCGAAATTTGTTGTCGGCGGACTTGTAATATAGAAAATCGAGCCCTGTGCGTAATTAAATGTATACGATGATGCAGTGTCGTTACTAGTTACGAAGGGCTCACTGATAACCGTGGGCTTGAAAACATTCGCCACGGATAAATTACCGCCGAGGGATACGTCCGCACCCACGTATAAACGCCGGTTGAATGATACGTCGTTGTTTACATATAAGCGACCATTGAGGGACGCATCCGCGCCCACGTATAATCTATAATTGATGGATACGTCGCCACCAAACGATGCACTAGCTCCAGTAAGCGCTCCTAGCGCACTTGTTACGAATGCTGTCGTGGCTACGCGTGTAGTATTATCGCCGGTTGTTTGTGTAGTGGCGTATACATTACCGTTTAGTGATACGTCGCCTCTGACGAAAAGGCGGCCTCCGAAAGATGCGTCAGATCCAAGGTAAAGACGGGCATTCGCCGACAGGTCGCCACCTTGTATGGTTAATTTATTTATGAAAAGATTACCGTTCAATGATGCGTCTGAACCGACATATAAACGTTGGTTCAATGAAGCGTCACCTAGTATATTTAATCCAGTAGTAATATTCAAATTATTATTGTTACTAACTGTTAAATTCACAGAATTGCTTGAAAAACCATAGCCCACTCCCAAACCTTGAGTAGTAATAACACTACTTCCTCGTCCTGTCCAATTTATACCGTCTGGTGATGTCGCAAGAGTATTTCCTCCGGAACCAGCTCCAACCCATAATGAACCATTCCATACTATTCCATACATATGAACAGAAAAAACACTACTTCCTCGTCCTGTCCAATTTATACCATCGGTAGATGTTGCGATAGTATTTCCTCCAGTGCCTCCTGCAACCCATAATGAACCACTCCATGCTACACTGTATCCACTATTCGCAAAAACGCTGTAACCTCGTCCTGTCCAAGTTATTCCATCTGTAGATGTTGCGATCGTATTTCCTCCCGATCCAACCGCTACGGATAGTGAACCATTACTTGCTATGCATTCTACGTAACCGTTTATAACACTTCCTCGTGCTGTCCAATTAATTCCGTCGGTCGATGATGCGAAATTAGTACCCCCGTTTCCGCCAGCAACCCATAATGAACCCGTCCATGCTACAGACTGCCCAGTGACTGAAAAAACACTGGTTCCACGTCCTGTCCAATTAATACCATCAGATGAAGTGGCAATAGTATTTGTTCCGCCCCCAAGCGCAACCCACAACGAGCCGTTCCATGCTACATGACCACCGTTTGAAGAAAAAACACTGGTTCCACGTCCTGTCCAGTTGATACCATCCGTGGATGTCGCTATACTATTTCCTCCACTACCAGTCGCAACCCATATTGAACCATTCCATACTCCACCACAGGAAGCATTAGAAAAAATGCTAGAACCTCGTCCTGTCCAGTTGATTCCATCCGTTGACGTTGCGATAGTATTACCTCCTTGCCCACCAGCAACCAATAATGTATTATTTTTAATTAAAACCACATTTCCGTTCACGGACAAATCCGAACCAACATAGACACGACTATTCAAGGTAACATCCCCCGCGCTGAACAATTTACCGCCCAACGACGCGTCTGACCCAACATAAAGACGATTATTTATGGATACGTCACCATTGAACGTAGCCGAGGCGCCAGTCAATGATGTGAGAGCAGTCTTAACGTATGCGGTTGTAGCTACCTTGTTAGAATTATCAGATGATGTTTGTGTAGTAACATAGACGTTACCATTAAATGATACGTCGCCAGCAACAAAAAGACGAGCACCTAACGAGGCATCTGACGCAACATACAGTCTTGAATTCATTGAAACATCTCCGACCGCGTATAATCGAGAACCAAAAGACGCGTCCGAACCGACAAATAGTCGACCATTGATAGACGCATCATTCGATAAAAATAAACGTCCATTTACGGATATATCCTCAGCTACAATAAGCTGATAACTAAGTTCTGTTATCATTTGTTGCGTGGTATAAGCTTTTACATATAAATTACCGTTCACAGTCAAATCTTTACCAATATAAACGTTACCATTGAATGAACTGTCTCCTCCTACAAAAAGGCGCGCGTTCGCACTAATATCGCCGATTTTAACTGTTCTTCCCGCCACATAAAAATTTCCGCCAAAGGAAGCATCTGCGCCCACAAAAAGACGTTGATTGGTCGAAATATCAGAAACCACAAATAAACGAGAACCCAAGGAAACATCGGCACCAACAAAAAGACGGTTGTTCATGGAGGCGTCTCCGTTCTGAATAGTGGATGAATTTACAAACAATTTACCACCGAATGAAACGTCGGAGCCAACATAGAGGCGTTGATTGATCGATGTATCTGAAACAACAAAAAGTCGCGAATTCGCCGATACATCGCCAAACAAAACAGTCGATGAACCTACGTATAATCGAGAACTTAATGATGCATCTGAACCTACGTATAAACGTTGGTTTAATGAAGAGTCACCTAGTATATTTAATCCACCGGTAATATTCAATAGATTATTATTACCGAGCGTCAAATTGATAGAAGTATTTGATGAACTATATCCAACTCCTATACCACTAGTAAACGCAGTATTGCTTCTTCCAGTCCAATTTATTCCGTCCGTTGATGTTGCGATACTATTCGTTCCGGTACCAACTGCGACCCAGAGTGACCCGTTCCATGCGACACAAACTCCATACGAAGAAAAAATACTGGTTCCACGTCCCGTCCAGTTTATGCCATCCGTCGATGTTGCGATACTATTCGTTCCATCACCAACAGCAACCCATATTGAACCGTTATATGCGACTTTATATCCAGCATTCGAAAAAATACTGGTTCCACGTCCCGTCCAGTTTATCCCATCCGTCGATGTTGCAATAGTATTCGTTCCTTGTCCCACTGCGACCCACAGTGAGCCGTTCCATGCAGCTCCAAATCCATAAGTCGAAAAAATACTTGTTCCACGTCCCGTCCAGTTTATCCCATCCGTCGATGTTGCGATAGTATTCGTTCCTTCTCCCAGTGCGACCCACATGGAGCCGTTCCATGCGACCCACCATCCATTATTCGAAAAAATACTGGTTCCACGTCCCGTCCAGTTTATCCCATCCGTCGATGTTGCGATAGTATTTGTTCCGCCCCCAACTGCAACCCACATTGCACCGTTCCATGCAGTTCCCATTCCATAAGTCGAAAAAATACTGGTTCCACG
>Ga0214923_10007510_pt1 | contig 11878 bp, 10 predicted proteins | sample LL1510_MetaG_FD_177993 | JGI IMG/M metagenome (GOLD analysis project Ga0214923, IMG submission 177993) | Freshwater microbial communities from Lake Lanier, Atlanta, Georgia, United States - LL-1510 | ecosystem: Environmental > Aquatic > Freshwater > Lake | place: USA: Georgia | collected... | reverse complement strand
TTCGTTTGCCATGCTTGAGACATTAATATCGCAGAACCAGGAGCCTTGATTGGTTTTGCAGGTCCACGTGTAGTAAAAGAAACCATAGGGCGCGACTTACCAGATGGATTTCAAACTTCTGAATTTTTGTTAGAACATGGATTTTTGGATTATATCATTGATCGTACGGAAATCCGTAAAAAACTTTCGATGTCATTGAAAATGTTCATGCAATAAAACCAACTTAAAAAATGCTAAGGGACTGCTAGAAAAGGCAGTCTTTTTTTTGTTACAAAAATTCAAAATATCATTTTATGTAATAACTTTGTAATTACAAAACCAAGATATGGAAGTTTCTGTTATTTCTGTTGGCAACTCGAAAGGAATTCGTTTGTCAAAAACAATTATTGAAAAATACAATATTGAAGATAAGCTTGAATTGATATTGAAAGATGGTTATTTTATACTCAAACCTAAACCAGAACCAAGAGCCGGGTGGGAGCAAACATTTCAGAAAATGAGTAAGAATGGTGACGACGATTTGTTGATGGATGATGTGTTCGATGATGAAAATTTTGAAGAATGGTCTTGAAACAATATCAAGTCGTATTAGTAAATCTAGACCCAACAGTAGGAAGTGAAATCAAGAAAACAAGACCTTGTGTGATTATTTCTCCTGATGAAATGAATAAGTTTCTTCGTACGATTGTGGTAGCGCCGATGACAACAAGTTCTAAAGCATATCCGACAAGAGTTCAAGTAATACAAGGCAATAAAAAAGGTTGGGTTGTAATTGATCAAATTCGAACCATCGACAGAGAACGTATCGTTAAAGTATTTTCAAAATTATCCAATTCTGAAATTAAAAAAATTAAGGAAATAATAAAACTAACTTATGTTGATTAAGTGATTAAGGCATACTGTTCATCTTATCCAAGCAACGTTTCATGTTCACTTTGTCGCCTATTTTTTCATAATTAATCGCATTGTTTCGCCAAGCACGTTTTTCATTTGGATATAAACGAATGATGGTGTTGTTGTATTCAATGGATTTAGCATATTCGCCCAGCATCCCATGGCAGTTTGCAATATTCAAAAGCACATCTAAATGCGATGGATTCATAGAAAGTACCTTTTCAAAAGTACCAATTGCTTTTTTATATTCACCGTTGGAAGCTTGGGTATATCCTAGTCTGAAGAAATAATCAGCGTCATTTCGTGGCGAATTTTCGTCTACTGGATCAGCTAGTGGTTCTAATTGAGAATCAATTCCAATTTTTTTCAAATTATTATGTGCGTCTTCTGCTGGTTTATAATCGGGAGCGTAGGCCAATGCTTGATTGTAGCACCATGACGCGTATTTCAAATTGCCTTTATTGTTTTGGTAGACGGTTCCTAAATTAAAGTAGGCCTCGGAACGCAATTTGGCTGTTGGTTCACAATCAATCGCTTTTTTGTAGTTGATGATTGCAGAGTCAGGTTTGTTCAAAAACAATTGATAAATCACAGCTACTTTTAGATAACTTTCAGCAAATTTCGGGTGCATTTTTAAGGAAATATCAAATGCTTTCAAGCTTTGTTTCAAATACTTCTCCTTAGCTACTGAATCCTTTGTTTCCATTGCTTTTACTAACGATTGCTCCGCAAAGTGACGTTGGTTTTGTGCACTATTTTGACCTGTTTTCAAATCGGTTGAAAAGAGAATGTAGTTGTCTGCCCAAACCTTATTTCTATCTATAGTTTTGAACGAATATAAACCTAAAATCAAAGCAAAAATGCCTGAAAACACTAAGTGATTTTTAGAGAAACCAAGATTTAACTCACCCCAATTTTTGCTTTTAATAAAGTCATTGGCTAGAATAAAAACAAATAAAACAAACCCAAGTAATGCTGTAAATAAAAAGCGTTCGGCGAAAATACCTCCACGAAAAACAGTAAAACCAAGACCGGGTAAAATACTTACTAAAAAGATACTTAAAGGCACAGATTTTATGTCGCGCTTAAAGAAATATTTTATGGCAAAATATACGAGTGAAATCGCTAAAATCAATCCAATAAAGGCATATAAATTTCCAAAACCAACTGCTGGAACTTGATTGTAGGAATAATCGTAACGAAGATTAATCGGAAAAGTCATTAATTGAATTCCGTAACTTAAAAAGTAAAAAGCCATGGAAAATTTGATGCTTGGTCCAACATGCGGTGGAACGTATGGGTAATTGATAATGTCAATTGGAATAGAGGCTTCCAAAGTTCCTAAAGCCATTTTTTTCTGAGTAAAAAACAAAACAACAGCAATCAAAATCGGCAAGCTTATAAGTATCGATTGTACAATCGTTTTGCCAGATAAGAGGAAATAAAGAAATGGAACTAAAAGTAATCCCGTTAATGCTGTTTCCTTGGACAACATCCCAAGGTAGGCAAATATAAATACAGGAACAATCAATAGCCATTTTCCCGTTTGAATTTGCTTGACAGTACAGAATAAAACGATCATCAAATTCAGGAAACTTAGAATTTCATCACGACTTTTGATGTTTGCAACTACTTCTGTATGAATAGGGTGTGCAACGAAAAGCAATGTAACAATGAGCGCCAACCACTTGTTGTATTTATTGAAAATCAAGCCTAATGTCAGAAACAAAAACACACCACTCAATGCAAATAACCACACATTATTGAAATGACTAACATGTGGCGCCTTTCCGAAATATTCCCACTCAATGGCAAACGTAATTAGGGATAAAGGTCGATAATAGCCCAATTTCACGTCTGAAAATTGCCACAAATCCATTTTCATGATTTCAGGAATCCCCGCCAATCCCTTTTGTACATTTAGGTTTTGTTCAATCGCACCCGTGTCATCCAAAACATATCCGTGGTGAATGGTATTTGCATACAATAAAAAACCAACCGTGAAAATGAGTATTGCCAAAGCTAATTGTTGCATTTTCGTCCAAGGATTGAATTGCAGGTCAAACCAAGGTGTAAACACACTTTCTAGCTTTTTGCTTTTTTGCTCAATTGTTGATTTCTTTGCCGCCATTTGGTTCGATTTTGACACCAAATATGTTAAAATTTATGCAAACTTTGATTCGAATCAAGATTCTTCATTAAATTTTTGGAAAAAAAACCAAGGATTGCTTATTTTTATTGCATGAATTGGAGAGACCTATTGAAGTATTTTCCAGATGTTTGGCAATACCTTGTAATCATCCTCATTTTTATTATTGCAGCTATTTTTATACTTTAAAATGACAAGAGAAAAATCGGGTTTGTGGATAAAAGCAATGTTCTTGAGTTGCTTATTTATTTTGTTGCAAATCAATGTTTTTGCGCAATATTCGCCATCTTTGAATATAGATTCCATGTCGCATATCGATTATCAAACCCTACATGGTGCGAATTTGAACGATGTTTGGGGATATGTAGATGAATTGGGAAATGAATACGCAATAGTTGGAACTACGAAAGGAACATCCATCGTTGATATTACCAATCCGGAAAGTCCTGTAGAAGTTTTTTGGCTACCTGGAATGGAGTCCATTTGGCGAGATCCATGCGTTTACGCCGATTATGCTTACGTTACTACAGAAGCGCAGGAAGGCTTGACGATTATTGATTTGTCGCCTTTACCTCAATCACACAATTTAACGTACACACTTTACACGGGACCAGCTGACAATCCATGGCAATCGGCACATACTTGTTTTACTTCAGCGGATGGCTATGCCTATATTTTTGGTGAAAATCGAGGAAATCGAGGAGCTTTGATATTAGACATACATTCCAATCCTATGGCACCTGTTGAAATTGGCTGGTTTAATAATTGGTATGCCCACGATGGCTATGAACGAAATGACACCTTGTATCTGGCTCACATTTACGATGGATTTTTTAGCTTGGTAGATGTTTCCGATAAAGCAAACCCAATTTTAATCTCTACACACCCAACTCCTAATAACTTTTCGCATAATATTTGGCCTTCAACAACAGGGAAATATGTTTTTACAACGGATGAGGTTTCGGGAGCGTTTATCGGTTGTTATGACATCTCTAATCCTTCGAATATTACAAAAGTAGATCAAACTCAAAATTCGCCTGGTGCTGGTGTAATTCCTCATAACACCCATGTAAAAGGAGATTATTTGATTACCAGTTATTACTCAGATGGGGTATTAATTCACGATGTTACCTATCCGTATAACATGGTGAAAGTGGGAAGTTACGATACTTATCCAGGTCAAACAATTGGCTACGATGGTGATTGGGGAACATATCCGTTTTTTCCTTCTGGTACAATCATTTGCTCTGATATCACAAATGGCTTGTTCATTTTACAACCACATTACGCTAAAGCAAGTTACTTAGAAGGAATTGTAACGGATGCTTCAAATGGAAATCCATTGAATGATGTAGAAGTTCAAATTGTAGGGAATGACCAAAAAGAACGTACTTCTTCCGTTGGTTTTTATGCAACAGGTAAATTTCAAACAGGAACAGTTTCAGTAACTTTTTTTAAAGTCGGGTATTATCCACAAACTTTAACCATTGATATGCAACAAGGAATCATTTCCAATTTAAATGCACAGTTAGTACCAATTCCCCCTTTTGGACTACAAGTGGGTATCACTGATAATAACGGAATTCCTTTGACGGATGTAACGATTCATTTGGAATATCCACTTATAACACATGAAGGTTTAACAAATGGTTTAGGAGAAAGGGATTTCGCACTTTATTATGCAGGAAATTACCATGTTGTTATTGGGAAATGGGGATTTGTTACACAATGTTATGATGTGTATCTTGACTCAAGCGTGCTGACTTTAAATTACCAATTAGAAAAAGGGTATTATGATGATTTTGAATTTGACTTTGGATGGGCGGTAAGTGGAACAGCTTCAACTGGAATGTGGGAAAGAGGCAAGCCTAATCCTACAAGCAATACTGTAATGGGATTCGATGCCGATTACGATTGCGGCGAGCAAGCGTTTGTTACGGGTAATGACCCAAATTTCAATCCCGATTTTGACGATGTAGACGGGGGAAGTACTTTTTTAACCTCTCCTCAGATGGATTTGACAATGTATGCTACACCTTACATCAACTATTCTCGAGCTTTTTACTGTTATCACGGACCACATTTAATGGATGATACCTTACGAATATATATTTCAAATGGCACAGACATAGTTTTAATCGATCAAGTTGGCGCGCCACAAGGAAATCCAATGCAATGGGAAAATGTAAGTATTCCAATAAACGGTTTATTGCCGATAAATACAACCATGCAATTATTTGTTCGCATTTCTGATGAAGCACCCAATATCAATGTTACCGAGGCAGCTTTTGATTTTTTTAGAGTAACCAATTCCAATACGCTTTCTAATGATGAAATTGAAGAAAGTAAATTATTTGTATTTCCCAATCCAACTAGAAATTCGTGGATAATTTCAGGTTTAAATGCAGGCGAAAAAGTACTTGTTTTTGACGTACATGGAAAATGTATGACGCAACAAATTTGTACTGAAAACACAAGTGTAATTGATGCCTTGAATTGGGAAAATGGAGTGTACCTCATTCAAAGTGGGACAAAGACTTTGCGAGTTTTGAAATACTAATTGTGAAAAGTTACTGAAGCAATGAAAGTGCAAACACCTTAAATCTACTACTTTTGAAGCAAACAAACTTTATGCAACCAGCTATTTCGATTGTTATTTCATTGTTTAACGAAGACGAATCACTTCCAGAATTGTATGCTTGGATTAAACGTGTTGTAACCGAAAATCAATTTACTTACGAAGTGATTTTTGTTGACGATGGAAGTAAAGACAATTCGTGGAATGTGATCGAAGAAATTGCGGCATCGGATACAAATGTAATCGGGATAAAATTTCAACGGAATTATGGTAAGTCTGCTGCAATGCACACCGGTTTTCAGAAAGCTACAGGTCGCGTAGTCATCACCATGGATGCAGATTTGCAGGATTCTCCGGATGAAATACCTGAATTGTATCGCATGATTACTGAAGATGATTTTGACGTTGTCTCTGGTTGGAAAAAGAAACGCCATGATCCTATAACCAAAACGCTTCCAACAAAATTATACAATTGGGCGGCCAGACGTTTAACAGGAATCTACTTGCACGATTTTAATTGTGGTTTAAAAGCCTATAAATTGGCGGTTGTGAAAAGCATTGAGTTGTATGGCGACATGCACCGTTACGTTCCACCGTTAGCAAAATATGCCGGATTCAATAAAATAGGGGAAAAGGTGGTGCAACATCAAGCGCGTAAATTCGGAGTTTCTAAATTTGGAATTGATCGTTTTTTACATGGTCCGCTCGATTTGATGACAGTTGCCTTCATGGGAAGATTTGGAAAAAAACCCATGCATTTTTTTGGAGCTTTTGGGACCTTGATGTTCTTTATTGGCGCCGGAATTGCATTGTATTTAGGAATCGATAAATTATTCTTTCATAAGACCGCAAGAAACATTGCCGAACGATCTGAATTTTTTATCGGATTGACAGTAATGATCATCGGAACACAATTTTTCCTCGCGGGATTTTTAGCTGAATTAGTTGGCCGAAATTCTTCCACGCGAAATCACTATTTGATTGAAAAAGAAACGGATCAAGAATGAAATGGCATATTGACCAAGAATGGACGCTTTTTTTAGACCGGGATGGGGTTATCAATGAACGTGTTTTTGGTGATTACATTCTTGATTTTAAAGACTTTTATTTTAGACCAGGCGTACAAGAAGCCTTGACAAATTTTCGCCAAATTTTCGGAAAAATCATTGTTGTAACCAATCAACAGTGTGTGAGTTTAGGAAAATTGACAAAGTCCCAATTGGATGAAATACATCAAAAAATGAAAGCTGAAATTGAGTCAAAAGGCGGCGGAATGGATGCTGTTTTTGTAGCTACAGAACTTAAAAATCAAGCTCCTTTTCATCGCAAACCTAACACAGCGATGGGGGAAATGGCAAAGGCTTTATTTCCTGAAATTGATTTCAAAAAAGCCATTATGGTTGGGGATACTGATACCGATATTCAGTTTGGCAAAAAACTTGGTATGAAAACTGTTTTATTGCTAACCGAAGAAAAAACGAACGAAATGGCAGACTTAACGTTGAATAGTTTATTGGAATTAATGAATTACATACAATGAGATTACTTCTTTTCTTTTTTCTAATTGCGTCAACTACTTTTTCGCAAGAGAATCAGACGGATGCGAACGGAAAAAAACAAGGTCCATGGGTGAAGTATTTTCCCAATAGTAAAGTAGTGCAATACAAAGGGCAATTCAAAGACGATACTCCAGTTGGACAATTTATTCATTACTATCCATCGGGCGAAGTACGGATGATAATTGACCATATACCAAACAGTCCAAGAAGTTATGTTACCTTCTATTTCAAGAACAAAGAAGTGATGACAGAAGGGCAATATTGGAACCAACAACGCGATTCTGTGTGGGCAAATTTTGATCCAGGAGGGTATGTATTGAATGTGGAAAATTATAAAAACGATGTATTGAATGGTAAGCGAACTACGTTTTTTGTGCAACCGCAAGAAGCCGAAGGAAGAATGGCGGTCATGTCAGAAACCGAATATAAAAACGGATTAGAAGAAGGCGTTTTCAAAGAATTTTTCTCTAATGGAAAATTAAAAAAGACGGGTCAATACCTTGCTGGAAAACAAGTTGGAGAATGGAAAGAATACAATATTGAAGGTGCGTTAGTAGGAAAAATGCGTTACAAAAATGGCTTGCTTCATGGTTGGGGTTATGCTTACAATGGAAAGGGAGAAGAGATAAACAAGGTATTTTTTCACAATGGAATTGAATTGAATGGCAAAGAATTAGATGTCTTTTTGGAAACCTGTCGAAAAAATAAGATTGACCCAAATCAATAAGTTTTTTACATTTGAAGTATGAATCGCCGATTAGGAATAGTTGTATCGTTGGTAGTCTTACTTTTGACTGCCTCAGCTTGTGAGAAAGAATTATTGAATCCGCAGCAATTCATGTACACCTCCTATTACGAAATCAAACAAGGTCGATACATTGATTACAAAGTCACAGAAATCACACACAACGAAGACGCAACAATCAAACACGACACCTCTATTTATTTCATGCGTTGCATAATTGGCGATACTTTCGTTGATAATGCTGGACGAGTTGCCTATGAGTACATTCGACTTAAACGTTTTTCAGAATCGGAGCCTTGGGCGCAAAGTGATTTGTGGTCGACAATTGTTGAATCCAATAAAGCAGAATTAGTTGAAGAAAATCAGCGAATTGTAAAATTGTTTTTCCCTGTTTCAAAGTACACGGAATGGAATGCGAATATGTTCAACACAGATACTAAGATGAATTGTTTCTATAAAAACATGCATAAAGCTAAGACATTCAATGGTTTATCCTTTGATAGTACGCTTGTTGTCAATCAAGACAGTTCGCGTAATTTGATTCAATATAAAAGAAAATACGAAGTATATGCGAATCATTTAGGTTTGATAAAAAAATATTACAAAGATTTAGCGATTAACAATTTCGATACACTGAACATCAGTTCAGGAAAAGAGATTTTTATGGAAATAATTAACTTCGGCGAATAATTGCGGTTTTTGGAATGATACAGCACGAAGAGGTTAAGTTTGATTGTTTGCATTTTAGAGGAGGCATTCCTTGTAAACCAAATAAATTAGAAGGGGTAGATTGCAACAATTGTCAGCACTACAAAAAAATTGAAAAACGCATTTTAATTATCAAGCTTGGAGCTTTGGGTGATGTTATCCGTTCTACACCCTTGCTTAAGAAATTGAGAAGTGTATACCCAAATGCTCATATTACTTGGCTGACACATTCACCTGCGATTCTACCACAACATGAAATTGAAGAAGTTTTAGCTTTTAATTTTGTTTCTTTTTTCACGATTGAAAATACGCAATTTGATATTGCTATTAACTTGGATAAAGATAAAGAAGCCTGCCTTTTATTGCACAAAATAGAGGCAAAGCAGAAATTTGGTTATGATTGGCAAGATGGACATTTAGCACCGGCTACTCCTTCTGCTGGACATAAATTAATGACAGGTTATTTTGATCATTTGTCGAAGGTAAACACGAAAAGTTATTTGGAGGAAATTTTTGAGATTTGTCACTTTTCATTTGAAAAGGAAGAATATTCCATAAACTTGAATAGTAATTTGAGTGTAAAATGGAAACAAAAATTAGCGGACCTTGCTGGAAATAAAGTAATCGTTGGACTTAACACAGGTTGTGGCCCACGTTGGAATACGCGTTTGTGGAAGGATGAATATTGGATTCAAACCGCTCAACTTTTACGTGAAAAAGGATATTTCCCTGTTTTCTTGGGAGGCGAACTGGAGCATGAAAAAAACATACGATTAGCAGAGTTAGCAGGTGTTTTATACCCTGGGCATTTTTCGTTAGAAGAATTTATTGCACTGACAAATGCGTGTGAATGGGTCGTGACACAAGTTACTATGATGATGCACATTGCAACTGCTTTGCAGAAAAAAATGGTGCTCATGAATACTATTTTTAATCCACATGAATTTGAATTGTATGGTCGTGGTCAAATCGTGGGGCCTAAAAAACCATGTGATTGTTACTTTGGAAATAGTTGTGTGCACAGTGAACCTTGCATGATGAGCATTTTACCGGAAGATATTTTGAATGTAATTAACCAGTAAAATGAAAATAGTTTTTCTTTCTACATTTTATCCTTACAGAGGAGGTATTGCTCAGTTCAATGCATTAATGTATCGTGAAATGGAGAAAAAACACCAGGTAGAAGCCATTACGTTTTCAAGGCAATACCCTGATCTATTATTTCCAGGGAAAACACAGATGGTTTCTGAAAAAGACGATGCAGATGCCATTCCTTCCAAAAGATGGTTGGACACGGTCAATCCATTAACGTATCTTTCAACAGCAAGAAAAATCAAAAGAATTTCTCCCGATTTGATGTTGACCAAATATTGGATGACTTTCTTTGCGCCTTCTTTAGGCTTTGTTCTTGGAAAGCAATCAAAAAAAACAATTCGTATTTCAATTTTAGATAATGTGATTCCACATGAAAAACGTTTTTTTGATACGGCTTTTAACAAGTATTTCCTGAAAAGAAACGATGGATTTATTGTCATGTCGGAAAAAGTACGCGATGATCTGCTCTCTGTTCAACCAAATGCGAAGTATTTACTTATCCCACATCCTATTTATAACCAATTTGGCGAAAAATTAGAAAAGTCTATCGCGCGCAATCAATTAAGTATTCCTCTTGACAAAAAAACTCTTTTATTCTTCGGGATTATTCGCGATTATAAAGGCTTGGATTACTTGATTAAGGCTATGTCTTATTTAGATGAATCCTATCATTTAATTGTGGCTGGCGAAGTATATGGAAGCTTTGAAAAATACCAACAAATGATAAATGACTTAGGTCTGCAAAATCGAATCTCTATTTTTAATCATTATATTGATGATGCAGAAGTGAAAAACTATTTTTCAGCAGTTGATGTATGTGTTTTACCTTACAAATCTGCAACACAATCAGGAATCACTAACATTTCATATCACTTTGAAGTGCCAATTATTGCTACCAATGTTGGCGGCTTGGCTGAAACAATCTCGCATGGTAAAACAGGGTTAATATGCAAAACAGTAACGCCCGAAGGAATAGCAACTCAAATTATGGCTTATTATGCGTTGGAAAATGCTGAAACATTTGTAAATAACATTCGTGCACACAATTTAGAAAATAGCTGGAATGCATTTACCGAAAAACTTTTAAGCTTTTACGAAACACTAAAATAAAAGCGACTTTCCTCTTCTATTTCTGAAATACATGAAAAGCATGTTGATTTTACGAATCGTAAATTCTATATTTGCACCCTTAATTAAAATTCAAACACTCAAAAAATGCGTCTAAAAGGATTTTTTTGGTTTCTAACTATTTTATTAACAGCAGTTTCTATCTATCAGTTGTCATTCACTTGGGTGGCAAGCGGTGTTGAAAAAAAAGCTGAAAAAGAAGCCATCATGAAGGTAAATCAACTCAAGCAAGAAGCGATTGCCAACAAAATGGATACGATTTACTTGCCAAATGGTACAAAAGTAGATATTCACAACCCAGAATCTCAAGAGTTAGCTAAAGCTGCGTTTATCAACGAAATCCTGAAAGCAAAAGGAGAAACACCTGTTTTCCCATTAGTGGGTTCTACTTTTTCAGAAGTTAAAAAACGCTCAATGGCTTTTGGTTTAGACTTAGTAGGTGGAATGAGTGTTACACTTGAAATTTCTACCCCAGCGATGATTAAAAATCACGTTAAAAATGACCGTGACTTGCGTTTTGTAAAGCCTTTTGAATTAGCAGAAAAAACATACAACGAAAAAGGTGGTGATTTCTTAACTATTTTCATTGATTCTTATCACGCTCTAAATAAAGGGCTTCCGTTGAACTATATCATGAAAGGTGATGGTTTGGGAATTAAGTCTTCAGATGCTGATGTAGAAAAATACTTTCGCAATTTGCTAGCTTCTTCAATGGATGGAGTGGAGCAAATCATGGAGCGTCGTATTAATCAATTTGGTGTTGCTCAACCAAACATACAACGCGATATGGCAACAAATCGCTTGTATATTGAGCTTCCTGGCGTACAAGACGAAACGACGGTTGCTAAAAAATTACAATCAACAGCAAACCTAGAGTTTTATGAAACGTATGCCCCAAGTCAAGTTCAAATTCAATGGCAAGAAGCAAGTCGCATTTCCATTATGCCTGAACAAGAAATCACCGACTTATTGGACACAACCGCTGTGGATACTTTGAAGAAAGAAATGAAGTTAAGCAAGAA
>Ga0214923_10007509_pt1 | contig 11878 bp, 17 predicted proteins | sample LL1510_MetaG_FD_177993 | JGI IMG/M metagenome (GOLD analysis project Ga0214923, IMG submission 177993) | Freshwater microbial communities from Lake Lanier, Atlanta, Georgia, United States - LL-1510 | ecosystem: Environmental > Aquatic > Freshwater > Lake | place: USA: Georgia | collected... | reverse complement strand
AGTGCATTAAGAGAAACTACCAAAGTATTTTCATATCAACCTGGTAAATCGTTGCTTGTATTGAATACCTTTGTGATGGCAGCTTCTGCTACCGGTTTAGTACAAAAGGTAGGTTATTTTGGTACCGACAACGGTATATACTTTCAAATGAATGATGATGTTTTGAGCTTTGTTGAGAGAAGTATAGTCTCCGGATCAATTACTGAAACTGTTTTTCTTAGGTCGAGTTGGAATGGGGATAAATTAGATGGTACCGGACCCTCCGGGATAACCTTGGATATCACTAAAGCGCAAATTCAGTGGATGGACATAGAATGGTTAGGCGTTGGAACTATTAGAGCAGGGTTTGTTATTAACGGGCAATTCATTGTATGTCACTCTTTTCACCATGCTAATATTATAAATACAACATACATAACTACAGCCTCTCTTCCCTTAAGATATGAAATCTTTAATAAATCCGCTACATCTGGATCTAAAACATTAAAACAAATATGTTCTTCTGTTATTTCTGAAGGTGGCTATGAACTTAGAGGATTACAACAAGCCATAGGTACATCGATAACTAGCCCTAAAGCTCTAACTTCAAAAGGTGTATTTTATCCGGTGGCTACTATTAGACTAAAACCAACTAGACTAGATGGAATAGTCATACTCACAGCTCTTTCATTAATGGGTGTAGATACAGGAATTTATAATTGGCAAGTTATTGCTAGCGGCACAACTACCGGGGGGTCTGGAACCTGGATAGATGCAGGGCCCGATTCATGCGTACAGTACAAACTAGATGCAACTGGAATTACTGGAGGTAGAATTTTAGCATCCGGGTTTTTTACTTCTAATGCGCAAGGTGCAACGAGTATTGATATATTAAAAGAGGCATTATTTAAATTTCAACTTGAAAGAGATAGTTTTACTGGTACGCCATATGAACTCACTGTTGCAGTTACTGCAAGTACTGATACTGAATTAGTATATGGTTCTATGGATTGGGAAGAAATAAGCAGATAAGGGCCGGGGACAGGATTTGAACCTGCGTAGCTTGCGCGCCTGATTACAAATCAGGTCCATTTGACCACTCTGGCACCCCGGCAAGAAATTATTTTAACCAGACATAAGAAGGATCTAAAGCCTGGGTATCTAAATAATCCCAAACCTTCCAATTCTTTGTACCTAGATATGCTTCAAATATATTATGTACAAACGCATCTAAGTCGTCAATATGCCACACGTCGTCAAGTAACTTCTTTCCAGAAGTACGTGATTTGTGGGCAATATGATCTGAATATGCATATGCAAAACCGGTAAAGGGGGGTATCATACAACCCAGGCCTACTAAGTTTCCTAAAATCCTAGAACATACTTCTTTACCCCCCACTGAATGCATAGTAACAATGGCTCCTGCAGGCTTTCCAAGTAAATGCTTTTTTCCCTCAATTTGTGTCATCTTTTCAAATAATTGTTGCATTGGAGAACCCCAAGAATCCCAATATGTACCGGTAGTAAAGATTAGGGCATCTGAGGCTTTAATAGCCCGACGCACTTTAATCCAATCAAAATGAGGGGAAAGGTGTATAATACGAACTTTAGTGTTAGGATCTTTCTTTAAGATAAGTTTCTTAACCTTCTGTATAAGGTTATTAGTATTTCCAGTACGCCCTCCGAGAGAACCATTAAGAATTGTAAATGTCATGACAAAATACCCCCGACGGGATTTGAACCCATATCAAGCGAGTGAAAGCCGCTTATCCTAACCATTAGACGACAGGGGCTCATGTTTAAATTATACTAGAACGGCAAATTAAGTCAAGTTTAATTTTTTAGTTGCTATAAAATATTTTACATATAAAATAATAATATGGGCATGTTCGATACAGTACTAATCAAAGGTTTAAAGCTTAAGGAACCTAAAGAGGTAAGTAGCTATTTAAAGAATAATTATGGGTCATTTCCTACTGATTTTCAAACTAAAGATTTAGAAAACTCTCTATCTACTTACTATATTAACGAAGATGGTCAAATATTTGAAGAGGTTAGAAAACCTACCGGTAAAAAAGTTCCTTATAAGTTTCCTATTTGGGATTGGAAGGATAATAGATCATTCTTAGAAAGACTTTACTGGAATACGAGAAACAAAAAGTACATCACCGAAGAAGATAAGCTTGTAGATGAATACAAAACAGTAAAACAAAAGTCAAAATTTACACAAACATTTAACATATATTCTTACGATGAAATAGGCGGTCGCTATGTAGATCTAGAATATGAAATTAAAGCTGTAGAAGGTAAAGTAAAATCCTCTAAGCTTATAAAACATTCTATTGAGTCAGAAGCTGATGCCAGAAACCGTAAACAAAGAGATATTGAGTTTAAGGCAAGGTTAGAAGAAGAAATTACCCATCGTAATAATCTACATTCAAGATGGTATTATCCGATTATTAAGGAAACCTACAACCCTCTTGTGTTTTTTACTAAATTAATTGTACAAAATATTTGTAATAAAATTGTTATTTGGAGTTATCGTTGGACAGGGATTTGATATGTCTCACACTCTCAAAGTTGAGTATAATGAGAATACAGATGAATATTATATAATTTTGCCAGAAAAACTTTTAAAACAATTAAATTGGATTCCTGGAGATAAGTTAGATATAAAAATAAAAAAAGACAATACAATATCTTTAACAAAAGTAAAATGAATTTTGGTGTTGAAACAAAAAAAATTAGCAAATATTTTAATAATTTTATCTTTCATTTTTGTTTACCTCAATTTAAAATTGGTTTTTTTAATGACTTATACAATAATGATGAAAAATGGATAGGGTTCAAAATAGGTCTAGAAACAGATGTTTATTTTGAGAGATATGATTATGGGTGGGTATTTAGCTTTGTTATTTTGGGAATAGGTATTATAATAAATAAGATTAATCTATGAATAAAGACGTAGAAAAGAAAATAAAAGAATTACAATCTAGCTTTGGATTAGGAGACCCAGTTTATTCAAATATTAGATTTTTAGAAGAGATTTGTTTATTTATTTCTAGATGGAAATACAGATTAACCACGAAACTCTATTTTGATTTAAAGTATTTCATTCAAAGACATACCAGAGGTTTTGATGATTTAGATAAATGGAATGCAGCGTGGTTTATAGCTAGAAAAGCTATCCCTGTTCTAACAGCTATGAGGAATGAATTTCATGGCACAAGTGTTAAGTGGCATAGAGAAGATAGGTTTGGTAATATTATTGAACTTACAAAAGATGAGGTTTTTGTTGATGATAATATTCCGCAATCATTAGATGAAGATGAATGGCGAGCCATATTGGATGATATTATCTTTGCATTTCAATATACGTTAGATTTAGATAACGGTGATGTTTTTAAAGACTATAAACAAGAAAATTATGAAAACGGTCTAAAAAGACAAAAACGCGGATTAAAATTATTTTCTATATATTTTATGAACTTGTGGGATTAAGATGAACGCTGACAAAATAAAAGAAGATTTTTACTTGTTATTAAAAAAACATTCCATTAATATAGATGAGGCATTAGTTATACTAGATGAAATCTTTTATGAAAAATATAGTAGAATTTATAAATCTTACAATACTAATTGCGGAGAGAACGGTACGACCTCTTTTACCTGTGGTGCTAGCACCCCTGTGCATGATTGCCACTATTCTTATTATACAACTTCTCAAGAAGATCCTGACATAACTAATAATAACCCAAATTGTGATTATTAGTACTCCAAAAAATATACAACCATTGACTTACGCAAGCGAACGTGTGTTTGTTAGTCAACCCTATTATAAAATTGTATTTGAAAATGGGCTTGGGTTTTATATTCTTAATAGTTATAAATTTCAATTTTTTCCTAAATTTTATGGAATAATAAAAAAAGAATTTTGGGAGTTAGGTTTTTATTTTAGAAGTTGGATATTCGAGATTATGTGGAATAAAGCATTTAAAGTAAAATGATTTTAGAATACAATTTAAATTATAACCATATTGGTCAAAAACGTAAATATAAATTAGCAAAAAAACGAAGATTAAAAATAATAGATAATTCTAGTTGGGTTGAAAATGAATTAAAAAATCAATGGTATTTTAAAGATTATAAAACGTTCTATATTGTAATTTCAATGTTTAGTTCAGAAAAATACAGAGTATCGTGTTCGGGTGCTAATATTGGAGAGTTTAATTCATTAGAAGAGGCAAAAACCTCTGCATTAAAATTTTGCGATAATATAAGTAATTAATATGACAGTTTCTTCTGTTATTATCTGTATTGTGGTATTAATGTATATATACTATTTGTATGTTCGATTTGAAGATTAATTTTCCAGATACTTTTGTATCTCTTTTAATAGTTGCTCTCTCTTTCTGCGCCGTCTTCTTTCTAGGGCTGTTACAAATAGGGCAAGCGATATGGGGAAGAAAAAACGAAGAAAAAATTGAAGATGATCTTGTTTCGTTAGCAGATCAAAATATTTGGTATACAGTTCATGAATACCCAATAAAGTCCAGAGCATTGTAGGGCCAAATAAAATCCAAAATACTAGGTTATAGCTTTTATTAAAATGCTCTTTTATTCGATCAAGCATTAAAGTATTTAATGTTAAATATTCTTTACGCAGTTATTTACACGAACCCCATCTTTTAATTTCGTCCCTTGCTTATGATACCCTTTCCAACACTTTGGATCTAATCTACGCTCTTCATTTTCAGATTTTTTACCAGGAGCTTGATATCCTTTCATAGGCACATCACGTATTGCGCTAAACATATCTAAAAGCTTCTTCGTATCTACTTTATGCTCAGGGTATTTAGAATTATAAATTTCAGCAAAGTTAGCTAAAACATCTGGATCATAATTTCTCATCCATGCATAATAGTCAACAAAAAACTCATAAGGATCAATATTATTTTTAATCATTCTTTCTTTTTCACCGGGGCCAAAGGTTCTACGAAAATGATTAACAATCATATTAGTATTAGCATTCTCTGCGTTCTCTTCTTTTTGACCCTCTCTAGGATCTTGTTTTGCTAAATCTCTAATGTAGTTATGTGTATAAGGTAGTTCTGTTGAAGGTTTTTTAACTTGAATGGGGCCTTTATTTATATGTTGTTTTAGTTTAATAAAATCTTTGGTAGGCATTTCTTCATATTCATTCATTGGTACAACTACAAATCTATTAAGCAATACAATTAACCCGTCTAACATTTTTCTGTATTCTGCTGGGGTATGTTCTTTGGGGTCACCTAAGATAATTTGAGCCATTTTAATAATATGCTCTGTTCTAGCTTCATCATTTGCAGCACCTTGAAGAATCTCTCTTATTTGATTAGCGGCTTTTGTCAATCCAGGCATGGGGTCATAATAAAAAGGGGAGTTATCTTCTTCCTCTTCAGTCTCATGTTTAGGTAGAGTCACTTTAGCATCCTTAGAGATCATACCTTTTTGTTTCATATGCTTCATTAATTCACCTTCTTCCTCTGCATTTTCACCTTTTTCCATTTTAGCAAGTTTTGTATAGTAATGAGGATCTTCGGCTAAATGGTCTAGAGCTATTTTTTTAGCTATATCCATATCATCTGTATGTTCCATCTCAACTTTAATACCCTGCTTTAGTTGAGATTGGATTACATCTAGGCTTACACCGTGTTTTTTAGCTAAATCCTCTATACATGCCATTCCTTCTGCATTTTCTGCAGCACTAAAAATCGATTCTTCTTGATCCTCAGGGAAGCCATGTTTTTGATAATGACTATATTGTGATACCAATTCCATAGGAAAGTCTTCATCATAAAACATGTTACTTGCAGCGCGCTCTGGGTTTTTATACTTATTAGTAACCCTCTTTACTAACTCTTTGTATGCTAGGTTTAATACTTTATCCTGACCCTCTCTAGTACTAATATCTATGTCTCTAGGCAAGTAAGCTACAATTTCATAAGTATATTTTAACTCTTTTTCTTTTAAAAGTCTGTTTCTATAAGCTTCGAAAATTAAATGACTATCACTATTCATGTTTAATTATTTATCCTTTGGAAACAATTTAAAATCAAATACTTTTTCAAAAACTTTAGGGTCTTCTTTATAGTGTTCCTTGGTTTCGTCGTGAGAATTAGTAGTATATTGCCAGCAGAAGGATAATTCTTCAGGTACTTTAAATCCAAAGAATTTAAACACCTCTTTTTGCGTGTCAACCACAGTTTGATCATTCCAATTATGACCAATACCTACAAAACCCGCATCTATATTTTTTAAGAGATTTTCTTCCTTTAAAGTAGTATGGCGATTTTCAAGCCAGGTTAACCTTTCAATTAATTTTTGATATATACTGTTAGCTTGTCCCCATCTAATACTAGCAAAAAATACAACACAGTCTGATTCTAATAAAGGTTTTGATATTTTCCATAACTCATCATCTTTGTTGTTAATAGAAGCCCAGCAACGGTGATTACCAGAGGGGTTTTTATCCTTATCTTTCAATTCAGCTTTTTTTTCACCACAATGATTACCAAATCTAGAAGAAACATTTCCTTCACAGCAATGAATAGTTAAAAGAGGGACTTCAATTAATTTAATATTTTTATCTGCTAGTTCATTTCTTAGATGATAAGCAAGAAGAGTACTCTTAGGCTTATCATCTTTATGGCCTTCCCATCTGTTAGATGTAGTTAGAAATAAAATGTTGTTTTTTGTTTTTAGATAATCTTTTAATGCATTAAAATTGCGCTGCACAGGAGCAGGGCTTGAGTTAATCTTCTCTGTAATCATCTGTAAATAAACTTGCTCTAGGTTCATTTTAGTTACACTTGTGATAATTTAAAAATCTCTGCGCTCCCTTAGCAGTATGGTTACCTTTATTTTTCTGCTTAGCTTTTAAAGCACGTGCTTTTGAACAAGTCATTTTACCCTTTACCTGGCGCTTTAATATACCAGGTCTTACTGGGTCATGTATACTTTTCTCTTGTAAATCTTTTCTATGCGATTGTTTCCACCATTTACACCAAGCCTCAGGCTTAATATCTCCTGCTACAGCAGAACATCTATTAGGAGCTCTCCACATTGTGCATTTATCACATCTTTGACCTTTTACAGTGTGCGCTACATACCCTGCCTCTTCCTTAGAATGCTTTTGTTTAGATTCGGTAACAGTTTTATTCATAGATCTTATAATTTGATCATATTTGTGTTGTCCTAAAGATTGTTGTATATTATTCCAATTGGTTTTCCATTGAGCTAGTAACTGAGGTGAAACTTCTTTCCATGATGTCCATGCATCTCCGTTTTCAGGGGTAACAACAGAAACTAAATCAGGAAACCATGTAGCACCTGCAGATTGTCTTCCTTCAGGCGTATGTACTATTTTAAAAGTTTTTCCGTAATTAGAATCCCAATCTATAGGTTTTCTTGATTCAGTAAAAAATTCTTTAAACGTTTTCATATTATTTGTTTTCTTATTAATATAAAATCTGTAGAGTCATATATGTTTAGCCCAAACCCTGTTCCTGGAGTGTCTTTTCTTTGATATGTGAACCCTAATTGATCTGCAAATTTTTTAATTAACCTCTCATATACTTTAGCTCTACTAACCGACTCCATATCTCTAGCAGGAATAGCATCAGGATTAAGCTCATTGTTTTGCATTTTTCCTCTTTTTCCTGCAGCAGAAAAAGAAACTAAATTGAGTTTAAATTTGTTAATTATATCTTTTATAAATGCCATTGCATGATTTAATACTTGAGAGACATTTGCATCACCTACCATAGAGATTGAATCACCGTGTTTAGGGTGATTAAGGGTTTTAAATGTTATTTCCGCGGCAGGTAAATGGTCAATATGAATTTTTGATAAAGCAGCTTTTTCATTATTAGATAGCTCCTTCCCTGGCTTCTTAGATCCAATAGAGGCTGTAAATTCATATGTAACATTTTGACCGCTCTTTATAGGTATTTCTACATAGTATTTTACTTCCGTTGCTTTAAGGCCACCTTCGGGGTCATAATCATCTATATCTAATATTTCCCAATTAGATGTAGTATTAATATTAGGAATAGACTGAAATAATTCTGTTAAAATATATTCCTTAAATGTTTTCATTTTTTAAGAGCGATTCTTTCTCCAGGTAAATGTTGAGAATAAATTCTGTCTTTTACTAAACTAAAATCCATAGTATCAAAAGTATCAATTTTGTATGCTGTACGATAGCCAAATTGTCTACCCAGCTTGCTTACTAGACGTTCATAAATTTGAGCTCTAACAGGCGATTCTTCTTCTTTTTCGTTTTCTTGAGTGGTTTTAGCAACAAAAGATATTTTATATGGATCATAAATTTCTATAACTTTTTTTATAAAAGCTATGGCTGTATTGAATGCTTCATAAGGCTTGCCTTTACCAGTTACATGAGTTCTGCCCTTACTATCTTGAAATTGTATCAAAGCTTCCACTGCATCCGGTTTTCTAGTTTCTGGATCTTCAGGGTGTTCAAAAACCGTGGCAACATACAGATAGTTTTTTGTATGATATTGCACTTGCTCGGCTCGCATGCCTCTATGTGAAGTATCATGGGTATACCATTTTCTCATGTTAATCTCTGGCTCAGTATTAAAAAGCTCAGTTAAAAAATACTCTTTAAACGTTTTCATATAGGCTTTATATAGCCAATTTTATTAAACTTGACACCAAGAATTTCTTTATGCTCTTTGATCTTAGCCTTAATTTTCATCTTAGTGCCTATTTGATCTGTAGGAAACTTATATGTGATAAATTTGTTACCTTGTGCATCTTTTAATTTGTAAACATTATAACCTTGTGAATATTGGTCTTTTGGAGGTACAGACTTGTAGCTATATAGCTCCAATTCACCTTCATAACGATCGCCAACCTTACCCACATACTGAGCAGTGGATGTTTCGACGTTCTTTTTAGTAACATCATCATAATACATCTGAACAAATGCACGAATAGCTTGAGCAGTTTGTGTGTCAGCATACTTGGGATCAGCATTCTTAGCTAAGAAAACAAAATAGCCCGGATCTTCTAGATACACATCCGGGAAAGATTTACCTCTGTATTTACCAAAAGTAAACTTAGGTGTAGTTTTGGTTCTGCCTATGAGATGTTCTTTGGTTTGATCACCATACAATTCTACCCTTACATTTTTTACTACTGGCTTAGATAAAGCTTTTTCAATTGATGGTAAAAGATCAGTAGAAAGATTACCAAAATAAATAGGATTTTTAATATAATTACGTACAGCAGCAGGTATGTCTCTAAATCTCCAGAAAGTATAATAAACTTGATGCTTACCAGTCACATCGATGAAATAAAGATTTTTTTCACTATCTTTGGGGTTGACCACAGCATCATTATGCTTTTTTAACATCTCATATGCTTTGTTCTTTTGTTCTTGGGGTACTTCTTTCCATGGCAGAATACCACCAGTAGCAGGTATAGTATTTTCTAAAATATTGTCAACTAAACTGTCAAATTTCACTTTAATTATTTATATATTATAGGAAATATATATTTTGTCAATTTAAAAGTATGTATTAGAAATACTAATAACATCTATAAGCAGCTTGCTTTTATTATAATTACTGTTATAAGTAAGGTTATAAGAACAAATTAAAAAATATGAAAAATATTTCTAATGTTTCCCGGTCTCATCTGTCTAATATGGTATGAATGCAAGGAACTCAGCACTGCATGAGATGCTCAGCACAATAGCTGATCGAATTAATCAAGCCGCAAATAATGCGGCTTTTTTTATGTCTACTTTAAGGAAGCATATCTATAACCTTTGCACTTATGGTACACTTGACCCGGTAGCAAAAATTTTACGTAATCTTGAAAGGCAAGATACATTAAAAAAGAATTTATGAAAAAAACAATACTAGCACTATTAACAGCACTATCAGTTAGTGCACAAGCAGCAACCCTATATTGGGATGTCAATGGCGCAACAACAGGTGTAGGAGGTACCGGCAACTGGACCACCACAGGAACAACTTGGTCTACAGACTCAACCGGTTCCTCCACTACTGTATCGGGAGGTTGGACTAGTGCAGGTACTGGCCCTACTAATGTTGCAGTATTTCAAGGCACAGCAGGACAAGTAACTCTAAGCTCATCTACTATATATGCAAATAATGTACAAGTAAACTCTAGTGGTTATACATTTTGGAATAGTGGCACTACATCTTCACAAAATAGGTATATCAGAAGTACAAATGGCATAACACTTGGTGCAGGTGTAAATTTAAACTGGGGATCTTCTGGTGCAACTCTAGGGGTAACTGGACCTATAAATGGCGGAGCAGGCTCACTATTAACCATTGTGGGTAGTACGGATGCTTCTACTGGTGTTAACTCAAGAATCGGGCTTTCTTCTAACGCTATAGCATCAGTTATCAATGTACCTATGACTGTAGCCACTACAGGTACAGGTTATGCAGTAGTATCTGTAACTGATTCTTCTACTACCAATAGAATTAATGGAAATATTACCATTAATAATGGATCCAGGCTTATTCTTGGCACAGGGTCATCTACTAGCAGAGCATTAATTGTTACTGGTGATATTACTTCATCTGCAGATGGTGCACTGTCTATTAATGAAAGCGGTAACACAGGCCTTGTAGAATTAAGAGGAAGCAATACCGTTACAGGTGATATTAATGTGTATGGGCAATTAGGATATGCTAATAAAAATGCATTTGGTACTGCAAGACTCGTACTCAATCAAGGCGCAACACTAGGTCAGAGTCAAAGCATAGGAGACAATAGTGATGCTGTGAGAATGATTAACAATAACATTTTGTTAAATGGAGATGTTACTATTGGTGGATTAAGCTGGGCAAATATTCTTGGTGGTAATATTGACTTAAATAATGCTACTAGATCTATTAAAGTAGACAACTCTACTACCATTTATGGAGGGTTTGTTAATAGCAGTACAGGTTTAATATTTACAAACAGCTCAAGTTCTGTAGGAGGAAGAACCATGGCATTTAATGGTGCTAGCATCTATTCTGGTAATACCTATTTTAATTCTAGCGGTACAGGTTGGAATATTAGTGTTAACAATACTAATGGATCTGCGTTTGGAACTGGAAATGTTTATGTATACAGAGGAACATCTGTAAGTGCAAACAATACCGGTACTACACTAAATGGTAATGGAATTATTGCTGGTACCATTGGTGGTGATGCTATTGTAAGTCCAGGCAATAGCCCAGGCATATTAACAGTTGGCGCTGTAGATCCAAGCGCAGGCATGAGCTTTGCGTTCGAAGTTACTAGTGATACCCTGCTTAATGGTTCTACTTATAATAATGACGTATTAAAAATAACGGGAGCTGTACCATTTACTGCTGCACTTACCTCTTCAAATATAGTTAACATTTATCTAAATTCAAATGCTTACAATATTATGTATAACAATTTGCTTGCAGGTACCAGTAGTTCATTTCAGGCAGGCTTTTTTAACACTAATGATTTTGCCTCAGATATTGCTAATGCCACCTACAACATGTATGTGCAAAGCGGTTTTGGCTCTACAGTGTTTAATGGTCTTACATATGAAACTTACACAGACTTTGTTACCAGAACAAGCTTATCAGATGCATCATATTCAGTAAACACAACATCAACTACTCTGGTAGATTCTAGCTTTGGGTTTATCTCCACAGTTAATGTAATACCTGAACCAACTGCAGAAGAGCTTTTAATGATGCCCTTAAAGGTTATTAAATCAGCTATCAAATTACATGCATCTTTAGGTCCATTATACAATGAACAAGGATATTAATTTATGAAAAAACTAATAACAACAATACTAGCAGTAATAATAACAGCT
>Ga0214923_10007508_pt1 | contig 11879 bp, 9 predicted proteins | sample LL1510_MetaG_FD_177993 | JGI IMG/M metagenome (GOLD analysis project Ga0214923, IMG submission 177993) | Freshwater microbial communities from Lake Lanier, Atlanta, Georgia, United States - LL-1510 | ecosystem: Environmental > Aquatic > Freshwater > Lake | place: USA: Georgia | collected 2015-10-15 | reverse complement strand
AGCAGCTTCACCGCCAACTCCCAAGTGCCATAGCCGCCCATGCTCAAACCGGTCACATACACCCGCCGGGCATCCACCGGAAGGCTGGCCTGCAATTCATCGATCAATGCCAACAGCGTGGTGCTGTTCCACACCTGTCCTGGCGGGCATTGCGGCGAAGCCAGGATGAAGGGGAACTCCTTGCCCGCAGCCACCAGCTTCGGCGGACCGTGGACCGCCACGGCATTGAGATTGGTTCCCCGCTCACCGGCTCCATGCAGGAAGAGCACCAAAGGCCAGCGCTGGGCGGGTTCAGCAGCGGCCGCTTTCGGCACATACAGCAAGTAGTTCAGGCGATGCTCGGTGCGGATCTCACGACGGAACTCCTGAGCCGTTTGCCGCCCCGGTTCTGCTTGCGGAGGCGCAGCCAAGACGGCGAAGGCCGCGGTGAAAAGGAAGGTGCCCAAGAGGTGATTCAATCCGCGATTCATCTCCGAAACGTGTCCTGAAAGAACTGCCGCGAGCAATCCCGATCCAAGTGGTTTGTGTTTCGGGGAGCTCCGTGTTCGTGACTACCGGGGACTTGAGGAGGCGACGCCCCCTTGAGTCTGCGCCCGCGAATAATAGCGGAACCGGTTCACCCGATAGACATAGGCCAGTATCTCCGCCACCGCGGTGTACAACTGGAGGGGAATATCGCCATCCACCTTGCCGTATTTGAAGAGCATGCGGGCCAGCGGTTTGTTTTCCATCACCGGAATCTGCAGCTTTTCGGCCAATTCACGGATACGCAACGCGTTGAAATCCTTGGCCATCGCGATGATCCGAGGCGCCGCCATCGTATCCCGATCGTAGCGCAGAGCCACCGCGATGTGGGTCGGGTTGGCGATCACTACATCGGCATTCGGAAGATCCTCCAACTGCGCCTTGAAGGATTTGCGGCGCATCCGTCGTTTGCGCATCTCCCCCTTCACATGGGGGTTTCCCTCGCTCTGCTTGCCCTCGTCCTTGACCTCCTGCTTGGTCATCATCATGTCGCGTTGTGTCTTCCAGAGCTGATAGGCGTAGTCGATGGCTGCTATCAGTATCAACGCCATGAGCACCCGACTGCCGATGCGCATGGAGGTCTCGGAAAGGAATGTCCCCACCCGGGAAACGTCCACGGGCGCGTTGAAAATCGGATCGTCGAGCACCGAACGCACATGATTCCAAGAGAACAAGCTGATGGCGCCGAGCTTCACCAGGTTCACCGCCGCCGGAAACAACGCCTGAAAGGAAAAGATGCGTTTGAATCCCGCCATGGGATTCAGGCGTTCCCAATTGAAGCTGATGGGGTCGCTCAGCATCCGGAAGCGGCTTTGCACGAGGCCTGCCACCACTCCGCCGACCCCCGTGGCGATCACCGGTGGAGCCACGCAACCGACCAGGGTCATTGCCGATTCGGAGGCCTTATCCTGGAGGCTGTTGACGTCGATCGTCGTGTCATGAAGGTGGAAAAAGACCGACTTGAAAACGCCCGTCAAATCATTGAACAGCTCTCCGCCATAGGACTGAAGCGCCCACACTCCGGCCATGAGCACGAACGCAGTCTGAATCTCTTGGGACTTGGCAAACTGCCCCTTGCCCAGTGCTTCGCTCAACCGCCTGTCTGTCGGTTGCTCTGTCTTGTCGCCACTATCTTCGGACATGCGCGTTCAGGGGTTGGGTGGGGTGTTTCCCAAAATCTGGGCGATGCGGACGAAATCATCCGGAATCCGTCGCAGGTAATTGGCCGTGTGATCGCCGATGAAGCGCATGCTCATCGCAAGGATGAACAGCCCGGACAAAACCCGGATGGGCATGCTTTCCGAGAACACGTTCATCTGGGGCACCGCCCGTCCCAGCATCGAGAATACCCAGGTGACCAAGAAGGCCACGGCCATGATGGGAGCCGCTACCTGAATGCCCGCCGATAGGATCCACCCTGTATGAACCAGGATATTGCGCATCAGGTCCTCGCTGCCATGGGCTGCCCCCATTGGAAGCACCGAATAGGTCCGAATGAAGAACGCCAGCACCCAATGATGGATGTCCAAGCCGAAGAAGGTGACCACGCCCAACCAGTACAGCAGCGTGGAAGTGATCGGTGCAGCGGCATTGGATCCTGGGTTCAGGATGGTGGACATGGTCAGACCCAGGTCGTTGGCGATGAGGGTGCCTGTGACATCCAGCGCGAAAAAGGTGAAGCGGCAGATGAAGCCCAAGACGGCTCCAGCGGTGATCTCCACAAAAATCACCTGGATGAGCCACCACAGCGAATCAACCTTCAATTCGATCGGCGGCAACAGCGGCGTGGCCAAGGTGGCCAGCATCACTCCCAAGGCGATCTTCAGGGAGCGGGGCACCTGGTTTCCGGAAAAGACCGGCATCGTGAGGATGAGGCCGCTCGCCCTCACCATCACCAGCACCCAGACCGCGATGGATTGGATCGCCGTCATGGCTCAGCCGACCATCTGGGGCATCTGCTCGATGACCGAGCGGGTGAACTCGATCATGGTTCGGACCATCCAGGGCAGCATCACCACGATCAGCGAGAGCACCGCCAAGGCCTTGGGCACAAAGGACAGGGTCTGCTCATGGATCGATGTGACCGCTTGAAAGACGCTCACACCCAGGCCGATGACGAGGGCCGTCATCAGGATCGGCGAGGCCAGCGCCACAGAGTTGAGGATCAACGATTTGATGAGTTCGACAGCGGTTTCAGGGTTCATGGATCGGGTCGGAAAGTGGAATTGGAACAGGGAAAATGCGGACCGGTTTTCAAATACCGAAACTCATCAGCAACGAACGGACGATGAGGGACCATCCGTCCACCAGGACGAAGAGCAGGATCTTCAGCGGCAATGCGATGGTCGCGGGCGGCATCATCATCATGCCCATGCTCATCAAGACGGTGGCGACCACGATGTCGATGAGGATGAAGGGCACAAAGATCAAGAAGCCCATTTGAAAGGCCGTCCGGAGCTCGCTGATGATGAAGGCCGGAATGACCACCCGCAGCGGCATGGTTTCGGGTGCGGTGGGTGGGATCTTGGCCAATTCCACGAACAACTCGACATCCTTGGCGCGGGTTTGTCGCAGCATGAAGGAACGAATGGGTTTCGACGCCTCCTCAACGGCCTGGGCCGAGGTGATCTTTTTCTCCATGTAGGGCTGGAGTGCGTTGGATTGGACCTTGGACCACACCGGTTCCATGACGAAATAAGTCAGGAAGAGCGACAGCCCGATGATCACCTGGTTGGCTGGAGCACCTTGGAGGGTCAAGGCGTTGCGGACGAACGACAGCACGATAACGATGCGGCTGAAGCAGGTCATCAACAGCACGATGGACGGCGCCATCGACAGCAGTGTGATGGCAAAGAGGACCTGAATGGCGACATCCACATCCTTGGGTTGCCCGATCCCATCCATGCCGATGTTCAAGGTCAACGGAGGCAGTCCGGCCGTCGGAGTACCGGTGGTGGTCGGAGCCTGCGCTAGGGCTGCCAGTGGCGACAGCGCCATCAACAACACCATGATGCCGAGGAGAAATCCGGAAAATCTCCAACCCGTCCGACGGACGGAACCGATGCTTCGGTATGCCTGGATCGAGGGATTCATGCCGAGGGCGACAGCGTCTTTTCCAGGACACTCCGGAATGAACTCTCGGGGGCCAGATTTGCAGCTGGATTGCCGGGATTCAACGGAGAGGGATCGTCCGATTCGGGCGAATCGGCATCTAATGGCGACAACAGCGACAACCCGTTCGGAGAGCCCCCGATGAGGAACTGTTGGTGCCGGTAGGCCACCACGTACACGGCAGTGCGCTGGCCCAAGCTCTTCACATCGACCACCCTCAGACCAGTAACGGGAGTCCGCTGCAAGAGGAGTCGCTGCCAGTGCCGGTAAATCCAGAGGGCGCCGATCAGCAAAGCGAATACCAGAGCCAGAGCACCGAGCATTCGTCCTAGGGATCCGGCAGCGCTGCTCAGATCGGGCGCTGCCAACGCATTGGTGAGGGAACCCTGCGGAAGCATCGAGGAGATGGAATTGGTGGAAACCACGCGACTCCACATCCAGCAGCGGCTGTGCCGAGGCAATTTTGGGCCGAAAAACAGGTCTTTTGACGATTTCGAGCCTTCCACCGGCACCGATTGCCGAACGGCAGGGGTCCACCTCCTCGGCAAAAACCTCCACTAGCTGTCCGGATCCCGAACTCCCGAGGGATCTTTGCCGGTCATCCCAGATTCACCGGATCGATGTCGATGATCAGGGTCAGATCGGCCGGCAGCGCGAAGGCCTGTTCAATTTTCCCCAACTCGGTGGAAAGGCGGCTCATGGCTGAAGTTCGCAGCATGATCTGATGCCGAAAGAAACTCTCGGCCTTCAACAGCGGAGCCGGGGCCGGTCCGGCCAGAATCAAGTCCTTCCAATCCTTGAAGCCCGCGTCGAGGGCCTTGCGCAGGTGTTCCGCAAAGAGCTTCACCTTGTCTTCGTTGCGTCCCTTCAATGTCAACAGGGCTACCCGGGCGGCTGGTGGGTAGCGCAACTGTTCACGGAACTCCACCTCCTGCTCGTAGAATCCCAAGTAGTCATGCCGGCGCGCATACTGGATGGCCGGATGGAACGGAGTGAAGCTCTGGACGAACACCTCGCCCTCGACATCACCCCTCCCGGCTCGGCCACTCACCTGAGTGAGCAACTGGAAGGTTCGCTCGCCCGCGCGAAAATCCGCCTGATGGAGGCTCAGGTCGGCATGCACGATGCCCACCAACGTGACGTTGGGGAAATGCAGTCCCTTGGCGATCATCTGGGTGCCCACCAGGATGTCGATCTTGCCGACCCTAAATTCGGTGAGGATGCGCCGATAATCCTCCTTCCGCTTCAGGGTGTCCGAATCCATGCGTTCGATCCGAGCATTTGGAAACCCCTTGCGCAGCGCATCCTCAACACGCTCGGTGCCGATGCCTGCAAACCGGATGGCCGGATTGCCACAACCCGGAGCCGGGCAATGCTCCGGAACCGAATCCTCATGGCCGCAGATGTGGCAAAGCAACCGCCGCGAGGCCCGATGATACGTCAACGAAACCGAACAGTTGGGGCATCCGGCCACATGACCGCACTGGGGGCATTGCAGCGAAGTCGAGAAGCCTCGCCGATTGAGGAACAGCATCGTCTGCTCGCGGCGCTCCAAACGCTGGGTGATGGCCTCCCGAAGGCGTTGAGTGAACACCGGAGGTGCCCCGCTCTTGGACTTGCGGGATTCCTCGCGCAAATCCACCACGCGCACCACCGGCAGCCGCTTGTCGTCCACCCGCTTGGCCATCTCGAGGAGGGTGTATTTTCCACGGCGCGCATTGTGGAAACTCTCGATCGAGGGCGTGGCCGATCCCAGAAGGACCACCGCACCCTCTCGCTGGCCGCGCACCACCGCCACATCACGAGCATGGTAGCGGGGCGTCTCCTCCTGCTTGTAGGAGTGTTCATGCTCCTCATCGACGATGATCAACCCCAGCGGGTGCACCGGAGCGAACACCGCCGAGCGCGCCCCGATGACGATGCGGGCCCGGCCCTGCCGAATTTTGTGCCACTCATCGTGTCGCTCCCCGGCCGAAAGATGCGAATGCAGCACCGCCACGAGGGTCCGATGGGGGCCCGACGAAAAACGGGCCTTGAAGCGCTCCACCGTCTGCGGGGTCAGTGAGATCTCGGGCACCAGCACGATCGCCCCGCGTCCCTGCGCCAGCGCATGTTGAATGGCCTGCAAATACACCTCGGTCTTGCCCGAACCGGTCACACCAAAGAGCAAGAACGGCTTGGCCGGCTCTCCCCGCAAGAGTCCGTCTTGGGCCTTCACCAATGCCTGAAAGGCCACCACCTGCTCGTCATTGAGGGTCAATGGCGTGGTCGGGACGATGAGTTCCCGCGCGTACGGATCCCGCTCGTCGATCTTCGGGGCGATGCACACCAACCCCTTGTCTTCGAGTTTTCGTACCGTTTCGGCCGTCGTCTCACCGAGCCGGAGCAACTCTTGCAGTGGCAACTCACGCCACTCGTCGATGATGCGCCAGATGGTCTCTTGTCTGGGTGTGAGCTTGGGCATTTCGCCAGTGACCGTCAGGGCGTGCACATGAAGCCGTTCACGCCACCCGGCCTCTTCCTTCCGGACAGCTTCTGGCAACACGCTCTTGAGGGCTGTCTCGACGGCGCAGCAGTAATAAGAGGCGATCCAACGCGCCAATTCCAGCACCTGCGGAGTCACCAGAGTCTGGGCTCCGAGCACATTTAGGATCGGCTTGAGGTTGGTCTGGGGCGAGGACTCCGCCAACTCGGTCACCACTCCCAGCACCTGGCGATGGCCAAAGGGCACCTTGACCCGGGACCCCACGGCCACCCGATCGGAAAACTCCTCCGGGATGGAATAGTCAAACTCCTTGCGGAGGGCTATTTCGAGAGTGACGCGGGCGACCACGGGTTTAATTCCCCGATCATTTTCGGATCATGCGCCAGTAGGGGCGGTCTGCCGCGAACAAGTATCCGTTTTCAGGATACCGGTCACCCAAGACGAACGTCAGCGGGAAATTCGACGGGATATTCCCCTGGCGCAGCAGATAATCCATGTAGAAGCGCCCCCAGACGGCATCGGAATCGTTCATCAATTTGGAATGCCACAACTGATCGCAGGTGAGCGGGGTGAGCAACAGGGCGTTGAACGGACGCTGGAAGTCGTGGATCTGGTACAAGTCTTCCTTGGGATCTTGTCCGGCTCGCAAGGTCAGGGGCATCGAGTCTAGGTGGCCGTACCAGGCGACGGCTGCCGGCATGTCGCTCAAGACCATGGCACCCGCCGGGAGGTATCCCAGCAATTGGCGGATCACCGGCAGGTAATAGGGCGGCGTGGCCATGACCGGCTGGCGCGGCGGCAACAGCGAAATCACGAAAGGCATGAGGCACAAAGCCAGAGGTATGGCCATGGCCATCCATCGAGCCAACGGATAGGGAAAGTCGAAGGTGTCGAGAGCCCACCGGAAGACCACCGCGGCGTACAAACCGGCCAGCGGGACGAACCACGCCAGGAGATTTTCGGAATTTAGGAATGGGGACTGCGTGGACAAATGCGTCTGGATCAGGGCCTGACTCGGCACCAGCGCCAGCAATAAGGCCAAGAGCAACCAGCGGAACCGATTCATCCGCGCGTCTCCCATGGGCAGCAAGAGCCCCACCAGCAAGAAGGCCCCGAACCAATTGCCGAACATCCGGGGGACGTCGTTGGCGAGGATTGACTGCGAATGACTCAGGACCTTGGCCAGCACCTCCGTCAGTCGCACCCGCGAGAGTTCAGGGTTCTGGGATCGTTCCAACCGATCATCCAAGAATCCAGGGGTGCCGGATAACGGCGCAAGGGTGGCGATGCCCAGAGGCAATCCGCTGCGGAGGTAATTGCGGGTCATCCAGGGGGCCGTCAACAGCAGGAAAGCCAGCAATAGACACCCCACTGTTCGCAGGCGGACTTCGGCCGGAACCCACCACCCCACACAAATACCAATAGGCAGAACCAGGAATCCGAAAGAATACGAGATGAGAAATCCGAGTCCGAGCAATCCTCCGAGCAGTGCCGACCAGAGCGCATATCGGAGCGTCACGACCCGTGGGCGACCGTCTTCGTCGGGGTCGGCGGCACCTCCGATGTGCAAGGCGACCACGCTAACCGCCACGCACAGCAACCCCAACCACACCGTAGGCAGGCCCGAGAAAGCAAAGTCCCAGTTGAGCTTGGACCCCAGAAAAACCACCACCGCCATCACTCCGATCGAGAGTTCAAACCATCGCCGACCCAATTGGAACAGCACGAAGGCCAACCCCAGGAAACCAATGAAATTGAGACACCCCACCGCCACTTCGGCCGGCGGACGGCGACTGGGTCCGGACTCCACACCATAAACCCACCGCTCGGGCAACACCTTGAAGAGCGCTGCCAATGCGACCGGGTAGAGAGGTGGGTGGGATATGTCGGGATGAGCCGCAGTGATGAGTTGGCGAGGATTGATCCCCTGCTGCACTGCCCGAGGCGATTGGAGGTGGAGGCTCAGCGGGCGTATCAACTGCGTGGTGAAACCCCGGCCCTCGGAAATGCTGCGACCCAACTGAGCCAGGTCCATCGCCTCGACCGTGCTGAAATTCTTCACCCCATCGAAATGGTAAAGCCCCAAGGCGATGAGGGTCAGCAACAGCACGATGAACCGCTGCAGCCACACCCGCCCTGAACCTTCCTCAAGGCTGTGGATGAGTTCTTGGATGCCCTTGGGCGGTTCGTTGTACTGCATGTGAAGCGCTAGTGGACAACAACCCCACGTCCTTGAAAAGGGGTGTCGCGGGAAGTTTATCCGCCGGCGGATTTCAGCGTCTCTCGAAGACCTGCCGGATGATGTCCTCAATAGGGACCTCCTCCACGGCAAAATCCTTCACCGGCAGTCGGTCGAGCAGCACCTTGCAGGTGGCGATGACCGATTCCCGGGGAACCTTCAGACGGGCCAGAGCCGAGCTCTGCTCCAACACCTCTCCCAATTCTGCCAAAGGCACCGAAGCGAACCCGGAAGCCTGTTCCAGAGTGACCGTGATGATCTTGAAGCCGGCGAAACGGTCGAGAATCTCGTTCAGGCGCCCGTCGAAGAATACCGTGCCCCGGTCGATGATGATCACCCGATCGCACAGTTCTTGGATATCAGCCATGTAGTGGCTGGTGAGCAGGATGGTTGTCTTGCGGCGCCGGTTGTACTCTCGCAAAAACTCCCGGACCACCTTCTGGGAGACCACGTCCAGCCCGATGGTCGGCTCGTCCAGGAAAAGCACCTTCGGTTGGTGGAGCAGCGCGGCGATCAGTTCGCACTTCATGCGTTCCCCCAGCGACAGCTCCCGGACCGCCGTGGAGAGCTTGTCGCGCACCCCGAGCAATTCGCTCATCTCATCGACCGTGCGCCGGTAGGCCTCGGGCGCCAGCCCATAGATGCGCCCATTGAGCTCCAGCGAGTCCCGGGCCGGAAGATCCCACCAAAGTTGGTTCTTCTGCCCCAGCAGCAGGGCGAATTGGCGGCGGTAACCATCGGCTCGTTCCCACGGCACGTAGCCCAGCACCGAAGCGGCGCCCGAAGTCGGGTACAACAGTCCGGCCAGCATCTTGAGTGTGGTGGTCTTGCCAGCCCCGTTCGGGCCCAGGAATCCGACAAATTCGCCTTCCTCGACCTGGAACGACACATCCTTCACCGCGAACACCGTCTCGTATTCACGGTGAAACAACCCCTTGAGCGCCCCGGAGAACCCCGGAGCCTTCTTGTAGGTACGGAACGACCGCGTCAGTCCCTGGACATCGATGAGCGCCACGCGAGACAGGGTGCAACACAACCCCGGTCCGTGGCGAACCGGGATTGACCTCAATTCGCGGAAGATCCAGGAACCCAACTCGGCAAAAGATCGGCATCGGCCCAAACCCGGGAATCCACTCCGACTATTTTGCGACTGGAACTCCGTGGGCGACGGTTCATTCTCCGCCCATGGCCCGTCGGTTCTTGAGTTTCTTTGCCGTCATCGGCTGCGCCCTGGGGGCGCAGAATTCTCCGGTGATCAAGCTGCAGTACTTGGCTGACAAGCCGCCAACCTTGTCCTCCCACGCTTCAACCATTGAAGAGACGCCCCAAGGAATGGCAGCGGCCTGGTTTGGGGGCACGGCGGAGCGGGCCAAGGACGTGGTGATCTGGTTCTCCAAAAAACCCCAGCACCAGTGGACGGCGCCGGTCGAGGTGGCGCGCGGCACCGAAGACACGGGAGCCCCACAATATGCCTGCTGGAACCCGGTGCTTTGGCAGCAGCCCGGCGGCAGCCTGTGGCTCTTCTACAAGGTGGGACCGAGCCCGGACACTTGGTGGGGCCGGGTCCAGGAATCCAAGGACGGCGGACGCTCGTGGGGCAAATCTCGCCGGTTGCCCGACGGTCAGGTTGGGCCCGTGCGCAACAAGCCGATCCTGCTGGCCGACGGCACGCTTCTCTGCGGGTCCAGCTCCGAGGACGCCGGTTGGCGAGTCCACATGGAGTGGTCCAAGCCCCCTTTCACCGAATGGCAGCGGTCCAGTGCCCTCAACACTGCCGACCAATGGGGCGCCATCCAACCCACCCTGCTGCTCTGGGACGGAGGCCGCATCCAGAGCCTGGTGCGCACCCGCCAGAAGGTCGTGGCTGAGCATTGGAGCAGCGATGCTGGCCGCACATGGACTCCGCTCGCAAAAACATCGCTCCCCAACCCCAACAGCGGTATCGACGCGGTCCGCTTGCGCGATGGCCGGGCGCTGCTGGTGTACAACCCTCTCGCCGAGAATCGCAGTGTGATCTCGCTGGCCATTTCCTCGGACGGCCATTCTTGGACCCGGGTTGCCGATCTGGAGAGCACCCAGGAACCCGGCAAGGCCGACCTTGCCTACAATCCTGGCGAATTGAGCTATCCGGCGGTGGTGCAGGCGCGGGATGGCAAGGTGCACATTACCTACACTTGGAAGCGCGAAAAGATTCGCCACGCCGTCGTGGATCCGGCCCGGATTAAGGACTGACGGCGAACTGACGGCGAACAGCCCCTCCAGTCCGCGAAAGCGTGACTCACTGATAGGTGCGCCGCAGGTGGCTGGGCAGCACGTTCAACTCGGCCCGGTACTTGGCCACCGTGCGTCGGGCAATCATGACGTTCTTCTCCTTGAGCTGGTTGACCAACTGATCGTCGGAGAGAGGCTTGGCGGGATTCTCGCCCGCGATGAGCTCGGCCAGAATGTTCTTCACCGAGGTGTTGGACACCGTCTGACCGTCGGCTGTGGCCACACCGGAGGTGAAGAAGAACTTCATCTCGAAAATCCCCTGCGGGGTACGCATGAACTTGCCGGAGACAGCACGACTCACAGTCGTCTCATGCACGCCAACCACTTCAGCGACCATCACCATGGTCATGGGTTTGAGGTGCTCGACCCCCTTTTCCATGAAGTCTCGCTGACGCTTCACGATCTCGCGACCAATGCTCAGAATGGTGCTCTGTCGCTGATTCAGGCTCTTGATGAGGAACTTGCCGGCCTTGATCTTGTCGCGCACGTATTCGCGGACTTCGGCTGAAGTCTCCGACTGGGCGAGCAGGTCTTTGTAGGTGCTGCTGATGCGCAGCTGGGGCATGAGTTCATCCTTGCCCGCCACGTCGTACTCCACCCTCTGGCGCTTTTCGGTGATCGGTAGAAAATCGCAAAGAAAAATTCGATTGAGATTGGCTACCAGAGCCTCGGTCGCGGCTCCACTGACCTTCGCTTCCTCGGACGCCAGAAGTTCGGCACAGGCCTTGAGACGTTTATCGGCGGCTGTGCTGAAGGATGCCGTCCCCAAGAACCGGTGGTACAAGCACTCGTCACCCCGGACGATGCGGGTGAGGTCTTCGCTCAAAGCGTTCAGGAGAACCTCTGAAACGGAATCTTGATCGGTGAATCGCCACTGACGAAGCCCCTCGCGGGTTTGCATCGAGAGCCGATAGCGCAGGTGGGTGATCACCTCATCTTCATCATCGGGGTCGCTCAGGATCTCCACCAGCGACGGGGCGTCTTCGATGTCCGTCGCCTCGATGTCGGGGTTGGGGTTGTCGACCACCCGCCGGACAACCTCCAACTCAGGCACCACATATTGTTCAGGTTCGCGGGAAAAATCGGATCCCGGCCTGGGGTCGAGCCGCGCAATCCGTCCCGCAGCCTCCTGAGCCTCGGACGGAGTGATGCCCAACTGGCGGGCGATCTCGGGAAATCGTCGTTTGCCGAGTTCCTCCATGTAGTCGCGGAGGATGAGGTATTCCAAGTCGTTGGTCCGGCCGGCCC
>Ga0214923_10007507_pt1 | contig 11879 bp, 9 predicted proteins | sample LL1510_MetaG_FD_177993 | JGI IMG/M metagenome (GOLD analysis project Ga0214923, IMG submission 177993) | Freshwater microbial communities from Lake Lanier, Atlanta, Georgia, United States - LL-1510 | ecosystem: Environmental > Aquatic > Freshwater > Lake | place: USA: Georgia | collected 2015-10-15 | reverse complement strand
TCCAACAAAAAATAGGCATCAATTACTAAACCTGTTTTTTGTTGGATCATCGCTTGATGTCCATTTGCTTTTAACTGATCACAAAAATCAGCTGTTCTTCTATCTTGCCAAACAATGGCATTGTAAATAGGAGCCCCCGTTTTATTATTCCAAACCACGGTAGTTTCTCTTTGATTGGTAATACCAATAGCTGCAATATCATTTAAGGAAAGTCCTTGTTTACTAATAGCTTCGGTAGCAACACCCATTTGGGTACTCCAAATTTCCAAAGGGTCATGTTCCACCCATCCTGGTTTTGGAAAATGTTGTGTAAACTCTTTTTGTGCAATGGTATGAATTTGACCTTCATGATCAAATAAAATAGCACGACTACTCGTCGTACCCTGGTCAAAGGATAAGATGTATTTTGACATAACAAGCATTTTTTATATTTCCTAAGATAAAACTATTGTTAGATGATTAAAAACTATCGTTTTGTTTTTAACCAATTCTCAGGGTCCAATGGGGCCCCTTTTTCATTATAAATCATAAAAGACAAAGCACCTTCGCCATCTAAATTCACACCAGATTTTCCTAGCACGGTACCCGCTCTTACTTCTTGCCCCACGTTCACTGTAGCATTATTTAGATAAGTAAACATGGTGAAATATTTACCATGTTGAACGATGATAGTTAGATCTCCATTCACATCACCTACATAAGACACTTTACCATTGGCAACACTTTTAATAGAAGAACCTTTAGGTAAAGCAATTTCAATACCATCACTTTTTCGGTTGAGTTTAGTACCAGGGATATTCTCCACTCCAAAATGTACATACACATACCCTTTATCTGCAGGCCAAGGAATAGCCCCTTTATTACTTTCAAAGGAAATAGAAGTTTCACGTCCTTCTTCGGTGGTTTCTAAGGCAGAATAAGGTCGATTATCGGTAGTACTTTTTAAACCACCCTCAGGTGCGTTGATTTTATTTTCGGATTTAACAACTGCTTTATTTTCATTGATAGGCTTAGGTTTAGGGGCTGCTTCATTGCTCGCTTTCAACTTTGCCAATCTATCTTTTTCCTTTTTTTCGGCTTCTAAAGTTTCTCTTCTAATGATTGCCAAGATAGCACCCTGCATTTTTTTTCTTTGAGATTCTTTTTGCTTTACCTGTGCTGTAATCTCTTGCTCTTTGCCCTTTAATTGAGTCACAATTTTATCCTGCTCCTTTTGATCTACCACTAATACCTTCAATTGATCACTTTGCACATTCAATGTTTTCAATCGATCATTTTTGTTCGTACTTAAAGTATTTATTTTAACACCCAAATCCTTTTGAGACATATCTATTGCCTGCGCTTGGGCGGATCTATTTTGGCGATAACTTTTTAAATAGGTAATTCGTTTTACTGCATCATTAAAACTATTTGCAGAAAATAAAAAATTCAAATACTCGTAACTACTTCTGCTTTTATAAGCAAAAATAATACTCTTAGCATAACGATTTTTTAAAGTATCTAAATCCTTATTTAATTTTTGAATGTCTTGTTGATTATCGGCAATGGCTTTATCTAAAATATTTACTTGTTTTCTAATTCCATTCACTAAGGCTTGTCTTTTAGCAATCTTACTTTTAATAATGGCTAATTGTGCTAATGAACTATTTTTATTTTTTTGAATTTGATTTTTTAAATTATTCAACTCGTCTAACTCCTTGCGCAAGGTTTGTTCCTCTTTTTGCAAATCTTCCCTAGAGGCATTGGTTTGAGCCTTCGCAAATACAACCGAAGTAAGCATTATAATAAACAAAGTGGCCTTAATGATTCTATTTGTATGAAACATGTGTATTATTTGCGTTTGCCGGGTTTAGGAATAGAGAAAGCGTATTTGATAGGATCATTAAAAGAATATTCTTTTATTTCCATATGAATATCCAATTTGCTATTCGCAGAAATAGAAATGTCTCTCATTAAAGGAAATTGATATTGATTGACAGCGGCATGACCACTATATGCGATAATGCAAGTGCGATGCTGAAAAACATCCATGTCATCTAATTTCAAATTGAGGACTTTCGTATTGTCCTCATTCAAAATTATTAAATTCTTAAATAAACTCCCTATCAAACTCACTTGTAATTTATTATTGGTCAACTTATAGGAAGCCAATGTATTATTATCCATAAAAATGGGATTGCCAATCAATAAATCTTGGATAGTTTTAAAAGTAAAAGGGATTTTGATGACTTCTTGTAAATAGCTTAAAGGTTTTCTCTCTACCTTTTTACTCAAAGGATAGATTAATACTACACTATCTTTTTTTATCAATGCTTTAATACCAATCACTCCCATGGCGCCTCTAATAGTAATGAATATTGCACTGTCTTTAAGCATACTCAAATTGGCAATATAGGAGTCGGCATTTTTAGGAGACTCGTAATCCACCTTTACGCGCGCATTCATTGTCTTGAAATCCAACTTGGTAGAAGTTATTTTTTGTAAAATATCTTTTACAATGGCAACAGAATCTACTTTTTTAATTTCAGTCACCAACTGCAATTGTGCTGTATCTTTTTTAGCGAGCGCCTCCTGAATGACTTGCACTTTTTTCATGGTGGTACACGAAAAAGCAATTAGCACTAAAAAGAAAAAAAGATATTGTTGTAGTTTCATGAATTTTTATTTTTTTCCAGTATGCCCAAAACCACCGGCACCTCTTTTAGTTTCATCTAATTGTTCCACCTGCTGCCAAGTCACTTTATCCACTGACTGAAAAACGATTTGGGCAATACGATCTCCATCATGAATTGTTTGTGTTTCATTTGAAAGATTAATTAAAATCACTTTCAACTCCCCTCTATAATCGGCATCTATGGTACCAGGTGTATTTAAACAAGTGATGCCTTGTTTAATAGCTAATCCACTTCGAGGACGCACTTGAGCTTCCCAATTTTCGGGGAGCGCTATAAATAATCCAGTGGGAACTAATATTCTTTCCATCGGAGCCAATACCATTGGCTCAGTTAAAAAAGCACGAAGATCCATACCAGAAGAACCAGAAGTGGCATATTCAGGTAAAGGATGATGACTTTTATTGACGATAGATACTAGGTTAGACATGTCAACAAAAATAGGTAAAAAAGAAAGGAAATCCCGCCTTCACAAATTGGAAGTCAATAGGAATATGTTAAAAATAAAAGATGGACCCAAATCGAAGGGTATTAGAAAGTGGATTTCTTGACAATCCGCCTCCAGAAGGGACCAAATAAGATATATTGAACTTATTATTTAAGTATTGAAAACTAGTGCCCAATGTAAAATACTGCCCATTACCACGAGACTGATCTTCATATAAATAGCCTCCTCTTAAATAAAACTGATTGATATAATTGTATTCTATTCCAATAGAAGCCCGTAAGGACTCTCCCATAGGAGGACCATATTTACTGCTAAAAGAATTAAACCAACTAGAAACTACAGATTGTGAAAAATATTGATCACGCTCCCCATTGGAGTTGATAGTAGGATAAGCAGGGACCAACAAACGATTTACATCAATGCCAAATTCTACTGAATTTTCTTTATCAAACTTATTTAAATATGCCAGCCCAATTCCAATATTTGCAGGGATAAAATATTTATTAGTCGTTTCATTGGAGTAACTTATTTTGCCCCCCAAATTAGAGAGCACTAAGCCACCATGAAACCCTTCCATGTTTTCATTTTGCTTATAAAACAAGGAAACATCTGCAGACAATGTATTACCAGCGCGATAATTGATATTAGAGTTTAATAAAGAACCTTGAACCAATTTGGAATGAATATATCTTAATGAAGTACCAAAACTAAATTGATCAGATAATAAAAAACTATACCCAAAATCAAAACTAAATTCGGAAGGCTTGGTAGAAGGTAGCTCGGTTCCATTTTCATCAGAAAAAGTAATATTACCCAAACTAAAAAAACGCAAAGAACTATTAATAGCACTTCTGTCATCTAATTTTTTATAATAGCCCATACTAGCTAAATACACATCATTCAATCCTAAATCTTTAAGCCAAGGTGTGTAATTAATAAGGAAGCCACTTTTTTCTTTCATCAAAGGAAGCTTTGCAGTATTGCCAAAAAGATCATTGGCTTCAGGGGTCATTGCTATAGATAAATTTCCCATCCCACCCGAACGTGCATCGGGTGAAATCAACATAAATGGAACAGCCGTACTCTGAATTTTGATATTATTTTGTGCGCTACTTTGAACACTCAATAAACCCCCACCTACTAATAATAATACGACTGCTTTTTTCCACATAAAATGTTTGTTTACTTTTAAAAATAGCATCATTAGGCCGAGCTATTTAAATAAAACTCTTATTAAAGATAACTATCAAATTTCAAATGTTTAATACTTTATGAATTTATTTGTGGCAGTTAAAATGGGATGGCTGTTTTTAAGGGTAAGCTTATAAAAATAAACGCCAGCTTGTAATGCGCCTATTTCCTCAAAATCAGCAATGACAGTCCTATTATAAGATGGAGGATAATCAAAGTTTTTAGCCGCCACTCTCTTTCCTTCTTGATTAAATACCTCTAAACTAAAACTTAGATTTTTATCTAATATTTTGGTTTGACTAATTTCAAAGCTAAAACGGGTAGATTGCAAAACTGGGTTGGGGTAATTGGTCAAATTTCGAATGACTATGTTTTGTTCATTCGGTACCACAACGTCTATGGTATCCTTACTAGAATTTCCGATTAAATCCCAAGCCTTAATAATAAATTGATGCACTCCTTCGGTTAATTTGGGTAAAGAATAGACGATGCTTCCTTTTTGATAGGTATTCACATCCGCTGAAAAATAATTATTTAATAAGATAGGCGTATTCACGGCTCCATCTATCACCAAGCTTAAATCATGTCCTAAGGAATTACCTGATGCTTGAATACCAGAACTATCTGCGAGTTTTAAATACAAAGTAGAATTAGGTAAAATCCAAGTTCGTTTTTTATAATCATTCGAAGTGTCATTTATAAAAACATGAATAAACTGAGGGCCTGTGGTGTCTGATGAAATATTACTTGAATAATCATTTACCCACAAACTATCATATACACCTAAGGCATCTTTGTCAGACAAATGAGTGGCAGCATATAATTGCATTCTGCAGGTTCCTTGCTTTAAGGTCACTTCTTTGGGTAAAATAAAATCAATTGAAAACAATCCCTTACTCACAGAAGCTTTTCCTTTGAATAAAATATTTTCTTGTACCAACACATCTGCCGCCATACTAGTGCTAATATTAGCTAAAGTTTTTTGTGTTTTGGGAGCATCAAATAAAGTAAATTCCACCACGCCCTCAAAATTAGAAAGTGTTTGTTGACGAGCTCCAATATGTCCAGTTAGCTGATACTTCCCTCCTGCTTTTAAAGTGTCTTTTCCTATAAAAACTTTCTGATTCAATTTGTCAATGACTACTTGATAACTTGGTTTTGCTAAAGCCAATGCAGGGTCACCTAGTAAATTAAATTTAAAGGCATTTAAATGATCTCCCCCTTTTTTCCAATGACTCATTTTCGCATATCTTAGGGCTGCTCCAATCGTTTTATAATTATCAATTGAATCAGGAACCAACAACTGCTGAATGAATTCGTTATTAATTTCTTTATTAATGTATGCGAATACTAATCTGCTTGCTGCCACTAATCCAATGATTCCTTTTTTGTTTTTCAATAAAGCATCCTGTCCTATAGGTTGTAATTGAGGTTGATCAAAAGGAGCAAAATCACAGGAGGCCGTTATCATTAAGGGAAGCTTATCTGCATTATCCCATTGCCGAATATCTTCCTGCGTGATGACCGCTTCTTCGGCCAAACGAGTATAATTTCCATGGCCTGTATAGTTTAATAATAAGCTGCCATTATTCATCATTTGTTTCAATGCAGTGTTCACTAAAGGATAGGTATTACCCCCAGTAGAATTGACCGCAGGAAATAAATCCAAATATAATTTTTTAGAATTCCATTGAGGCTGTTTCAACTTTAATCCATTTATAATTTCTTCTGCATGTTGTAAGTGTAAATTATAATCCCCATCATCCGCCACCCAAGTTATCTGATTGCGCCAGGATCCCAAATTTTTCCCTGTTTGATATTGTATCAATTTACGCACTGCGGTATCCGCTTCTGTCACCGTTCTCGCAGGAATACGACCTACTGATAAAGCTAAATTTTGAATTGAGTTAGGAAAATTAATATCATCATTGTCAGTAATAATTGCAAAAAAATCATCCGAGGTATAACTCGATAAAATAGAATTAGAAGCTTCGCTTTCGTAAGCAGGTATTTGAAATTGATGATTTACTTTTTTGAGATCAAAATTTCCCATACCCCAAAGTAATAAGTACTGAGGTGGATTTATTTTATTTTTAGCTGCTTGTTGAAATACATATTTAACGTAATTACGAATAGCGATGGGAGTGGGTTGCCCTCCCCCAAATTCATTAAAAACTCTTGTACTAGATGTGGTAAAGGTTTTGAAACCATGTGCGATGTTATGAAATTTAGCTAAGCTATCTGCATAGGAAAGATAATTGCTGGCACTAATTATGATGTAGTCTGCAGCAGGCGTATTTAATAAAGAAGGATAGTCTACTGTTACTATTTCGGATAGATTAGGTATTTCGAAGGCCTGTTGTTTTAAAGCAAAAAATTCATGTAAAGTGTCCCCCGATTGCTGAATGATAGCATTGGTATTTTGTAGTTGAACTCCTAATTCGATGGGCGTTTCAGGATAGGTAACATCCCATATTTTAACACTCGCATCTGCATTCCCAATTTGATATTGCAAATTTTTGCCTACACCCCCTACTTCTGCATTTCTAAACCCAAAAGTTTTATTGGAGTTGAAATTAATTTTACGATTAAAGTCTAGTTGAATTTGATCTATCCAACCTGTGGCACTTGAATTATTATTTGAAAAAGAAATTCCTAATACCGCAGTACTTAAATTAGTACTCTGTAAACTGGATCCTACAGTAATTTGAAAAGTATCTTTTACAAAAGTAAAAGCATCATCATATACAAATCCAGAAATAGCAGGTACCGAGGTTGATTTTTGCAACACATCATTCACCCTTAATTCAAAATTGGAAGGAAATTGAGTCGCTGCTGCTGCATATTTCAAGGACCATTTTACGGAAGTACCCATAATTAACCCCTCTAGATTTAAATTAAAATTTACTTTAGGCGACTTTCCTAAGCCAGCTCCCATGGGGGCTCCTACCCAAAGCTTTCCCGTATTTAAAATGTTTAGAGAATCTTTTTCCATTAAAATTCGCTCCTGCATGTCATCTACCTGCTGCACGGACAAAAAGTTATTATTTACTTTTTGAATTCTTTTACCGTCTTTCCCTAAGGTGAAAAAATAATAAACCGAATCACCCATTGCTGGTTTGGATGGCAGATATCTGTTATTGCTAGCATCCCATTTCCAACCCACTGCGCCTTCGCTGTAGAATAAAAAATAATCTTGGGCATCCAATTGACCATCTCCCCCATCTTGAATTTGAATGGCATTTTCAAATAAACCCACTCGCTGATTAGGGACATTTCTTTCTACTAAAAACGCATTATTAAAATTAAATAACTGTAATTGGCTGCTCGTAATAGGCACCGAAAAACCCCATGTTTTTAGTTGCGCCCCTGTCACCTGATAAATGCCTTGTTTAGACACCGCCAATTTGGCCCATTTTCCATTGGAAAGGGCCACCGATTGTGCATTCAATTGCGTGGCAGAAATGAACAAAAACGATAAAAAAAATAGGGCACCCCATCTCATGAGCTAAAATTAAGCTTTTACTAACATAAGAATGTAGTTGTATATGAATAAAATGAAGAAAAACTAGTTATATTCGCGATATATTTTATTACCTATTTGCTCAAATATTTACTATGAATTTTATAAATAGTATTTTACTGTTTTTCGCTCTTTTGATCATCGGCCCTGCTGTGTTGCAAAAAACCGAAAACCAATCTTTTAAAACCATCACTACTGGATTATTAGCTGACAGCAAAAATGATCCTTATGTAGGCATGACTCGTATTCAAGGTGGGACATTTGCGATGGGGATCAACCAAGAAGACGTTATAGGAGATTGGAATAACCGTTTAAGAAGAGTGACTGTAAGTTCTTATTACATAGACCAAACAGAAGTGAGTAACAGACAATATAAAGAATATTTACATTGGTTGGAAAAAGTATACCTCCCTACCAACCAAGATTCTGTGGTTTTACAAGCACGTCCCGACACTTTGGTTTGGAGAAGTGAATTGGCATTTAATGAACCTATGGTAGAAGCTTATTTTAGACATCCTTCTTTTAATGATTACCCTGTAGTGGGTGTTTCATGGAATCAAGCCAATGATTATTGCAGATGGAGAACCGATCGCGCGAATGAAGGGGTCTTAACTAAAATGGGATTTATTGATCCAAAAAATCCTGAAAACAAAGCCTTAGGTGCTAATAACTTTAATAAAGAGGCCTATTTAAGCGAAGAATATAATGCGCAACCGACTGCTAAAATAAAAAATAAAAAACCTGCAAAAGGACAAGAAGCTCCTAAGTTAAGAGTGAGCTTTGAAGACGGTGTATTGACTGCAGACTATCGTTTACCTACAGAAGCAGAATGGGAATACGCTGCTAAAACAAGTTTAATGAGCAATAATTCACTTATTGAATCTTTTAAAAATGGAGTGAACGCTAAAAATAAAAACGCACAACTTACCTCATCTGATCTTCCTTTTCCTTGGAGCGGAAGCGGTAATAATAATATTAGAGAAACTAAAAAAGGAAAAGGCCAAGGATTATTTGTTGCCAATTTTAAAAACAGCAGCGGTGATTACACAGGCATGACAGGCTATTTAAATGATGGAAGTGGATTCCCTGGTAAAGTGAACAATCACTTACAAAATCCAAGCTTACATTTATATAATTTTGCAGGAAATGTGAATGAGTGGGTAGCAGATATTTACCGCCCAATGAATACGATGGATATGGATGATTTTAACCCTTACCGTGGTAATGTATTTCAGTCGGTAGATACTAAATTACCTAAAGGGAGTCGACGTGATGCCAAAGGACGTATCATTAAAGTGATAGAATCAGATTCCGCTATCAAAACAAGAAACTACGATCATGCTGATGCTATCAATGCATTAGATGGTGATGATAATAATAATTCTAGTTACGAATCAGGTATGAATACCTTGATCTCTAATAAATCTAGAGTGTACAAAGGAGGTAGCTGGAAAGATCGTCCTTATTGGTTAAACCCTGGTACGCGTCGTTTCATGGATCAAGATAAATCATCTAGCACTATTGGTTTTAGATGTGCCATGTCTGCATTTTTTGAAACACCTGTAAAATCTGGTTTATTTGGTTTGGGTAAAAAAAATAAATAAGCTTCATGAATATTCGCATTGGATCAGGCATTGACTTTCACCAACTAGTGGTCGGCCGTGATCTTTGGATTGGTGGTATTCTAATTCCACATACAAAAGGAGCCCTGGGGCATAGCGACGCCGATGTTTTATTACATGCTATTTGTGATGCCCTATTAGGCGCTTTAAGTTTAGGAGATATTGGCACACACTTTCCCGATAACGATGCTACTTATAAAAATATTGACAGTAAAATTTTACTAAAAAGAACATTGGATTTAATTACTGCTAAAGGCTACTGTGTTGTAAATATAGATTCCACTTTGTGTTTAGAGTCCCCTAAAATAAAACCTTATGTGATTTCAATGCAACAATGTATTGCAACTATTTTGGGGATTGCAGAAGATGCAGTTTCCATTAAAGCCACCACCACCGAGACTATGGGATTCACAGGTCGCGAAGAAGGTTTAGTCGCAATGGCCACTTGCTTATTGGCGAAAAAATAATTTGTTCATTAAATATTATAAGTATGTCGTATTACTCCATAGAAGATTTATACAAGATATACTTACAACATCCACAAGTACAAACCGATACCCGTAAACTCAAAACAGATGATTTATATTTTGCATTAAAAGGACCTCATTTCAATGGCAACCTTTTTGCGGTTGCTGCGTTAGAAGCGGGTGCCAGCTTCGCTATTGTGGACGAACCTATTCCAAATAGTTCCTCTTTTGAAAATAAAATCATTCAAGTAGAGAATGTGTTAAGCACATTACAAGCGTTGGCAAAACATCATCGTCAACAATTTCAAATTCCATTTATTGCTATCACGGGAAGCAATGGAAAAACAACTACAAAGGAATTAGTATCTGCCGTTTTATCAAGTCATTTTATTACTTATACAACGCAAGGAAATTTAAACAATCATATTGGTGTTCCTTTAACCATATTAAGTATCCAGTTGGATGCACAAATGGCTGTGATTGAAATGGGCGCGAATCATTTGAATGAAATTAAAAGTTATTGCGACTACACCCTACCCAATTTTGGCCTAATTAATAATTGTGGTAAAGCTCATCTAGAAGGTTTTGGTTCTATGGAAGGTGTCCGAAAAGGCAAAGGAGAATTATATGATTTTATTAAAGCTCATCATGGCAGTTTATTTGTTAATGCTGATTATGATTACTTAGTACAAATGAGTGAAGGAGCCGATACCATTATTAGTTATGGCCATGAAAAAGGAGACTTAACAGGATTGGCCGTCTCACAAAAAGGAATGCTTCAAGTGAATTTGACTAAAGGTTGCAATATTGATTTTGTACAAACACAATTAGTAGGCGACTATAATTTACCCAATGTATTAGCAGCCATATGCATCGGGCTTTATTTCAAAGTACCGGAATCAAAAATAAAAGCAGCTATTGAAAATTATACTCCCAATAATAGCCGTAGTCAATTAGTGAAATGGAATGATAATGATGTGATTTTGGATGCCTATAATGCGAATCCTAGTAGTATGAAAGTGGCCATTGACAATTTCGCGAACATCCCTTCTACTCAAAAAATTATTTGCTTAGGTGGTATGAAGGAATTAGGTGCCGACAGTATGCAAGAACATCAAGAATTAATTGATTACTTGCGAAAATTTGAATGGAAGCAAGTCGTATTAGTAGGTGGAGATTTTAAAGGCTGCTCCCACCCTTACTTATACTTTGATCAAACTGAGGAAGCTCAAAAATGGCTGCTTGCACAGCAATTTCAGCAACATCATATATTAATTAAAGGCTCCAGAGGCATACAGATGGAAAAGATAATGGCTTAGCATTTTTTTAATATCTTTGCGCCATGAAAACCTCTTACCTATGGAGCACTTTAACCAATAAGTGCCCAAGATGTAGACAAGGAAATTTATTCGCTTCTAAGAATCCTTACGATTTATCAAACATCACTAAAATGAATGAATGTTGCCCCGTTTGTGGTCAACCTACTGAAATTGAAGTTGGATTTTATTATGGGACAGGCTATGTAAGTTATGCACTTACTGTCGCTTATTTTGTTTCTACTTTTGTTGCTTGGAAAGTATTAATTGGAATGACTTTTGATTTAGATGACAATAGAATATTTTATTGGATGGGTACGGCCATCGTTTTACTTCTTTTTATGCAACCATTATTAATGCGATTATCCAGATCCATTTGGTTAGGCTGGTTTGTATCCTATCATAAAAATTGGAAAGAAGATCCATTGGAATACAACGAAAGAATGGACGAGAACAGAAAAGAAATTTAAAATAAGGTCGCGATGCGACCTTATTTATTCATTCGCTTCGTCAATAAAGCAAGCTTTATGACTCGCGTTGTTAGCACGATGGCCGTCAAGTAGTTCACACGATTGCCGTCGTTTCACTCCGGCTTCCCGTGTGGGGGAGCTAAAAGAAATCAAAGACTTTTTACAATACA
>Ga0214923_10007506_pt1 | contig 11879 bp, 10 predicted proteins | sample LL1510_MetaG_FD_177993 | JGI IMG/M metagenome (GOLD analysis project Ga0214923, IMG submission 177993) | Freshwater microbial communities from Lake Lanier, Atlanta, Georgia, United States - LL-1510 | ecosystem: Environmental > Aquatic > Freshwater > Lake | place: USA: Georgia | collected... | reverse complement strand
GTCGCCATCCAGCACTTTTTGGGTGGCAGACACCTCTACATTGGTACGCAAATCTTTGATGCGGCTGTTGTCCAGCACATACGAGCGAATTTGATGCCCCCAACCCACATCGGTTTTGGTGTCTTCAAGTTTCTGTTGCTCTTCCATGCGCTTGCGCATTTCATGGTCGTACAAACGGCTGCGCAAGCGCTTCCAAGCCACATCGCGGTTGCTGTGCTGGCTGCGGCCATCTTGGCACTGCACCACAATGCCCGTGGGAATGTGGGTCAAGCGAACAGCAGAGTCGGTTTTGTTGATGTGCTGACCGCCCGCCCCGCTGGCTCTGAAGGTATCCGTGCGCACATCCGACGGGTTGATGTCAATTTCAATCGAGTCGTCAATTTCCGGGTACACAAACACGCTGGCAAAACTGGTGTGGCGTCCTCCCGAAGAGTCAAACGGTGACTTGCGCACCAAGCGGTGCACACCGGTTTCGGTGCGCAGCAGTCCAAAGGCGTATTCGCCTTCAATTTTGATGGTGGCGCCCTTGATGCCCGCGGTGTCGCCCTCGGTCAGGTCTTCCACATTGGCGGTAAAGCCTTTGCGCTCAGCGTATTTAAGGTACTGACGCAGGAGCATGCTGGCCCAGTCGCAGGCCTCGGTGCCGCCTGCACCGGCTTGAATGTCCAAAAAGCAGGGCAGGGGGTCAGCCGGGTTGTTGAACATGCGCCTGAATTCCAAGCCTTCCACAATGGCAGAAAGTGAGGCGGTTTCGGCTTCGATGGTGACGAGGCTGTCGTCGTCACCCTCTTCTTTGCTCATCTCAAACAACTCGCTGTTGTCTGACAGGTCGCGTTCTAGGTCGGCGAGGGTAACTACCACGCCGTCCAGCGCTTTTTTTTCTTTACCCAGTTCCTGGGCGCGTTTGGGGTCGTTCCAGACAGAGGGGTCTTCTAGTGAAGCGTTAACGGTTCGCAGGCGTTCGGCTTTGGCATCGTAGTCAAAGATACCTCCGCAACTCAATTGCACGCTGGCTCAGGTCGGCCAGGCGGGTTCCAATGGTATTGATGCGTTCTGCGTCCATGATGTATGAGTCCTCTGAATAACTCCGGATTTTCTCACGCGAGCAAAAAGTTTTCGATCAGGGTCGCCAGTTGCTGGGGTTGGTCGTGGTGCAGCATGTGCCCTGCCGGTTCAATTTTGGCGTGCTGAACCTGGGGGACCACCTGAATGCGCTGATCAAATTCGGCCTGCGTGTAGCGGTCTTTCCACCAAGTAGTCATTTCGTTTTCGCCGGCTTGCACCATCAAAACCGGGGCTGTAATGCACTTCCATATTTCCAGCACCTCCTCCACCCGATACAACTGTGCGCTGACGACCTTATGCGCGGCAGAGCCCAAAATTTCCCATTGGCCGGTCTGCGGCCCTGCTGCTATGGGGCGAGCCCACTGGTGTGCCAGCCAATGGGCCCTGTCTTCGGGCAGTCTGGGGTTGGTTTTCATGAGTCGGCGCGCCACGCCCTGGACGTTGTCGTAGGCTTTTAAAGCCATCTCCCCTTGGCGCACGCGTTGCAGCTCGTGAAGCCATTGCGCATATCTCTGCGGTGCCTGCTCGGGCGTGTTGGCGGGCATGCCAAAGCCTTCTAGATTGATGAGCTTGCGGATGCGTTCTGGCCGGATGCCGGCGTACATCATCACCACATTGCCACCCATGCTGTGGCCGAGCAAATCCACCGCAGTGTCTGGGGCATAGTGGTCCAGCAACACCTCCAAATCGGCCAAATAGTCGGGAAACCAAAAATGCTCTTGCGCCGATTCGCTCAGGCCAAAGCCCCTCCAGCTGGGCGCAATGAGGGTACGGCCTTGCAGAAAAGCCAAACTTAAAGCGTCCACCATGAATTGAAACGATGCCCCCACATCCATCCAGCCGTGCATGAGCACCAGCGGGGGCTGCGGTTCTCTGTGGGGTAGCGCCCTGGTAGATGGGCTCCAGCGCAACACGTGATAGAGCACGCCGCGAACCGGTACGAACTCGCTTAGGGGCTTGTTTTGGACTTGGTACATTCAGGCATGATAAATACACACGAAAGGTGCTACACGTGATGGATGCCACATGGTTTTGGGCCCTGCTTGCAGGCGTGATGGCTTATGCCTTGGGCTCTGTGTCTTTTGCCGTGTTGGTAAGCAAGGTCATGGGCCTGAACGACCCACGCACTTACGGCAGCAAAAACCCGGGTGCTACCAACGTGCTGCGCTCGGGCTCAAAAGCTGCGGCCATTACCACTTTGTTGTTAGACGCGGCCAAGGGTGGCGTGCCCTTGGTGCTCATCCGAATGTATGGCGCACCTTGGGGCTTGGAGTCTGAAGCCTTAGCGCTGGTGGCCTTGGGCGCTTTTTTGGGGCATTTGTTTCCGTTGTATTTCCGCTTTCACGGCGGTAAGGGTGTGGCCACTGCGCTCGGCGTTTTGTTGGGGTTGGATGGTGTGTTGGGCTTGGCCACTTTGGCCACGTGGCTCATCGTGGCCTTCTTCTTGAGGTATTCGTCGCTGGCCGCTCTGGTGGCAGCCTTGTTCGCGCCCATTTATTACCTGCTGGGCGACGGCATCGCGTGGCGGGCCGACATGCCCGTTTTCACGGCCCTATGCGTGATGTCGATGCTGCTGATTGCCCGGCATCGGGCCAACATCAGCCGTTTGATCAACGGCACCGAATCGCGCATCGGCCAAAAATAAATCAATCGGCCTTGATGTTGGCAGCTTTGACGATTTTGGCGTTGGCGGCCAGTTCGCCCTTGATGTAGTTGTCAAATTCGGTGGGGCTCATCGGCATGGGCTCGGCGCCCAGTTTGGCCAAACGCTCTTTCACCTCAGGGTTTTGCAGGGCCTTCAAGGCGGCCTGATTCAAGGCTTGCACCACTTCGCGCGGTGTTTTGGAGGGCACCAGCATGCCGGTCCAAAAAATATAGTCGGACTCCGGTACCCCAACCTCCAGGGTGGTGGGGGTGTCGGGCAGCACCGGTGTACGCTTGGTGGTGCCCACGGCCAAAGCCACCAATCGGCCATCGCGAATCATGGGCAGCGCCGACACAATGGGCGCAAAAAAGTAGTCAATTCGCCCAGAAATGGTTTCGGTCAGGGCCTCGGGGGTGCCCTTGAAGGCCACGTGCACTGCCTTGATGCCTGCACCGTAGTTGAATTTTTCGGCATTCATGAATGTGGCGGTGCCAATGCCTGCCGAAGCGTAATTCAGCTGACCGGGCTTGGCCTTGCCGGCTTGAATCAAATCTTGCACCGTTTTAAAACCCTTGCTGGGGGCGGCTACCAACACGTTGGGCAGGTGCGCCAGCGGCGTCACACCCGAAAAATCGGCCGCTGGGTCATAGCCTACTTGGGTAATGAGCGGGTTTAGAGTGTGCGCCGAGGTGTACACAAATACTGAATACCCGTCTGCTGGGGAAGCCAAAATATGTCGCGCTGCGACCAAGCCCCCTGCACCGGTGCGGTTTTCCACCACCACTGACACGCCCAGGTCGCTCTGCAGCGCATTAGAAATGGAACGCGCCACCACATCAGACGCGCTGCCAGCTGAAGCACCGGAGACCAAACGTATGGGTTTGTTGGGAAACCCTGAGGTGGGGGCGGTTTGCGCCCATGCTGCAGGCAAGAGGGCCGTAAAGGCCATGGCCGTCGAGAGCGCCGTGGCAGAGATCGCCAAGTAAAAAGGGCTCAAACCACCGGAAATTTTTTGCAAGGCTAAGTTCAGCATGGGGCTTCTCCTGTTCAAACTTTAGGCATTCCAAACTGCGCCATCAGCCAGTCGGCGGATTTGGCGCGGTAGCGGTAGGGGCGGTTGTTGGCAATGTGGTTGCCGTCTTCCACGATCATGAGCTCTACAGGGCCCGACACTTCGTCGGCCAATCTTTGCGCATCTTGCCAGGGTACCAAGCGGTCCAGCTTGCCGCTCACTAAAAAAACAGGGCATTCAATTTGCTTGGCAATACCCACCATCGACAGGGTACTGGCGTGCTGTTTGGCCTCGGCTTGGGTTTTCAGGTGGCTGCGCACCCTGAAGGCTTCGCGCGTGAGCAGGGGCAGGGCGTCCCAGTTGCTGGCCCAGTCAAAGGGACCAGCCAGTGCAATACAGGCTTTGATGCGTTTTTCAAAGGCCACGGCGCGCGGCGCGTAATAGCCACCCAAGCTCACACCCCAAAGGCCAATGCGCTGGGTGTCCACATCGGTGCGCTGCACCAACCAGTCCACCACGGCCTTCACAGGAACTTCGTAGTCGCCTCGGATGGGGAAGTCGTATTCCGCTTCGCCCTGACCTGGACCATCAATCATCAAGGTGGCAATACCGCGTACCAAAAAAGGCAATTCGTAGGCCTCAAGCTCTTCTTTGGCCGAATCCAATCCCGGCACCATGATCAGCACCGGTGGTTTGGAGACGCCTGCAGGTTTTCTCAAAATGCCCGCCAAATGTCCGGATCCATAAGGCACTTCTACCCGCTCGCCTGGCGGGCGCAGATGCGGCAGGGCCAACTGGCGGCATTCAATGGCTTTGGTGTGGGCAGCACGCATTTGGTCGATGTCGTCCACAAACACAAACTTGGCAAAGTGGTAATAAACCCCCGCGCGGGTTAAGTGCTCGCCCGCAGTAAGTTTGTGACCTTCTGCCAGCGCTTCTTTGCCCAAGGCCTCGTGCGAGGCAGCTCTGGCGCACCAAGCGGAGCACCAGTCTTCCCAACGGGCAATGCCATCGGTGACTTCATTGAAGTCTGCCAACAGGACGCCATTGGATACAAAACGTGGTGCCCAGTGCGACACCGCTGACTCAACTCGGGGATCTGACGCCATAACAGCCTTTCTGGGAAAGACTGCATTTTTGACACTTACAGGTTGCTCAAGCCATAGGGATAGATACCTAGCCCTCGGCTCAATCCCTGAAGTTGTTAAAGCTCACAGGAATATCGGTGATCTCTTTGCGCAGCAGCGCCATGGCGGCTTGCAGGTCGTCGCGTTTGGCGCCGGTCACGCGTACGGCATCGCCTTGAATGGCGGCTTGCACCTTGAGTTTGCTGTCTTTAATAAGACGCTGAATTTTTTTGGCCAGTTCAGACTCTATGCCATTGCGCACCTTGACCACCCGTTTGACCTTGTCGCCACCTATTTTTTGCACGTCGCCAAGGTCTAAAAACCGCACATCCACGTTGCGTTTGGTCATTTTGTTGCGCAAGATGTCTTCGACCTGCGCCAACTGAAATTCGGCGTCGCCCAATAGCGTGATGTCTTTGTCTTTGATTTCAACCGCCGCTGAGGTGCCTTTGAAGTCAAAACGGGTGCCGATTTCTTTGGCTGTGTTCTCCACAGCGTTTTTGACCTCGACCAAATCGGCTTCACAAACGGTGTCAAAAGAGGGCATTTAGGGCTCAAAAAGTGAATGCGACAATGGCCCAATGTTAGTCGAGAACCATGTGTCCCTGCAGCCCTACAACACCTTTGGCATTGTGGCCAAGGCGCTGCATTTGGCCCGAATCCGCTCTGAAGATGACGTCTTGCAGCTCTTGGCCGACCCCCAATGGGCCGCCAGCCCCAAGTTTGTGTTGGGCGGCGGCAGCAACATTGTGCTGACCGGCGACGTCAAACCCTTGGTGCTGAAAGTCGAAATTTTGGGCAAACGCCTGGTTCAGGAGACCGATAAGGCCTGGATTGTGGAGGCCGGTGCCGGCGAGCCCTGGCATGAACTGGTGGTATGGACGCTGGCCCAAGGCTGGCCGGGCATGGAAAATATGGCGCTGATTCCGGGCACCGTGGGCGGCGCGCCGGTGCAAAACATTGGCGCTTATGGCCTGGAGCTGCAAGACCGTTTTGAATCTTTAGATGCCATTCATCTCTTCACTGGTCAGCGCTTCACGCTTGATGCCGCTCAATGTGGCTTTGGTTACCGGGATTCGGTGTTCAAACATGCCCCAAGCGTTGGAACACAAGACTCAGGGGGCTACCCAATAGGGTTAGGCCTCGCGGGTCAAGCGCTGATCACCCGAGTGCGTTTTAGTTTGCCCAAACGCTGGCAACCCGAACTCGGCTACCTGGACTTGCAGAAAAAAATGCACGACACCGGCAACCGCCAACCCACACCCCACACCATTTTGGACTGGGTGTGCCAAATTCGCCGTGCCAAACTGCCCGACCCCGCCGTGGTGGGCAATGCCGGCAGTTTTTTTAAAAACCCCACCGTATCGCCCGAGCAGTGTGCCGACATCATCGCCCGCGACCCCAAGCTGGTGTATTACGAGCTGCCCAACGGCACCCTCAAGCTGGCGGCGGGCTGGATGGTGGACGCCTGCGGCTGGAAGGGCAAATCCATCGGTCAAGCCGCGGTGTACGACAAACAGGCACTGGTGCTGATCAACCGAGGCGCCGGAACCAACACCCCGGGCGCCACCGGCGGCGAAGTGATGACGCTGGCCCGTGCGATTCAAACCAGTGTGTACGAGCGCTTTGGCATCTTGCTTGAGCCTGAACCAGTGGTGGTCTGATGGCGGACCCAACGCCATCCCAAACCCCAGTCCGCGGCAGTTGGTCGGACCGTGCGGCGCGTTTTGCGGTGTTGCAAGGGGCTCAGCCCCGGGCTTTAGGCGTGCTGGGCGGCTTATCCGTTGGAGACTTTTTTTTGCCCGCGCTGCCAACCCAAACCTCAGTACTGGCGTTGGGGCTGATGCAGCCTCACCGCCTGCACTGGATTGTGGGCGTGTTTTCTCTGGCCACGGCCTTAGGTGCCGCTTTGATGGCTTTGGTGTTGCTAAATTTAGGCGCCCATGCCCACCAATGGGGCTTGCAGCAGTTTGGCCCTGAATGGACGCATACCTTGCAGCGGGTGCAAGAGTGGGGCTTGTGGTTGGTGTGCGTGGCCTCTATTTCATCCAGCCCCGCCCGCCTGACCGTGGCGGCCACGCTGCTCTCGGGCGTGGCGGCTGCCTACGTGGTGGCCGTGGTTTTGCTGGGCCGGGCCATTTACCTCACCCTCTTTTTGCTGCTGGTCACTCGCGCGCCGCATTGGCTGGAGCGCGTGCCGCTGCTGGGGCGCGCAGTTCAAAAGTTTCAGGCGTTCAAGGCCGAGGTGCTGGTCACGCAAAGGCCTGCAGACGGCAGGGTCGAGCGCGCCTGAAGCTGGCATGGACTTATGGCAAAGTCCAAGTCATGAACTATCCGACCATTGAAGACGCAGTAGGTAAAACGCCCTTGGTGGCTTTGCAACGCATAGGCGCCACAGAATGCAAGGCCAAAGGCAATGCGTTGCTGGGCAAATTAGAAGGCAACAACCCCGCCGGCTCAGTCAAAGACCGCCCCGCTTTGTCCATGATTCGACGTGCAGAGGAGCGGGGTGACATTCACCCCGGAGACACCTTGATTGAAGCCACCTCGGGCAATACCGGCATTGCCTTGGCCATGGCTGCGGCCATTAGGGGCTACCGCATGGTGTTGATCATGCCGGAAGACTTGTCCATAGAGCGCGCCCAAACCATGAAAGCTTTTGGTGCGGAGCTCATATTGACGCCCAAGTCGGGCGGCATGGAATATGCCCGAGATTTGGCCGAGCAAATGGCACAACAAGGCAAGGGCCGCGTGCTGGACCAGTTTGCCAACCTAGACAACCCGCGCATCCACTACGAAACCACTGGCCCCGAGTTGTGGGAGCAAACCGGCGGCCGCATCACCCATTTTGTAAGCGCCATGGGCACTACAGGCACCATTACGGGGGTTTCGCGCTTTTTAAAAGAGCGCAATCCGGCGATTCAAATCATTGGTGCGCAGCCCAGTGAGGGGTCGCGCATTCCAGGCATACGCAAGTGGCCTACCGAATACCTCCCCAAAATTTACGATGCCCAGCATGTGGACGAACTGGTGCTGGTGTCTCAGGAGGATGCAGAAGAAATGTGCCGCCGCTTGGCCCGAGAAGAGGGCATTTTTGCAGGTATTTCAGCCGCGGGTGCTTGCTGGGTGGCGCATCAGCTGGCGCAAAGGGTCGAAAACGCCACCATCGTGTTTATTGTGTGTGACCGGGGGGATCGCTATTTGTCGACAGGGGTATTCCCGGCCTGATTAGAATTCTTTGCAACAACCCCTAGTAAGAGAACGCAGATGCAAATTGATCAAGAATTGGATACCCGCGGGCTGAACTGCCCCTTGCCCATTTTGAAAGCCAAAAAGGCCTTGGCCGAATTGACCAGCGGTCAGATTTTGCGGGTGGTGTCCACCGACACCGGCTCTATGCGCGACTTTGAGGCCTTTGCCAAGCAAACCGGTAACGAGCTGGTCGAACAAAGCACCGAGGGGAAAGACTTTATTCACGTTTTGCGCCGCCGGTGATGCCGCCACTGATGCTGTTGTTGGTGCCGTAGCTATTTTAAAGTTGCAAAGACTTCAAGTAGCCCCTAAAGCTCTCGCCCACTTCGGGGTGTTGCAAAGCCAACTCGATGGTGGCCTCTAAAAAACCTTCCTTACTGCCGCAGTCGTAACGTTTGCCTTGGTAGGTGTAGGCGTGTACCACTTCATCGGCCAACAAGCCGGCAATGCCGTCTGTCAATTGCAATTCGCCACCAGCTCCTTTGCCTTGTTTCCGAATGTGGCCAAACACCGCATGGCTCAAGATGTAGCGGCCGGCTACCGCCAGCCTGGAAGGTGATTTGTCTGGGCTGGGCTTTTCCACAATGTGTTCCACCCTCAGCAGGCGGTTGCCATCGGCAACGCCAGCCACAATGCCGTAGCGCTTCACGTGTTCTAGAGGCACCTCTTGCACCGCAATGACCGAATGGCCCAAGCGCTCATAGGCCTGCACCATTTGCTTGAGTACATTGGGGCCGCCAGCTTCGCCTTGCATCAAGTCGTCGGCCAGCAGCACCGCAAAGGGTTCGCCATTGGTCAGGTGTTCGGCACATAACACTGCATGGCCCAATCCCAAAGCGCGGGCCTGACGGACATAGGTGCAGTCCATGTCAGAAGGTGCCAGCGAGCGCACCAGCTCGAGCATGGCGGTTTTGCCATTGACTTCGAGTTCGCTTTCCAGCTCGTATGCAGTGTCAAAGTGGTCTTCAATGGACCGTTTGTTGCGGCCCGTTACAAACACCATGTGCCGAATGCCCGCCTCATAAGCCTCTTCCACCGCGTATTGAATCAGCGGCTTGTCCACAATGGGCAGCATTTCTTTGGGGTTGGCCTTGGTTGCTGGCAAAAAGCGGGTGCCAAGGCCGGCAACGGGAAACACCGCGGTGTTGATTTTGTTCATGTAAGGCTCCCGGTTATGTCTTGGCCATTTGGTCTAACTGTGCCAGTTGTTCTTGGACTTTGGCCAAAGTACTGCTGAAACCACTTAGGCGTTTTTGTTCTTGCTCAATCACGGCGGGCGGTGCCTTGGCCACAAAGGCTTCATTGCCCAGTTTGTGCTGGGCCTTGGCGATTTCGGTTTGAAGGCGGGTGGCCTCTTTGCCCAAGCGAAGTTTTTCGGCCTCAATGTCCACCTTCATGAACAGACACAGCCGAGTTGCGCCCACCACAGCCACGGGCGCGGCTTGGGCAGCTTGTGTCCATGCTGACTCGTCTTGAAAAATTTGCACTTCACTCAGCTTGGACAAGGCTTGCAACACCGCTGCCCAGCGGATTAAGAAGTCCTGGTCTTGCCAAGCTACCAATGCAAACAGGGGCAAGCGTGTGGAGGGCGACACATTCATTTCACCACGCAGGTTTCTGCAGGCGTCCACCCATTGCTTAAGCTGGTTCATTTCTGTTACCGCCTTGGCGTCAATGCGCTCGGGCTGGCTTACCGGATACGGCGCAATGCTGACGGAGGGGCCCGCTCTGCCCGCTACCGGCGCCACTTTTTGCCACAGCTCTTCGGTAATGAAGGGCGTGATGGGGTGAGCCAAGCGCAATATGGTTTCCAGCGTGCGGATGAGCGTACGGCGGGTTGCCCTTTGGACGGCCATTCCGGCTTCTTGTATGGGGTTAGCGGCGCCCTGTTGGATTTGCACTTTGGCGATTTCCAGGTACCAGTCGCAAAACTCGTTCCACACAAAGTCGTAAATCGTGTTGGCCACGTTGTCGAGGCGGTAGTCTGCAAAGCCTTGGGCCACATCGGCCTCGGCCTTTTGAAGCAGCGACGTGATCCAGCGGTCTGCCGCGCTGAACTGCATGTAGCCGTGGGCCGTGCCGCCCACAGCACAATCGGCTTTGGTGTGTTCCATCAGGCCGCAGTCGTGGCCTTCGCAATTCATCAGCACAAAGCGGGTCGCGTTCCAGAGCTTGTTACAAAAATTGCGGTAGCCCTCGCAACGTTTGCTGTCAAAGTTGATGCTGCGTCCGAGCGAAGCCAGCGCCGCAAAGGTGAAGCGCAAGGCGTCTGCGCCATAAGCCGGAATACCTTCAGGGAATTCTTTCTCAGTGTTTTTGCGCACCGCGGGCGCAGTCTCAGGTTTGCGCAGGCCGGTGGTGCGTTTTTCGAGCAGGTGCGTCAGCGCAATGCCGTCAATCAAGTCCACCGGGTCCAACACATTGCCCTCAGACTTGCTCATCTTCTTGCCCTGCGCGTCGCGTACCAGACCGTGGATGTACACATGCTTGAAGGGAACCCGCCCGGTGAAGTGCTTGGTCATCATGATCATTCGGGCGACCCAGAAAAAGATGATGTCGTAGCCGGTGACCAAGGTGCTGGAGGGCAAATACAGGTCGTAGTCGCTCAGGGCGTTTGTGCTGTTTCCGCCAGCGGACGTGCCGGACCCGCCCGTGCTCATACTCGCTGCGCTCGCCAAATCGCCCGGTTCGTGTCCGGCCCGCCCGTTGGCGCCGTCATTGCCCCAGCCCATGGTGCTAAAAGGCACCAGCGCGCTCGAATACCAGGTGTCGAGCACGTCTTCGTCACGCCGCAAAGCACCCGAATAGCCAGCCTTATCGGCCTTGGCCCTTGCCTCGTCTGCGTCGCGTGCTACAAAAACCGAACCATCGTCTCCGTACCACGCCGGAATCTGGTGGCCCCACCAGAGTTGGCGGCTGATGCACCAGTCGGTGATGTTGTTCATCCACTGGTTGTAGGTGTTCACCCAGTTCTCGGGCACAAAGCGCACATCGGCGCTTGCTACGGCTTCGATAGCGCCCTGCGCAATGCTGATGCCGGATGGCGCTGGTTTGTTCATCGCCACAAACCATTGGTCGGTGAGCATGGGCTCAATCACCTGGCCGGTTCGCGCGCAGCGGGGCACCATCAGCTTATGCTTTTTGACTTCGACCAAGAAGCCGCCAGCCTCCAAGTCGGCCACCACTTTTTTGCGGGCCGCAAAGCGGTCCAGGCCTTGGTAGGCGGCGGGGGCGTTGTCGTTGATTTTGGCGTCCAGCGTGAGCACGCAAATCATGGGCAGTCGGTGGCGCTGGCCCACAGCGTAGTCGTTTGGGTCGTGGGCGGGGGTGACCTTGACCACGCCGGTGCCGAAGGCCTTGTCCACATAGTTGTCGGCAATCACCGGAATCTCGCGCCATTGTGCGGGGGTGTCGCCTGACAGGGGCAGCCGTAACTTTTTGCCGATCAGGGTGGCATAGCGTTCGTCCTCGGGGTGCACCATCACCGCAACGTCGCCCAACATGGTCTCGGGTCGGGTGGTGGCCACGGTGATGTCACCGGACCCATCAGCGAGCGGGTAGCGGATGTGCCAGAGTGAGCCTTCTTCCTCCTCGCTTTCCACCTCCAGGTCGCTCACTGCACTCATCAGCACCGGGTCCCAGTTCACTAGTCGCTTGCCGCGGTAGATGAGGCCTTGTTCGTACAACTGAACAAAGGTTTCGGTCACCGTTTTGGACAGTTTCTCGTCCATGGTGAAGTACTCGCGGCTCCAGTCCACGCTGTCGCCCATGCGGCGCA
>Ga0214923_10007504_pt1 | contig 11881 bp, 9 predicted proteins | sample LL1510_MetaG_FD_177993 | JGI IMG/M metagenome (GOLD analysis project Ga0214923, IMG submission 177993) | Freshwater microbial communities from Lake Lanier, Atlanta, Georgia, United States - LL-1510 | ecosystem: Environmental > Aquatic > Freshwater > Lake | place: USA: Georgia | collected 2015-10-15 | reverse complement strand
TCAGGGACAATCATTTTATTGGCGTCGTGGATTGATCCGGAGTTTTTGTGGATGTTGGGTATTTTTTTCACGTGCTTTGTAAAGTATGCGGTGGCTGCAGGCATGGCGGTTGCCCATTTTGAAAATACCGCGTGGGGTTATTTAATCACAACGGTGGGTGGCATCGCAGCGGCCTTTTTTTGGATATTTTTTGGCGATTGGGCACAAAGGAAAATTGTAACGTACAATTTGTGGATCAAACAGAAAAAAGGAAAGACGAGTTTGGATCATCCCAAGCGATTTAGCAAGAAGAACCGATGGTTGGTAAAAATCAAGAAAAACGGCGGATTGCCCATTTTGTGTTTCATTTCGCCAATTACAATTGGTGTAGCCCCTGGATGTTTGATTGCCGTGGGATTTGAATCGGATCGTTTTAAAATTTGGCTTTATATGTCGGCCAGCATCGCTTTTTGGGGACTCATCATTTTTGGAAGTAAGTGGTTGATGGCCTCTTAATACTGTGTTTTACAGGTCGTTTAAGTATAAATTGTATTGGAATCTGAGTCACATTCATTTATCAATCAAATCCCTTTCTTGAAGAAAAACGTCACTTGTTTTATGTTATGATTCGGGTGAAATTTTTTCAGAATCCCCAAATAGTGAGTAAATTGTGCCTTCTTATGCGCAAATCTCAGATTTTCACTGTGTTTTTGGGTGTTGTACTCTTGTTCAATGCTTGTAGGCGGGAGCCTCTTTCATGGGACAATCGGGTTGCTGCGCCATTGTTTAAATCGACATTAGGCTTAGGTCAGATTGATTCAAAATATTTGAATCACACCACTGCGGACAGCAGTTATAAGCTCAGTTATGAGAATTTGGTTTATACGTATCGAATGGCCAATGTGAGAGCTTACGATACGGGACTTACAGCATCGTTTACTTTAAAGAGGTTGAAATTAACGGACCGCTCCATTGTTCAGCAAATCACATTGGGACAAATCAATCCGTTGTTCAAACTTCTAGATGGTCAGACCGCCAACATTCCGGAGCAGAATCAAGGAAATTTAACACCGGTGGACATTGACGCGAGTGCCTTTTTTGAAACGGCTACTTTGGACAGTGGATTTTTAGACATCAGTATATCGAACAATTTGCCGGTAAAGGTGAAGTTGGTGATTTTTGAGTTAACCAATGCGGGTGATAATTCGGAGGTGGCGTATGATTCTTTTACGAATATTCCGATTGGCGGAAAGGTCACCAAGCGCATCGATTTAAGAAATAAAACGGTGACCAAGACTTTGAAAGGAAGTATCAAACAATTGGTTACAGAGGCGAGCAGTGGTCCTGTTTTGATTGATGCAAGCAAAGGGGTTGATCTTGAATTGAAGGTGTCTAGATTGCATCCTCGCTATGCTGTTGCGGCGTTTCCAACCCAGAATGTAATCGACCAAAACGAGGGTTTGACGGTCTTTATGGGAGGAGCCGAAGTGAAGTATTTCAAGGCCAAGGCAGGTCATTTGAAAATTCATTTGGCGAGTACGATCCAGGAGGATATGACGATGTTGTTTGAGATTCCGAGTGCCACAAAGGGGGGTAAGGTGTTGTCTACGGTTGTTAAACTTCCAGCGGCCCAGCCCAACGGGGTAAGCACAAGGGATGAGTTTTTTGATTTGACGGATTATTTAATTGATTTCAGGGGTAAGAATCCGGATGTAAAGGATACGGTGAACACCTTTCACCAAATTTTGGTGGTTCGATTGGATAGCTCGGGCAGGAAAGTGGCGATAGGCTTGAGAGACAGTATACGCATCGATTATCGCATGGAATCGTTGATACCAGATTACGCGATTGGTTATATGGGACAAAGCCTGAATCAGAGCGGGGATCAGAAAGCACCTTTCGATTTGTTTAAGGGGTTGAATGGAGATTTGAAATTCAAGGATTTTAAGGTGAGTTTGATTGTGAGAAATAGCATTGGTGCTGAGGGAAGGATCAAAATCCATTCGTTGTCTGGGGAAAATGTGTTTACCAAGAACTCGGTGAAATTGAGTGCGATGCCGTTGAATAATGACATTTTGATTTCAGCGCCTCCATTCAAAAGAGATGCATTTGTTGAATCTGAAATTGTACTTGATGGCACCAATTCTAATATCAAGTCGTTTATAGAGAATTTGCCACAGATGTTGGATTATAATCTGGATATTGAGACAAACCCCAATGGGAATGTGAATTTGTACAAGGATTTTGTGTTCGACAATAGCAAAGTGGATGTGATAATGAAAGTGGAATTTCCTGCCGAGTTTTCGTTGAATGAATTTGTGCTCCGAGATACCCAAAGTGTTGATTGGAATGCAATTGCGGGATTGGATAGGATCAAATCGGCCAAGATGGATGTTCGCATCAAGAACTCATTTCCTTTGGGCGCGAAGTTGCAGTTGATGTTGTTGGATGAAAAGGAGCAGGGCATCACAAGTTTGGATATTGATCCCACGGACAATGTCATTGAGCCGGGGGTAGTTGACGCCAAGGGTTATCCCACGGTTCCCTCGGAAACGGTCTTTTCGATTGGAATCGGCAGGGATAAAATTGACGCTTTGATGAAGGCCAAATTCATCGCCATTACAACTTCATTAACGGGTGATGGGAAGATGCAAAAGCTATACGATAACAGCAGTATAGGCATTTCAACAACGGTGGATTTTGAATACGAGGTGAGATATGGCAAATAAGATTTTGGCGTTTCGGTTGTTTTTGGGTTTTTGTTTGATGTCGGTTAATCTGGCTAAAGCATCGGAGGATACTGCCTCAGTTATTGGCGCTTTACCGGTGAAAAAGTATGATTGTTTGGGTGCTTCATTGTCATTGCCGTTGCCCCCTGCCAAGCCTATCATTTATGAGGATTTGTTCCGGTATCAACTCGTTACAGGGTCCAATGTGTTACCGTTTTCTTTTATGGGAAAAATGGCATTTGGAGGGTATATCACACCACAGGCCACTGAGTCTGTAGAAAATCGTTTGCAATCAAAAAATAGAGCTGGGTATATGCAAACCCTAGGGGTGGTTGTTTACCCTATGAGAAAAAGGTTTAAATCGAACGAATATCATATGGCGAATAATAAAACTGAGATCGTATCTATTGGTATTCGAAGTATGCAAATGGCGGGTATTACGTTTTCTGACGATGCGTATCGATTGGTTTTTCGGGGCAACGGATATTACAAGGGTAAGACATTGGATGTGGGAAGCAATCACTTTTATGCGTTGGGCATGAATACGATTGATTTTGGGATTTTTGTCCCCAAATCCAAGCACATTGAGAAGTTGTATTTTTCTATAGCTCAGGTTACCCAATACAATGTCCTTAAAACGCAGGATTTGAGTTTATATACCAGTCAGCTGGCGGATTCATTGGTACTGAACGGTCGTTATTATTCTCAGTCAACCGCTGGATTGTCGTTTGGACAAAAGGGCTTGGGCGTTATGATGACCATGGATCGCAAACTTTATTGGGGTCGTGAAAAAAGAGAGAAAAATGCTGTTTACTATGGAGTGAGAGACATGGGTGTTTTGTTTTTGCCGACATTATCGGTGGAAAGCAGAGGCTATGTTTGGGATGAAAACACGGGGGGATTAAAGCCGGCGGGAGAATCTCAAATAAAGCCCATAACGGTGACCCAAGCTGTTGTGAGTTCACGGGAATTACAATTTGGCAATTGGTTTACTAGTCAGCGAGATACGTTAAATGCGCGACTGAAGGTTGTTTCACAGACTCGTTCGGGAACGGTGATATCTCCGTTTACTTTGTATGCGCAGAAGGCGTTGTTTTCATTTTATCCTAAAGAGCAATCTGACTCAAAAAAAGGATTAGGTACGGCTTTCTTGCATGTGATGGATTTGAACTTAACCTATTTGAATGTCCCTGGTTATGTTTTGTCTACAACCCTCTCTTGGGGTTCTTATTATCGTCCGAGAGGCGAACAGAAATGGACATCGTTTTATTCTGAGTATTATCTAGGCTTGGGTGGATTTGATACTTGGAATTTGGGTTTTAAGGGTTTTTTAAAATGCAATATCATTGGGATGGAGCAAACAAGTTTTATGCTTGATTTACGTGGCATAGAGGCATGGATTTTCCCCAAACGTCAGCATGGCGCCGGCATCTCATTTGGTGTTCGATGTAAGTTGTGAACTTAATTGATTGAAAAGATGAACCACTTCCCACTTTGGGTGAGGGGTTTGTGCGATGGCGTTGGCACGGCAATGTTGGCGTATTCTTTAAACCATCGGGTGGTGTCGTTGGTGACAACAAAACCCAGCGTTCTCAATCCTTTGATCTGGTTTGAATTGGGCTTCTTTTCGTTCGATAAATTGGGAAAGAATTTGGCATCGCTGCTCTGTTGAGAAATTTTACTTTGATAGATTTCTCTTGCTAGGTTGGATTGGTAGTCGGGTCCAAGTCTAACGCCCTTGGTTTGAAGTGCATATAGGGCTGTATTTGGCGAGGGATCAAAGGCAACGAATACTTCTTGGTCTTGGGTGTTGTTGGTTTTTAGCCAGCTGCCTAAAATCTCTAGGTCCTTGATATCGGTTACAACATTCTGCGCGTAGTAATCGTTGGGGGTGAAGCGGTGATGGAGCATTCGATTTGCATGTCCAAAACTTACGAAAGGGATAATCCAAAGGCCTAGCATACTGGCGATGGCGGGAAGTCCTTGAAAAAATATTTGTCCGTTGAGATATCGTTGTTGAAGGGAGAATATCGCGAAGAAGATGAAGGGCCAAGCCGATAAAAAGTAGTAATCGTGGTATCTGAATTGAAGGTGGAAAAGAAAGTAAAGTCCGGCGAAACCCAGGAATAGCCAGACGCTGAGTTGTTCAAAAACGGATAGACTTGTTCTATTTTTTATCATCGTAAATCCCCAAACAAAGAGGATTCCGGTGATGCACCAAGGGATGTAAAGCGAATCCACCCAAGTATTTAGACTGTATTGGGTGACAGAGATAAATTCAGAGACGGAACGACTTGGATTGATTTGCTGCAGGAAATGGGTGTTGTAGGTAAGATCGGTTAGGTATTTGGCATAGTAAACCCAGCCAATGATGGGCAGAATGGGAAGGATTAGTGTAAGGGGGTTAAATTTTGGAAAGTTGATGCGGTCTTCGGCTTCATCTAGAATTTGATAGGTGTTGTCGGCGGTTTGGACAACGGATTGATTTTTCTTCCGAGATTGAGTGAAAAGTACGAGGCAAACGGCGATGTGAACGATGAGGAAGGAAACTTTTATCAGGCCGGTGAAGGTGATTAAAAGCAGATAAATGATCCAATTTTTCTTTGGTTCGATATTGTATTGCCATTGTATCCAGTGGTAAAGTGCGATGATGGCAAGGGAAAGCGCTGCGGGGTCTGATAGAAAATTCCAGGTATAAAATACAAATGTGGGTGAGAGGTAGTAGATGCCTAGCAGGGCCAATTTGCTGAGGGTACGGGTAATATGGAGGGATAAAATTCTCCATGCGGCCCACATTCCATAGGTGACAGCGCCACCAATGAGCAGTCGATAAATGATTGGTTTGAATCCAAAAATTTGATAAAGTAGGGCTGTGATGTAGGGGAGGATTGGGAATTCCATGCCCGCGACGCCTTCGGCGGCGCGGTTTTCCATCACACGGGGCTCAAAAAAATTCATCGATTCATGCCAGAAATTCCAGGCCACACATGCACGATCGGCTTGGGCCCCTTGGTGCATTCCAAAAACGGGCATATTGATAAAATCCAACCATCCCAACCCAAGTTGAATGAGGATCCAAAAAATCCAAAAGGGGCGGTCGGGATGACGTTCTTGCACGATTTAGGATTCGTTAAGTGTTTGAATGTTGCTGTTCTTAACGATGTAGGTAGGTCGGTTTTTGACATTTTCGCTCACGCGACCCAAGTATTCACCGAGGATGCCAATGCCGAGTAATTGAACGCCACCCAGAAATAGTACGGATATGTGCAAGGATGTCCAACCCACCTCTGTATAACCAAAGAATTTCTGATATAAACTATAGAGGATAAGGATGAAGGCAATTCCAGAAACGGCAAAACCGAGCATGGTAGCCACTTTCAATGGCCAATTGCTGAAACCGGATATGCCATCGGTTGCGAATCGCATCATTTTACTGTAGGTGAATTTGGTATTTCCCCCCATGCGTTCTTCCCGGTCATATTCTACAAAAGTTGAATTAAATCCAATCCAAGCGATTTGACCGCGTAAATATTTGTGTTGCTCTGGCATTTTGAGGAGCACCTTTTGGACTTTTTGATGAATCAATCTAAAGTCGCCTGTATCGAGGGGGATTTCAATTTGGGTGATGTTTGCCAAAAAGCGATAAAATAATTTTGCGGTTAACTTTTTAAGGAAAGATTCGCCTTTTCGTTTTTTTCGTTTGGCATACACTACCTCATAGCCTTCTTTCGCCTTATTAATTAGGTCTTGAATCAGTTCGGGTGGATCTTGTCCATCGCCGTCCATAATTACAATTCGCTCGCCTTTTGCATGTTCTAAGCCAGCTGAAATGGCAATTTGATGCCCAAAATTCCTCGAAAAATCAATGTATTTCACCGATGAATTTTCTTCAGACAGTCCAAGAATAATGGGAAGACTACGGTCTTTGGATCCATCGTTTACGTAGATGATTTCGTACTGTAGTTGCAGGGGTGATAGCGCGGAAACAACTCTGCTGTTCATGGGAACAAGATTCATTTCCTCATTATAGATGGGAATGATAACAGACAAATCTATTTTCGGCGCAGCCATTCAACAAAAATATGCAAATTGAATAAGTACCTTTGTGATAAATTATAAAACATGAGCAAAATGCGTTTTTCCGGTCATTTATTTTTATTTGTTATCGCATTTGCGATATTCGGTCAGGTCTCTTGCCAAAGCAATGTAGATGATTCTCACGGCACTGTTGTGACAGAAAAGTCGTTTGACGAGGCCATTGCAGGTGATAAATTGGTGATGGTGGATTTTTATACAACTTGGTGCGGACCTTGCAAGAAAATGGCACCCTTTGTTCAGCAGGTGCGCGAGAATCGCTCAAAAGATGTTGTGGTTTTGCAGGTGGATGCCGAGGCACAAGCAAGCATCGCGGATCGATATCGACTTGAGGGCTATCCTACTGTTATCTTCTTCAAACGAGGACAAGTGGTTGGCAGAGTGTTAGGTTATCAAACCTACGAGAATTTGAGCGGTCTGGTAGATCGATTCAAATAAGCTGACGTTGGGCTAATTGCCCATGTCTCTGCCCTTTCGAGCGCTTCAAATTCGAATATGGTTTTTGTTTCCTTAGGGATTCAAAAAGAAATGGAAACTGTCTCCGCGTAATCCCATTCTCAAAGTTTCCAGGGGAATGATTTCGTTGGGTGCGATATTTCCTAAGTTTACATTGGTTCCATAAAGTTGAATGAACCAAACTTGTTGTTCTTTTTTGGGGGCTTCCCAAATCACATCGGCTTGAGGGATTTTGCGGATAATTTCAGCCACTAAACCAGAACGAACTTCGCCAGAACCTCTAAAGATACCCACAGTACCTGATTCTCTTGCTTCTCCGATCACTTTCCACGCGCCTGCTTGCAATTCTGTTTCCATTTGCTCAATCCATTCGTAGGGCGGGATGATTTTTTCGGCATCTTTACTACCCACTTCGCTTAGCACAGTGAAATTTTTTGCAAGGGTATTAATGTAATTGCATTTCACATCGTGGTTCATTTCCAGACTGCCATCGCTTACCTCAACATGGGTAATGCCAAGTTTCTCAATCAACCTAACATAATCATCAAATTGATTGCGAACGATATAGGCCTCAAACAGAGTTCCTCCCAAATAAACGGGGATGTTCGCGCTTTTGTATAGATTGATTTTGTCTTGAAGTTTGTTGGTGAAAATGCTCGTGCCAAATCCCAATTTGATCAAATCGGTGTAGTGACTTCCATTTTCAAGAAAATTCTCAACCTCTTGGAGGCTTAACCCTTTATCCATCACCATTGTTAACCCGTTGTTGCGAGGTTTGGAAGATCTGTCGGGTAACTGACTTAGGTTGAATAATTCTTTGTTCATATTCCAGTTCTAGGAGTTGTAAATTTTGCTATGCAAGCCAAAATGGCTGTGGCCTTCTTTAGCTCTGGTGCAAAGGTAAACAATTGAATGTGTTCATTGGCATTGATTTCAAGTGCCTTCTCAAGAATAATAAGGGCTGCAGATGCTTGACCGCTTAAGTAACAGAGCGCGGCAAGACGATAAAACAAACCGCTGTGCTTTGGGTTGTTAAGCAAACCGGTTTCAATGATATCCAAGGCTTTGTCTGTGTTGCCCGTTTCGTAAAGTGACGTGCTGAAATCTAACCAAACCTCGGGGTTGCTTGCATGTTCTATGGTTAGGGATTCGTATAACGGCTCCCATTTTTCGGGTAAGTTTGCGCCGAAATAAGCGGATGCGAGCACCATGCCATAATCACATTCGAAATGGTCTAGATCGTAGGCTCTTTCTAAATATGGGATGGCGGCAACATAGTTTTCTTCATAGTGCCAGGTTAATCCCATCGAATACCAACACTCGGCATCTTGGGGTTGATTTTTCAGGATTTCTTTGTAGATAGAACGACAAGTTTTTATGTCGCCCTGTTCGTAATGACTCCAAGCCAATAGCCCTTCTACCTCAATAAAGGTTTTTTTGGGGAATCGCTTTTGAAGCTCATTGTATTGAACGATAAATTTATCGTAATGACCAAGTTCGTAGGTGCATTCGAGGAACGTAACCCAGGCATCGGCAAAATTTTCATTGATAGTAACTGCGAAATCGAGTGCTTTTAAGGCTTGTTCGTGATCGCCTTGTGCCATGTATCCAGAACCCAAAACATACCAAGCTTCCGCAGAGTAAGGATCTTTGTCGATGATTCTCTGAATCATTGGAATCAAAGCGTCAACCAATCCACCTTCTTCTGCTTTTTCAATGTACTTTTCTAGGATCACACTGACTTCAGCTCCGGTATCCAGGGCCTTTTCGAGTACTGGCATCGCCATTTCGAATTGACCGTGGAAAAGGGAAATTTCTAAAAAGTCTTCCAACATCGCCTCTTCGTCGCCCACGTTTTGAAGAACCAATGTAAGTTCGTCAACCGCTTTTTTCTTATTGCCTTGGATGCTTAAAATCAAGGCTTGCATGAAGCCGAGAGCGGGTTCGAAGGGGGTATATTGAAGGGCCTCGCTAATTGCAGCACGGGCTTTGGCATATTTTTGATCTCTCACATACCATTCCACCAAATGCAGGGTGAAAATCGACATGTAAGGAAACTGAGTAATTGCGGTTTCGAGGATAACTTTGATGTAAGTATCTGCTCGATATTGACCTGTTTGGGCTGGGAATTGACTCGCATAATAGCGATATAACTCCAACCATTCTCGGGCCGAAAAATTTGAACGTTGTTTGCTTTCAAAGTCGCGCACCAAGGCATCTACATCGCCTTGAAATACATCTTCTTCGTCTTCGTCGTCCCAGTCTGATGAAAAGAAACTCATTGAGTCAAAATTACAACGCCACGGGGGGGCAGAGGCTGCTTTGACAGGGGTTCTATTCCCCAACTTTTACACATACTTTTTGGTATGGCTTGGGGAGGTCTATTTTTATTGGGATTTATTGATTGGGGTATTGTAAACTTGCAGTTAGGAATCGTTGGAAGTGGGTTTCTTTTTGATTCAAACAAAAATCTCAGCATGAATACGCCTCTTTTTTATGGAATAGCAACAGGATTTGTGATGAGTGTTTCGCTCGGGGCCATCTTTTTTTTACTAGTTCAGGCGGGTTTGGTAGGCGGTGTGAAGAAGGGGCTGCCATTGGCTTTGGGTGTGATTTCGGGTGATTTTCTTTACATCGTTTTGGCTTTGCATTTTTCAGAATTCATCACTCAGCAGTTAAATGAATACAGGGTTTGGATTTCTTTGATTGGTTCATTGGTCTTTTTTGGATTGGCGATTCAACATTTTTTGCATCATCAACGATCAAAGGCAGATGGTGGTTTTGAGTTGCGTTTAAATCAAATGCAAGACAAGCAACTATTTCTTAAGGCGCTTACTATCAATTTATTAAATCCGGTGAATATAGTTTGGTGGTTGGGGTTGTTCAGTTTGCCACCCGGTTCGGGTTTTGACTACAACGGCAAGTGGGTTTTTGGAATTGCCGCATTGGCAACTGTGTTCACCACTGAATTGGGAGTCTCTTGGGGAGCGAGCAAAATCAAACATTACCTAACCGAAGAACGAATTCGTCACCTAGATTTGGTTTTGGGGTTGTTGTTTTTGGGGATGGGTATTTATCTGCTCACATTTTGTACAGAAATTTTCTAGTGGTTGCAGAGTCAACCCATTGAATTCGCTCTGATTTGGATGGGATAGGGCAATTTGCGCGAAACGAAATTACACTTGAGAGTTGTTATTTTTCTCTTGACAGAATTCAGTGAGTACACCGCCCGTTGATTTGGGATGCAGAAAAGCAATTCTTTTATTGTCGGCCCCGTCTTTTGGCTGTTGATGAATGAGTTGGAACCCTTCGTGAGATTTTTCAGATAGCGATTCCTCAATGTCGTTCACTTCAAATGCCAGGTGGTGCAAACCTTCGCCTCTTTTTTCGATAAAATTGGCTATCGTACTTTGGTTGTTTGAGGCGGCTAGAAGTTCGATTTTTACATCGCCTACTTGAAAAAATGAGGTGATAACGTGTTCGCTTTCTACGGCTTCCCTTTTGTAGGGTTCACATCCTAGAAGTTTTGTAAATAGGGCTTCAGCGGCTGCTAGATCTTTCACAGCAATACCAATGTGTTCTAGTTTTTTGACGCTCATTTCACCTACAAAGAACATTCTTTTGAGATAAACTAAAAATAACAAAACAAACATTCTGCTTATGCGTTAATTTTGCAGTTTAGAAAGCCTCTAAATAACTTAGATATCATGTTAAAATTGCCAATATACCTCGACAACAATGCAACCACACAAATGGATCCCCGTGTGTTTGAAGCCATGAAGCCTTATTTCTTGGAAATTTATGGAAATGCAGCAAGCAAGAGTCATCCTTTTGGATGGGCTGCGGAAGAAGCGGTGGATTATGCCCGTGGTCAGGTAGCCTCATTGATAGGTGCTAGTGAGAAAGAAATCATCTTTACCAGTGGTGCAACGGAGAGCAATAATTTGGCGATTAAGGGGGTTTTTGAAATGTACGCCAGCAAGGGCAATCATATCATTACTCTATCTACTGAGCACAAGGCTGTTTTGGATGCCTGTAAGCATTTGGAAAAACTTGGTGCTGAAGTTACCTATTTGTCGGTTGGCTATGATGGAATGATTGATCCAGCGGCAATAGAAGCGGCTATCAAACCCAATACCATTTTGGTAACGGTAATGTATGGTAACAACGAGTTGGGAGTGGTTCAGAAGATTTCTGAAATTGGTGCAATCTGTAAAAAGCATGGTGTTTTGTTTCACAGCGATGCAACACAGGCGGTGGGTAAAATCCCTGTGGATGTGTTGGCAGATCATATCGACTTGATGAGTTTTACAGCGCATAAAATGTATGGCCCAAAGGGTGTAGGTGCATTGTACGTACGTCGTAAAAATCCACGAGTAAAAGTAACTGCCCAAATGGATGGCGGTGGTCATGAAAGAGGTATGCGTAGTGGAACGCTGAACGTAACAGGCATCGTTGGTTTTGGAAAAGCTTGTGAAATCGCGAAAGCTGAAATGGCAGAGGAGAGTAAACGATTGAGTGGCATGAGGGATCGTTTGGAGCGCGAATTATTGACTTTGGAAGAGAGTTATTTGAACGGAAATAAAGAAAATAGACTTCCACATACTACCAATATTAGTTTT
>Ga0214923_10007503_pt1 | contig 11881 bp, 5 predicted proteins | sample LL1510_MetaG_FD_177993 | JGI IMG/M metagenome (GOLD analysis project Ga0214923, IMG submission 177993) | Freshwater microbial communities from Lake Lanier, Atlanta, Georgia, United States - LL-1510 | ecosystem: Environmental > Aquatic > Freshwater > Lake | place: USA: Georgia | collected 2015-10-15 | reverse complement strand
CGCTGCTGGCACCACCCTGCCTACGGGCTTGACATTGACCCCACAAGGGGTGTTGGGTGGCAAGGCTCCAGTCAACAGCACCAACAGCAACGCGACTCAAACCATCAAGATTACGGCGACTGACAAATCGGGTGCCTCTGTTACCCAAGATTTTGTGTTGACGGTCACGAATGACACGACTGCGCCTGCCAACCTGACGCCCTCGCTTGTGGAGGACAACGGCACCGATACAACCGATTTCATCACGGGAAATGGCCGTATCTCGATCAACTCTGCGGCCCTGGAGTCTGGCGCGAAGTGGTTCTCCATCGTCAAAGGCGTGGTCACCGAGCAAACGGGCAAGACTTATTTTGATTTGCCAGTTGCATCCTATGCGGCTGACGATGTCAAGGTCTACCAACAAGATCAAGCGGGTAACAACAGCGCCGCTCAAACCTCTCTTGGAAAAGCCTTAACCGTTGTCTCGGCGCCCGGCGCTCCCACCATTTCGATCACAGACTCGGGTGCCACTGATGGTATTACCAATGTGAAGTCTGTTACCGTGACCTTGACCGACAGCGCAACGACATGGGCATACAGCCTCAACAAAGGCGCATCGTATGTGACTGGCTCGGGAACAAGTTTCAATTTGGTTGATGGAACCACATATGATGCTGGCGATATCAAGGTCAAGCAGTACAACGCGGCGGGTATCAGTGGTTCGTTGGAGGCCTCAAATACTGCTTCTGTGACAGTCGATCAGACTGCGCCGACGGTTGCGATTTCAGTTGATAGTATTGACTCTAACGGTGTTTACACCTTGAAGTTTGCTTTTTCCGAAAGCGTCAGCAACTTTGTGGTGGGAGATGTTGGATTAGAAGGCGCTACTGCTGGCACATTCTCAGGTTCTGGCAGCAGCTACACTCTTTTGGCTACGCCAACTTCCTCTGCCACCGCGACAGCCATGACGGTAACTGTGGCAGCAAACGTTGCGACTGATGTAGCTGGTAACGCAAATACAGCTGCAACTAATTTGGCAAAGTATGTGCTGTACGGGACTGCAAACGCTGACACTTTGACTGGAAGTTCGTCGGCAGACATGGTTCACGCTAAGGATGGCAATGACAATATCAGTGCTGACTCAGGTGCAGACACAATATATGCTGGCGCTGGAAACGACACCATTTCAGGTGGTGCGGGTGCAGACTATATTTCCTTAGGTGCCGGTTCCGACGTTATCGTTTACAAGCTTGCTTCTGAGTCTTCTACAAGTGCGGCAGATACCATCGCAGGGTTTGCTTCGGGCGACAAGATCGACCTTTCGCAAGTGTTGGATTACACATCACTTGCGCAATACAGCTTTAGTTCTGGCTCCCCTCTTTTGCTTACAAATTGGAGAGTAGATCCTGAACAAGCGGATCACCCTGGTGGCTTCCTTGTGGATGTCGTAGCAAAAGAGGCACTTTTTTCTACAGCCACAGCCATCAAGCAAATGGCCGTCAGTGTTGATTTCTCAACAGCAGGCATCAGCGCTTTTTATGGCAATGCATTCAATTCCAAATTTAGTTTAAATACTGTTGGTGACGATCCTGGTGTACCTGATTCTTTTGGCTCAATTGTGATGACAAAGGAACTGTCTAACAATTTTTCAGGCGCGTTTGCTGCCGGCACAGTGCTTGCAACTGTTGGATTTACACCCACAAACGCTACTGGATTCACGTTCTATGCAAAAGACATTGGTTTTGCAGTAGGTGGAGATACATCCTCGCCAACTCTACCTTTGCCGATCAGCTCAACAGGGTTGACCTCAGGCGCCTTGTCGGGTGTCCTATCACCAATTTTTGAAACAACCGAAACCACCGTTGGTGATAACCAACTCCATGTGATTTACAACAAGGACACAGGCAAGGTCGATATCAAGTTTGATCAAAATACTGCTGTAGGAACAACGAATGTTGTTTCTAGCGATACCATCCATCTCGAGGGTATCACCGGTTTGGATCTTACAAAGACCGATTTCACTTTCGTCTAAATCAGAGTCCTGCTTCACATGCGGCCACCTCCAGGTAGCCGCTTCTTTTTGCGGCGGAACCGAGCGATAATCGGTTAGTCATGTTTTCAAGATCCCATCGATTCGAAGCAATGAGTTGCCTGCTGGCTTGTGTTGTCGTGTTGCTGAGTGCATGGCTGAACGAAACATCTGCGCAAACGGTGAACCAGGCGCATGAAACCACGCTTCGCGCCCACAGCGTCGGGGATCAGCTTATTCGATATTTGGAGGCCTGGGCCAAGGCGCAAGCGACCGAATCCCAGCGGCAACAGGCGCAGCATATCGCTGATTTGGTGGCGCAATCGGTGCGTCAGCACCCAGAATTCCTGGCCGCCCGTGCCGCCTTGAACAGCAGCCGCGAAGGCGTGGACGAGGCCCGTGCCGCCTGGTGGCCACAGGTCTCGGGCAACACAGGCTTCGGTTCCCGAACAACAGCGGGCGTGGCGACCAACACGCCGACCTATGGTGTCACCCTAAGCCAGTTGCTTTTCGACTTTGGCAACACCCCGGCCAAGATTGATGCGGCCGAGATCAGGGTGCTAGGCGCGCAGGCGGGTCTTGACAAGAAGCAGTCCGCCGTAGTGCTTCGTGCGGTTTCTGCTTGGCACGAGCTATACCGTGCACGAAAACAATTAGAACTCCACCGATTGAATGTGCAGGCGCGCCAGGATATCGTCGCGTTCATTAAAGAACGTGCAGAAATCGGTGGCAGTGCGGCTAGTGATGTTTTACGAGCACGTGCAAGGCAAACCGAGGCGGAGGCATCCTTGAGCGCCGCCAGTGTCCGAGAGCAGGTAGCGGAGTCTGCTTGGCGTGAGGTGTTTCAATCTGACCCTCCCGTTCAGATTGAAGTATGGCCGGATTTTCCTTTGCAAGTGGGCCTATTGAAGGAGCAGGTGGACGTCTTGGTGTCGCGTTTTCCCGCCGTCCATGAGGCAACGCAACTCAGTCTGGCAAGCGAGAAAGACGCCGTTGCTGCCCGGGCCAATCTCTTTCCTCGCGTGGCGCTCGAGCATTCGATCGCCCAGAATAGGCAGGCCTTCAACGGTACAACCTACACGGACCAATCGACCTTGTTAACATTACGTTACAATTTCCTATCGGGTGGGGCTGAGATAGCCCGTGCGCGACAAGCTGCTTCCAAGGCTGTTGAATTCGCTATGCAAGCGAAAACTGAGCAACGGAATACCGAAAAAAACCTCCGCCAAGCCCTCAGTGAGGTGGCTTTGGGTCAGGAAATTCTCAATAACCGGCGGCTCGCCGTTGGTGTTGCCAACGACTCGCTGGCAGCCGTGCGTGAACAGTTCGCATTTCGCCGAGGAACTTTGCTGGATCTCTTGCGAGCACAGGAAGATGTATACATGGCAGGTCGAGACCTGATCGATGCGGTCACCGACCATGCCTTAGCCCGTTATCGATTGCTTTATATGGCCTCGCTCTTGGACGGACACTTTGCCTTGGGTACCACACCTTGAATGCTGAATCGACAGTCGAGGATTCGGCAACTGACCCCATCGAAGAAGCCTTGCTCCAAGCGCTGCGCTGGTTTGAATTGCCGATGTCCCGAGCGGCGATTCGCGCCCGGGCTGCAAAGCTTCCTGGTCCCTGGTCCTTGGGCGATCTTTGCGAGGCTGCGGAGAGTCTGGGCTTGCGAGCAATACGCCAAAACGTTCGTTCGCAGTCAGCCAGACTCCCTGCTTTGCCTTTGTTGCTTGGGATAGACCAGGGAGGCCTGTTGCTGGTCACGGGACAACCGGACCCAGAGCATTGGCAGGTTTTGATTCCAGGGCAAGGGATGAAAATCGTCAAAGCCGCTACATGGCTGCACCGGCTGAACGGCCAGCAAGTCGTGTTGAGCCGTCAGGTTCATATCGACCGTAGCGCCGACGCCGAACCCCAAGGCCGTTACGGCCACTGGTTTTGGGGGCCGTTGGGAATGGCGCGTCACTTGTACCTCCAAGTGGGCGTCGCTGCCATGATGACCAATGTATTTGCCCTGACCACATCGATCTTCAGCATGATCGTATACGACCGCGTCATTCCTAATAATGCTCAGGATACGCTGGTTGCCTTGTTGATTGGCGTGGTGATCGTGTTTCTCAGTGACTTTGCGATCCGCTCGCTGCGTGGCTATTTTCTGGATGTGGCAGGAGCACGTGCTGATATGGTTATTGGGGATACTTTGTTCGAACAAATTCTGGATATGCAGATGAAGGCTCGGCGTACCTCGACTGGCGCACTGTCTAACGTGCTCAAAGAGTTTGAGTCTTTGCGAGAATTCCTCACTTCGGCAACCCTGAGCACGTTTATTGATATCCCCTTTTCCATCCTATTTTTGGTGGTGATCTATGCGATTGGAGGACCGATGGTGGCGGTGCCCTTATTGGCGATACCTTTGATGGTAGGGGCCAGCTTGGTGGTGCAGCCCCGCCTAAAGCGGCTGATCGAAGCCACCTACGAAGATGGCAACCGCAAGCAAACGATTTTGGTCGAAACGATTGGGGGTTTAGAAACGGTTAAGGCGCTCGGGGCAGGTGCCATCATGCGACGGCGTTGGCAGGAGGCCGTGACACACCAGTCGGAGATTGGCTTGCAATCCCGCATGCTGTCGCAGTTCGCAGGCAACATTGCAAATCTTGCGCAACAACTGGTGCAAGTGGGCGTTGTCACCATGGGCTTTTTTCTGGTCAGCGAGGGACGAATCGGTTTTGGTGCCATCATTGCCTGCACGATTTTGGCTGGGCGTGCGATTTCACCCTTGGCGCAGGTCTCTCAGTTGCTGACCCGTGTGAACCAGTCGCTTGCGAGCTACAAGGCTCTTCGCCAATTGATGTCAGCACCGCGAGAGCATGCACACGACGTGCAATTTGTAGCCCGTGAGCAGCTTAAGGGCCGTATCGAATTTCGCGAGGTCACATTTAGCTATCCGGACGCAGCAACCCCAGCCTTAGACAGCGTTTCTTTTTTGATCGAGCCTGGAGAGCGAGTGGCTATTCTGGGGAGAATCGGTTCAGGCAAAACCACAATCACAAAACTCATTCTGGGGTTGTATCAGCCCGATAAAGGTGCTGTGCTGATCGACGGCATCGACGTACGACAAATTGACCCCATCGACTTGCGGCGTCACCTCGGGGTCGTGTTGCAGGATGTTTGGCTGATGAGTGGCACGGTTCGTCAAAACATCGCCATGGGTTTTGATCAGGCAAGTGATGCGGATATCCTGAAGGCCGCGCAACTCGCGGGTGTTGAAGATTTCATCAGGCAACACCCACATGGCTATGGCTTACGCGTGGGCGAGCGCGGCGAGGGGCTATCGGGTGGGCAGCGCCAAGCGATCAGTATCGCGCGCGCCTTGGTTGGTAATCCCGCCATGCTCGTGATGGATGAACCCAGCAGTTCCATGGACATGGGCGCCGAGCAAGCCTTGGTGCAGCGGCTGCGGCAAACGGTCGAGGGCAAGACATTGGTGCTCATTACCCACAAATCCTCAATGGTTCAATTGGCGAACAAAGTGATTGTGTTGGACCAAGGACGCGTGATTAGCGTGGGTAAGCCCGAGCAGATCTTGGCCGCGCCGCGTGGCGGAATTGCCGCGTGAAGTTGCCTGAAAAAAGCTGGGGGCAGCGCTGGCTGGGCCGAAGCGACGATGTCACCATAGAAGGGGCTGGAACCTTTGCGCGCAGTCGTCCCGGATCGCATGTGCTGACGTGGTTCATCTTGGGCTTTTTTCTGGTCATGATTATTTGGGCAGCATTGGCCGAAGTCGAAACAGTGACGCGTGCCGATGGTAAGGTTGTGCCTTCTGCGAGGCTTCAAGTGCTACAAAGTCTAGAAGGCGGGATCGTTGCCCAAATCGAGGCGAAGCAGGGGCAACTTGTGCAGCAAGGCGACTTGCTGGTGCTGCTGAGCCCGACACAGTTTGGTTCAGACTTCCAGGCAAGAAGCAAACAGGTCATGGCGTTGCAGGCGAGGGCCGAACGCCATCTTGCACAAACCCAAGGTCGCGAGCCCATATTCTCAGACGAACTTCGCAAGTCTGGCACTGAGTTTGTCGCCAACGAACTGGCTGCCTACCTGAGCAAAATGGGCGAGCATCAAGCGCAGCAAGCCATGCTCGATGCTCAGGTGGGTCAAAAAGAAAAAGAACTGCAAGAAACCATGGTCACCCGCGATACCGCTAAGCGTACTTTGGAGCACGCACGAAGTGAAATGGAGATCGTTTCAATGATGGTCAAGAGAGGCCTTGAGCCTCAACTCGAGTTGGTACGTCTTCAACGCTTGATGGCTGATGCCGAGGGGCGAGCCGAAGGCTCAGCTCTGATGGTGTCGCGTCTGACCGAGGCCGTAAAAGAAACCCAATCGCGCAAGCTCTCGGTTGAACGACAGTTTAAAGCGGAATCGGCAGCCGAACTGAACCGTACGCTGACCGAACTGAGGGCGCTGGAAGAATCGATGCCGGCTTTGAAAGACAAGTTAAGGCGCACCGAGATGCGTGCTCCCTTGTCAGGTATCGTCAACCGTGTGTTGGTCTCCACTCTCGGCGGTGTCGTCAAACCGGGTGATCCAGTCGCCGAAGTCGTGCCCGCTGACGATCAACTGATGGTTGAAGCCTTGGTACAACCCAAGGACATTGGCTTTGTGAATATCGGGCAATCGGCCAAAGTCAAGCTAACAGCCTATGACTATGCGATTTACGGGTCCATGGAGGGCAAAGTCGCTACCATCAGTGCCGATGCTGTGCCGATGGGCGATAAGGGCCAAGCCTTTTATCAAGTGCGTATCGAAACTTCAACGACAGCAGTGGAGAGTCTAGGTAAAAAGCTACCGATTATTCCCGGCATGCAAGCTCAGGTGGACATCGTGACAGGAAGCAAGACCGTGCTTCGCTACATCACCAAGCCGCTGACTGCTGTCAAAGAAAACGCTTTCCGGGAGCGTTAGTCACATGGGTTCATGGGTTCTCGCAAACGACGCGAACGCGCTGTTGATCGATACAGGCAATAACGGAACGAGGTGCTTTGAGGCGGCGGTGCCCATCAGCATGGCAAACGGGGTGCTTAGCGCATATGTAATTGAAGCTGGTGTTGGCCTTGATCAGGACAACCTTATTGCGACCTTTGATGGCATCGATAGCACAGAAGGTATCTCGCCTAAATTGCGTCTTCGCCTGGCGGGAAACAACTCGCTTGAGATTGATGAGCAGGATTTCACGCTTTGGTGGACGCTTACCTCCGGCTTGGACAGCATGAGAGCCACCGGTGAAAAGCAGGTCACCATCAAAGACGGGTTGTTGGTGCACATAGGCACACAGAAGGATGGCCATGTTGAGCTATATGCCAACGCGCAGGTAAAGAAAGTATCTGCCATCTCAAGTGGTGGTACGGAATTTTCTAAAGACACAAGTTTCGACGCAAGTGATGTGATCGCCAAGGTTCTCTCTAAAGACGGCTCCACCTACATGGATATCAACCTGGTGGGGTTGATCAGCAAACTCGATACAGAAGCTTCCTTGCTTAAGTTGGCAGGCTACACACCCCGAAGCCTGCTTTCAGATGGCATTTACAACCTGACCCTTAGCGGGCTGCCATTAAGTTCGGTCACAGGAGAAAATCTATCAGTCTCAGTGACTGCTTCCATCGCACCCAATCCGAACAGGGCTCCGAACTTCGATGCGCTTGATGAGACCATCGTGCTGACCGAAGATCAACCCACGGTATTAACGCTCAACGCAAGCGACCCAGAAAATCATGAACTAAGCTTTTCTGTCCTTCACAGTGACCCCTCCACGGTTAATGCGACGGTAGACGGTAACCGTATCACACTCACCCCGGCTCACAACTACAACAACACAGCCGGGTTGACAGTGCAATTCAAGGTTTCTGACGGGTTTGACGCCTACAACCTCAAGAATGTGAAACTTGTGGTGACGCCAGAGGATGATCCGGCAACATTGACCTTGGATACCGCAAAGGTGCGTGAGGGACGTAGCCTGCGCGGTAACGTCTTGTCGAATGACAGCGATATCGATTCGGTGTTGGTTGTTCAGTCCTTCACCATGTTTGGAATTCCCGATACCTTCGATGCAAGTGATGAGCCCGTACCTATAAACGGCCAGGGCCGTTTCAGCCTAAACGCCCAGGGCAACTTTGTCTGGGAAACCGAACGAGGCTTTTCTGGAGACCTGCCTACTGTTCAATATTCAACGCCTCGCGGCGAGCAAGGCGAACTCAAGGTCACCGTGGTGCCAGAGGATGAACAGCTAGGGCCCAGCCAGGTTTCGGGGAAAGTGGTTTTTTGGAATCCATCGACGGTGGGCGTAATGGCAGGCAAGCACAGCATGGTCGATGGCGTACAACTCGATGCGCTTGATGAGCTTTTGACGGAGGTTCAATCGTTCACCGACAAATCGGGCAGTTTTAACTTGCCAGGTTTTCAGCCCTCCACCTTGTTACCTATAACGATCCATAAAGCGACTACATCAGCAGGCCAACTGGTGACCGATGTTAAGTCCGCCATTTCGCTGAGCGATGTGCTCGACGCCCTCAAGATTTACCTCGGTAAGCCTGTATCAAACAACTCGCCTTATAGGTACTTGGCAGCAGACTTCGACGGGAATGGCACGATTAATCTGAGCGACATCCTTGGGATTTTGAAAAGGTACTTGGGCAAAACCGATGCGGTTACGCCTGCATGGACTTTCATAGACGCACAGACCGATGTCTCAGCCCTGGGTTTGGGAACAGGCAAAGCGGCCTCACCAAGTGCCTTGCAACATCAGTTCTCCGACAACAGCACGAGCATCGACACCCAAAACTGGGTGGCCGTGTTGAGGGGTGATGTGAACGGCTCCTGGGCGTCGATAACCTCTGATATCGACAGTGTGACCCACGAACAATTTTTGCAATTGATTGGTATTAGTAGTGGATCTATTAATGGTTGAAAGCTCAAGGTGATTCCAATGAATGCTCCGTTGTTGTGTAAGGCCTTTTTTTTGTTGATGCTGCCGGCCTGCGTGTTTGCGGCTCCCTTGGACGCTTTAATCGAAGCAAAGCCCTCCAAACGTTATGGCCTCGGCTACATCGAGTTCGGAACGGATGCCATGAACAGCACACTGGATGTTTTCGATGTACGCAGCAAGATGAGCATCACAGACGGCACTGGCAACTACCGCGGATTTTCGCTAAGGGCTGGGCGCGCGTTTGGCGACGGGGCTTGGGTTGATGGTGCGCTCATGAGCAGAAACATCACGGTTGCGACAGACTTATATCCCGTCACATCTTGGCGCTTGGGGGCGCAACAAATACTTCGCGAAGACAACCAGGCCGGCTCTGCCCTGGCACTCAGGGCTGCTTTTTGGGGCAGTCAATCAGAAAAGGTCAGCAAGTCCGACTTTAACTTGGATGTCTACAACACGAGTATCAATGTGGACCGCGTATCGGCGATTAAGCCGAAAGATCGAAACTATCAACTTGATATCGTGCACTCTTGGTATGGCGATCAATGGTCCTTGTCCTTGTTCGCAGGCATGGGTTCGGGTCGCGTGAAGATTCCCAGCGTGGAAATCGACTATGCCGGTGGTAGCTATACCTATCCTAGTGCCACCCTTAACCCCTTCACATCGATCAGCGGCGTGTCTGAACATTTAGGTACGTTGAACTACGATTTAAGATCTCGCCAACTAGGCTTAAATGCAAGTTACTCGGCGGGCGCTTGGACCTACCGTGCAGGCTATTTGATGGCCTTGACCAGCCGCCCTTCTGTGGACGACGCGGTCCAAAGCCTGGGCAACACGCCCTATCGGCGCAACCAGACCTTGGTCGGTGAAGTGGCCTATAAGTTCACCCAATCCATGCACATTTATTCGAGAGTGCAGTTAATGCAGCGCCAGTTCTTGAGCGAAATCCCATTTCTCTACAACAGCATCACCTCGCCGATTTTCGGGGTGAAATACGGGGTGGTTTCGGCTGGCCTGGGGATGAGTTTTTGAAGTAAATAGCCAGAATCCGTTTAAATCCGAAGGTTAGCGGGATGCGTGATGGTTCCCTCACTCAGAGCCCTACCCAGCTTCCGTCCACATCCCCGCGGAGCACACCAACCAACTCAATCCCTGAATGGACTGCGTCAAAGAACTGATCAATCGCAGGTGGCGTGGTGTTGGTCTTGCTCAATGGTTGACCGTTGGCTCCTGCCAAGTTGGCAAAGCCATTGCTGACCTTGATGTCTGCGGCATCCACAAACACCCATTGCGGTGTCGCGTTGGTCGATTTGCCCAAGTAATATTTGAGCAGGCTCAAAACGTCCGTCAGTGTTACGCCGCCATCTCCATCAAAATCAGCAGCGATGAAATTCAAGGGCGAGGCATAAGTGTCGGGCAACGCTTTGCCCAAATAAACTTTCAACGCGGCCAACACATCGGTCAGGGTGATGGCAACTTTCGCATTGCTGGGCGCACCGAGGCTGGGGGCCAAGGTGATGAAGCCATCGTCAACGTCATCGTCGGTGTCTGCCACGCCTTGCAGCAACACACTACCTTGGCTGTTGGTCTGGCCCGAGACGCCACCGGTGCTGAACGCGGCGCCACTCAGCTTGGGTGCCGTGCCGCTCAAGCTGGCGTTCCAATAACGCGCTGTCACCGCAATGTCCACGCCAGGCGGCTTGGGGGCCACCGTCCAGGTAAAGCTGCTGCTGACCGACCCTCCCCCGGAGTCTGTCGCGTTGACTTGAATTGTCCAAGCTTGTGAGGTGTCGCCCACCACATCCACGCCGGGTTGTGCGGTGAAGCTGCGGTTGGCGGCATTGAAGGTCAGCCAACTGGGCAAGGCCTCGCCGGACTCCAGCGTCGCTGTGTAGGTGAGGCTGCTGTCATCCACATCGCTGAAGCTGTTGCTGGCCAAGGTGTAGGTCAGCGAACGACTCTCGGCCACGCTTTGGTTGACCAAGGCATTGCCGATTTGCGGGCTGTCGTTGCTGCCTTGCATCACCAACTGCAAGACGGCAGGGGTGGGCGTGTTGATGCCATCGCTCACGGTGTAGCTCAGCATTTCCTTGAGCGACTGGCCCTCGTTGAGCGCCTTCAGTGCGGCGTTGCTCGCATCGGGCTCGAAGTACAAGGTGCCCTCGCGCACACTGATTTGCCCGTAGCTGGTTTTCAAGCTGCTGAGGTTGCCCAGGGCCACCGTGCCCACTTTGATGTTGCTGACCGTCAACCTGTCTTCTTCGGGATCGCTGGCATTGGCCAGCAAGTTCAAGGCCTTGGCCGTATCCCCATCGAAGCCGCTGCCAGCGAGCTTGAAGCTGGTTTGGTTGAGTGAGACGCTGGGGGCCAGATTGATGCGGTCCAAGGCGATCGTCAAGCTGGCACTGCTCTTGCGGTCATCCATGCCGGCGCCATCGGACACCTGGTAAGTGAAGACATCGTTGACAATTTGGTTGGCGCCAATGGCAGCGGACTTGCTCAGGTCTTCGGTGTAGGTGAACGAGCCATCGTTGCGCAACAACAAGCTGCCGTACTGTCCGCTGAGGGTGAGGGTGGAGGACAGGGCTCCCAAGCTGCCCGTGGCCCCTGCGGCGGCGGCTCCCACGATTTTGCTGTAGCTGGTGTCGGCCGTGTCGTTGTTCAGCACCGAGCCCTGCACGGTCAGTGCACTGCGTGTGCCACCGGTGCTGCCCGGCAAGGTCAAACGCACCTGGTCGTTCACGGCCAAGGGCGCCGCGCCCGCCTGCGACACAAACAACCTGAGCTGGTCCCCAAACTGCGGACACCACGATTGGCAACGAAGCGTTTTCCACGGTCGGTCGGCTCGGTCGCTTGCGACGTACCGGAACCGGCCGGCGGTGGGAAACGCGTTGTTT
>Ga0214923_10007500_pt1 | contig 11885 bp, 8 predicted proteins | sample LL1510_MetaG_FD_177993 | JGI IMG/M metagenome (GOLD analysis project Ga0214923, IMG submission 177993) | Freshwater microbial communities from Lake Lanier, Atlanta, Georgia, United States - LL-1510 | ecosystem: Environmental > Aquatic > Freshwater > Lake | place: USA: Georgia | collected 2015-10-15 | reverse complement strand
AACAAAATCGAATCGGCCATAGCCTTGGGCCCACTCGATTTTGTTCTTTTTGAACAACCCCGCGATTCCTTGGGTGAGTTGCTTCACCACTTCATTTTTGCGGGCGATCATCTGGGGCACATTCATCTTGAGTTCGCCGGTCTCGATCCCATGCTTTTTGAATTTGTGCTGAGCCAGTGAAAAGTGCTCGCTTGAATCCAGCAGCGCCTTCGAGGGGATGCACCCCACATTCAAGCAGGTTCCGCCTAAAGAGCCTCGCTTCTCGACGCAAACCACTTTCATTCCAAGCTGGGCTGCACGAATCGCAGCCACATATCCGGCGGGTCCGCCACCAATTACAATGAGGTCAAACTGTTCCATGAGTGAATTTTCCTTCAGTAAAAAATCAGGGGTTTCTCAGGTGAAATCAAGTCCCAGTCGGGTCGGATTCTCAAGCAGGTCCTTCAGGGTCACCAGGAAGGTGACCGCTTCTTTACCGTCGATGATCCGATGATCGTACGAGAGGGCAAGGTACATCATCGGGCGGATTTCGACCTTGCCATTGATCGCAACCGGGCGATCCATGATTTTGTGCATGCCCAGAATTCCGCTTTGCGGAGGATTCAAGATCGGAGTCGAAAGGAGTGATCCGTAGGTTCCGCCGTTTGAAATCGTGAAGGTTCCGCCAGTCATGTCGGCAATCGAAAGTTTGTTGGAGCGGGCCTTGAGGGCCATCTCACCGATTGCTTTTTCAATCTGGGCGAAACTCATGGACTCCGCACCCCGTACGACCGGTACGACGAGACCGCGTTCCGTCCCCACAGCCACCCCGATATCGCAGTAGTCGTGGTAAACGATGTCGGTGCCATCGATCGAAGCATTCACAGCGGGGAGTTGCTTGAGTGCCAAAGTGCATGCGCGCGTGAAGAAGGACATGAACGAAAGCTTCACACCGAACTTCTTCTCAAAAGAATCTTTGTACTGAGCGCGCACATCCTGAACCGGTTTCATGTCCACTTCGTTGAATGTGGTGAGGATTGCGGCTGTATGTTGCGCGAACACTAGACGTTCCGCGATGCGTTTCCGGATTCCCGGCATCGGCACCCGGCGATCGCCCGGCTTGTCCTGTACGTTTGGAATCGCGGACACGGTCGGAGCGGATCGCGCACCTCCCGAGGCGATAAAGGCCATCACATCGCCCTTGAGGATTCGACCGTCTTTGCCGGTGCCTTGGATCTGGGCGGGATTCACCTGGTTTTCGACCACCGCTTTGCGCACGGCCGGGCTCAGGGATTCAAGTTGGGCGCTTGAGGCGGATTGCGATGGAGTGGGGGGCGGACTCTTCGCTCCTGGAGCCGCAGATCCCGCAGATCCCGAGGATGGCGGAGGAGGGGGCGCCTTCACTGCTCCAGGAGAGGCGCTTGCTGTGCCCTTCGCCGAATCGTCAATGAACGCAATGACCGATTTGACCGGAACCTTTTCGCCGTCAGATTTCAAAATGGTGAGGGCACCTGCGTGTTCGGCCACGATTTCGACCGTTGCTTTATCCGACTCGATCTCAAGCAGCACGTCGCCCGCTTGAACCGCCTCGCCGTTCTTCTTGTTCCACTTCAGGATGCTCACTTCGGTGATGGATTCTCCAACGAGTGGAGCCAGGATTTCGTGTTTCATGGGTTCTCCTAGTCTTGAAACGCTTTCAGAATGATCTCTTGTTGTTCTTTATCGTGTAGTTTTTTCGATCCTACGGCAGGAGAGGCGCAGATTTCGCGTCCCACATAGGTGAGGCTCAGTTTCGGAAACCGGGCTCCGAAGTTCGAGAGGGCACCGCCCCACATCCCTTGGAAGTGAATCCAGGCCCCCATATTGCGAGGTTCTTCCTGAACGAAAAACACTTCCTTTGAGTTTCCGTATTTCTCGATGATCGACGCCAACAGGGCTTCAGGCCACGGGTAGAGCTGCTCCAGACGAAGAATGGCAATGTGATTTGCGTTCCTCTTCTCGCGTTCCTCAAGGAGTTCGTAATAGATCTTGCCCGAACAAACCATGAGGCGCTTCACGCCCGAAGCGGCGCGGGGGTCCTTGAAGCCGGGATCGTCGAGAACCTCATGGAAGGAGTGATCCGTCAAATCGGACAAGTCCGAGACTGCTTTCGGATGACGGAGGAGGCTCTTCGGGGTCATCACCACCAGAGGCTTGCGGAAAGGACGCTTTACTTGGCGACGGAGCAAATGAAAGATTTGAGCCGGAGTGGTCGGGTAGGCAACGATCATGTTGTTTTTGCCGCAAAGTTGCAAAAACCGCTCAAGGCGTGCCGAGGAGTGCTCGGGGCCTTGCCCTTCGAAACCATGAGGCAGCAAGAGGGTGAGCCCCGAGGCGCGATGCCATTTGGATTCTGAGGTCGCGATGAATTGATCGATGATCACCTGGGCTCCGTTGGAGAAGTCTCCGAACTGTGCTTCCCAGATCACGAGTGAGTCCGGATCAGAAACAGAATATCCGAATTCGATTCCCATCGCGGCCGTTTCTGAAAGGTGCGAGTTGTAGATCGAAAGTCGGGCCGAAGGATGAAGCTGATTGAGGGCGATGTGGGCTGCGTTCGTATTGAAGTCGAAGACCGCAGCATGGCGGTGAGTGAAGGTTCCTCGCTTCACGTCCTGCCCGGACATGCGAACCGGGGTGCCTTCCTGAATCAGGGATGCGTAGGCCAAAACTTCGGCATTTCCCCAATCGATGCCTTTGCCTTGCTCGACGGTGTTGATCCTTGCCTCGAAGAGACGCTCCAATTTGGGATGGATCTTGAACCCCTCCGGGAAGCGATTGATCTTTTTGGCGAGAGTGATGAGATCGTTTGCGCTGACTTCCGTCTTGCAGGGCTTGAACAAGTCTTCGTCGTGAGCAGCTTGATACTTGGACCAGTGGGGACCTTGGTACTCTGAATACGTGGGCTCCGGTTTTTCTGCGCGAACCTTTTCGAGCGCTTTGATCAGGGGTGCCTGAGCTTGCTCGATCAGGAGCTTCGCATCCTCGATCGAGATGACACTTTCACTGGCGAGGCGCTGGGCGTATACGTCCCGAGGAGTGGAGTGGCTCGAGATCGTCTTGTAGAGCGAGGGCTGGGTGAAAGACGGTTCATCGCCCTCATTATGGCCATAGCGGCGATAGCAGACGAGGTCCACAAAAACGTCTTTCTTGAATCGATAACGAAATTCGGTCGCTATCCGAAGTGCGTGCCACACGGCTTCGGGGTCATCGCCATTGACATGAAAAATGGGGGAATCGAAGGCCTTCGCAAGGTCGCTGCAATAGCGGGTGGAGCGTGAGTCCGAGGGATCGGTGGTAAAGCCCACTTGGTTGTTCGAAATGATGTGAATGCTTCCGCCCACGGTATAGCCCTCAAGGCGAGAAGCCTGAAGGCTTTCATAGACCACCCCTTGGCCTGCGAATGCGGCATCGCCGTGCATGAGGATCGAAAGAACCGCATCGCGGGACGAGTCGCCCCGCTGCCGCTGCTTCGCGCGGGTCATTCCCATGACTACCGGATTGATGAATTCGAGGTGAGATGGGTTGAAGCCCATCGAGAGGTGGACTGACTTGCCTTGACGGGTGACATGATCGAGGGAGTGACCCTTGTGGTACTTGACGTCGCCTTCGCCATGATCGGTTGAGAGGCGATAATTGTCGTCGAATTCGGCAAAGAGGGTTTCAGGGTTTTTGCGAAGCGTGTTGATGAGTACGTTGAGGCGACCCCGATGGGCCATGCCGAGCACCACCTCGGAGGCTCCGAGAGAGGTGGCAGTCTCAATTACGGCATCGAGGCCTGGAATCAGGGCCTCGCCGCCTTCGATCGAAAAGCGTTTTTGGGCCACATAGCGGGTGTGGATGAAGCGCTCAAGAGACTCGCTCTCGGTCATTCGCTTCAGAATGAATCGCTGATCCTCGGTACCGACGCGATAGTTGCCTTGAAGCGTCTCGATTCGGTCTTGAATGAATTGGCGCTCTTCGGGAGTCTGCATTTGCGCAAGCTCGACTCCAATCGGACCGCAATACATCCGCTTCAGAACATCGATCAGTTCGCGCACGGTGAGCAAAGTACCCGGGCTAGAGAAATCGAAGCCTGCAAGCTTTGCAGCTCGACTGGGGCGATCCAGTGCAGAACCCGAAAGCCCGAAGTGTGAAGGGTCGAGTCCGGGAGCTGGCGGAACTTCGGGCGACAGGGGATTGATTCGGGCATACTGATGGCCTATTTCGCGGTAGGCCTGAATCAGCCTGAGAACTGCAACTTCAAAATCCAGGTCAGCGGAGGTCCCTGCGGTAGGCTCCAGCGAGCCAGGGGATTCGGTCGCGAAACGGGAGGCGGCTTCCACCAAAGTGGTGACCTCGCCCAAGTAAATTCCGTCGAAGAAATATCTCCAACTGGGATCGATCGATTGAGGATCGTTTTGATAGCTCTCGTAAAGGGTCTGGATGTAATCCGCGTTGATGCTTTTGAGGTATTCGAAGTTCCGCAAATCGGGTTGAATTTCAGGATTCACGACGGATTTTTCCTTTTGATACACCGTAGTGGTTGTATTCATTTTCGTCAATCGGTACAGTGGGTGGATATGAGTCAAAAGAGAACAAACCGGACGCATACCTGCGGTGAATTGGGAGTCAAACAGTTGGGTCAGGAAGTCCAACTTTGCGGTTGGGTTGCAAAGCGTCGAGACCACGGTGGGCTCATCTTTATCGATTTACGGGATCGCTACGGGCTCACCCAAATTGTGTTTGATCCTGCTCTTCCGGGTGGAGGCCCCGCGCACGAGCTGGCGGGCAAACTCCGGTCCGAGTTCGTCCTTTGGTGCAAGGGCAAGGTTCGCGCCCGGCCCGAGGGAATGACCAATTCCAAGCTCGCAACGGGTTCCATTGAGGTCGCCTGTACGGATTTGGTGATTCTCTCAGAAGCAAAAACCCCGCCCTTTCCCATCGAGGATGACATTGACGTCGCAGAGTCCGTGCGCCTGGAGTACCGCTACCTGGATTTGCGCAGGCCTTACCTACAAAAAAATCTCCTGATTCGGCATAAGATGGTGCAGATCGTGCGGCAGCACCTGGACCAGCATCGCTTCGTCGAGGTCGAAACCCCGATCCTTTACAAGAGCACCCCCGAGGGAGCGAGGGACTTCATTGTTCCGTCGCGGGTTCATCCGGGTTCTTTTTATGCTTTGCCCCAGTCGCCCCAGACGCTGAAGCAGTTGCTGATGATTTCGGGGATGGATCGGTACTTCCAGATTGCTCGCTGTTTTCGAGACGAAGACCTTCGAGCTGATCGCCAACCGGAATTCTCTCAGATCGACATCGAGACCTCGTTCCTGGATGAGGAAGATCTCTTTCCGATTCTTGAGGAAATGATCCAGAAGCTATGGAAGGAAATTCTGAACGTCGACATTCCACGCCCATTCCCCCGCATGCCGTATCACGAAGCGATGAGCCGTTTTGGAAGTGACAAGCCCGATGTTCGATTTGGGCTGGAATTGCAGGACCTTTCGGAGATTTTCAAAAAGTCAGCTTTCCAGGTGTTCACGACGGCTCTGACTCCCAATGCTCGCGGAATTCCAGGGTCGGTTCGTGCGATCGTGGTTCATGAAAAAGCCGACCAGTTCTCACGCAAGGATCTTGATGATCTGACCAAAACGGCCAATGCCTATGGAGCAAAGGGCTTGTTGTGGATCAAGATCACTCCCGAGGGAGAAATGCAAAGCCCGGCGGCGAAATTCTTCTCGCCCGAAGAAAAGGCGGCGCTTACCGAACGTCTGGCCCTGAAGCCCGGTTCGCTGGTGATGATTGTGGCCGATAAGAACAAGTTGGTTTTCGACGCGCTCGGAGCAATTCGTCTCGAGCTGGGCCATCGGCTAAACGTCATTCCAAAGCCAGAAGAAAAGAACTTTGCCTTTCTCTGGGTGGTGAACTTTCCGCTTCTTGAGTTCGATGACAAGGAAGGGCGCTTCTTTGCGTGCCATCATCCTTTCACTTCTCCGAGACCTCAGTTTTTTGAGGACTTCATTCAGGGCAAAAATCTCGATCAAATCGAGGCCTCTGCTTATGACATGGTCTTGAATGGGGTCGAGGTGGGAGGCGGTTCACTTCGGATTTATCGATCCGATGTTCAGGCCGCGATGTTCAAGCTCTTGGGGTTGACTCCTGAAGAAGCCAAAGAAAAATTCGGCTTCTTCATTGAGGCGCTCCAGTACGGAACGCCTCCCCATGGTGGGCTTGCCTTCGGGGTCGACCGTCTTGCCGCGCTTCTGTGTGGAGTGGGGCCGATTCGTGATGTGATGGCCTTCCCGAAGACGCAAAAGGGAACCGATATCATGGCGGGCACACCCTCGCAGGTGACTCCGCAACAGCTTCAAGAACTCAATGTGATGGTGGTCAAGACGAAATGAATCCGACTCCCGAGTTCTCGTACCGGACACGAAGCCAGAATTTGGAACGATTGACCCGGGAAGAATTCGATTTTTTGGTGATCGGAGGCGGGATTACCGGTGCCGGAGTCGCTTGGGATGCTTCCTCGAGGGGCTACAAGGTTGCTCTGATTGAAAAAGACGATTTTGCCCATGGCACCTCCTCGAGGTCGTCGAAGCTGGTCCACGGCGGCCTTCGATACCTTGAAAACTATGAATTCCCCCTCGTTTTCGAGGCATTGAGTGAACGGTCCTACCTGCTGCAGTCGGCTCCGCATCTGGTTCGGCCCTTGCCTTTTTTCATGCCCGTTTACGAAGACAGTCCTCATTCGGCGTCGCTTTTGAGCGCGGGAATGTGGTTCTACGATTTGCTTTCCCTCTTCAGGGCGCCCGCATTGCATCAACGGTTTTCGGGAGGCGTATCCTCGCGAATGATACCAGGGATCAAGAAAGACGGCTTGAAATGCACGTTCAAGTACTATGACGCTTCGATGTGGGATGATGCCCTGGTGCTCGATGTGCTTCAGAAGGCACATCAGAACGGAGCGTGCATCGCCTCTCAGGCCAAGGCGCTCGATTCGATTCGTGATTCGAATGGGAACATCACTTCGATGGTGTTTCGGGACATGATGACGGGCCGTGATCACCATGTTCGCTTCAAAAAGCTCATCGTTTGTGCCGGGGTTTGGACCGACGAGGTGGGCCCGATTCTGGATCGGCATTCCTGGAAGCCATGGCTTGCGCCGTCTCGCGGATTGCACTTGGTCTTTGATTGGAGCCGATTTCCGGTGCCAGGGGCGGTCACCATGCAGATCGATGATGGTCGAATCGCCTTCGCCATTCCAAGGCACGATTATGGCCAGGGCATTACCGTGGTTGGCACCACGGATGGCCCGTGCACCCTTCCTCCGGATCAGGTTGAACAAGAGGCCGATTCCATTACCAAGGATCGGGCCTATTTGATCGAGCTCCTTTCAAAGTATTTCCCGGACCTCCATCTCACCGAAGACGATGTGGTCAATCACTATATCGGGATCCGCCCCCTCGTGAACCCGGCGAGAAACCAAGATGCAGGCACCAAGAGTCTGCAGAAGGTTTCTAGGGAGCATACGATTGATCATGGACCAGGCGGATCGGTGATTGTCGCCGGTGGAAAATATACTACTTTTCGTAAAATGGCCGAGGAGATCGTGGACTTTGCCATTGAAGGCCAGGAGTACCGGGAGCCTGCAACTGAAGTTGCCTTGTTTGAGCCTGCATTGCCCTGGGAGGTCCAGAAGGCCAAGGATCTAGCGCGAGCTCGGGGATGGGTGATTCCCGAGATTCTCTTTTCGAGATACGGCGCCGATGCCCTCGAAATCCATAAAATCCATGAGGAGCGATGTGATCGAACGGTTTTGGACCCTGAGGGGTTTCCGATGCTGGAGGCCCAGTTTCGCTATTCGGTTAGGCATCAAATGGTTCTCTCGGTCGAGGATTTCGTCAGACGCCGCCAACCCCTGTATCTTTGTCGGCGGGATCACGGATCTCCTTGGTTTCCGCAGCTCGAAAAGGCCCTGCGGGAGGAGCTTGGATCCTAGGGTCGCCCTGAAATGCGGACTTCACAAACAGAGCTGTTTTTCCTATGCTCTGGCCCATGAAATCAAGATTCCTTCTCGCAATCGCGATCCCGGCATTGATGGGCCTTCCGGCAGTTTCGGCTCCCTTGCGAACGACCACGACGGACCTTTCAGCGCCCAAAAGAGCTCCCGTGGTTTATCCGGATCTCAGTGGCAAGACCTGGTGGCTTTTTGCCGGACTTGACCTCGGAGGAATCAGTTATTCCAGCATCAACTTGCCGACGGAGGGGCCCCGAAGCGGAGTTCAATTTGGGGGGCGACTCCTGGTGTCTCGTTATGCCCAAGAGTTTGTGTTTGAGGGTGGCTTGGGTTGGAAGTGGATTTCAGCGAGCGGGGTGAATCCAAACAACACGAAGGATACGATTTCCTCCAAATTACCCTACCTGGATTTGTCTGTCCGATACCGGGTCGGAAAGTCTTTTCAGATAGGACCGGAATTCGAATTCTGGCTCGGTACCGACAACGGACTGAATGACTTCATTACCTCTAGTGCAACGAATAATGGAAAATTCCTGGGCATCAACGGCGTCTACGAGTGGGATCGCTTTAGGAAACACCGCTTGGGGGGGCGCTTGATGTTCGGGCTGGGGGTTCCTGGACGAACCGTGACCCAGTATGTGGCTTACTATCAAATGAGCTTCGATGTGTTCGGAGAAACGATTGAAACCGCGCCCGTCAATCGATCACTTGAACAAGTTTCTCCGGCAGACCTCGAGAAAGCCGATTCCCTGACGCCGCGGGAGCCGATTCCGATGGCGCCCTCGTCGTCCACGGGGACGCCCTCCGGGGGACAAGACCTCGGCTATACTGAGCCCGAGGCAGATGTGATGAGCACGCCGGCTCCTCCTGTAGCTGATCCTCTCGTTGAGCCTGAGGTGAAAAAGCCTGTCGAAGTCGGGGCCGCCCCAGCTAAGGACGCAGGACCTCCCGTCTTTGCTAAAAAGCTCGTTCTCTCTTTAGGGGCAAACGATCTGCCCTTTGGCTCAAAGGATGCAAAATTACCTTTGGCGCATCAGGCCCGGATCAAGAACATCGGAAAGTTTCTCGGAAAGAACAAGAATGCATGGAAAAGCTTACAAATCTCAGGATTGAGCGAAAGCTCTGTCGCCCGTGGAGCAGGTCAGAAACTAGCCCTGAAGCGAGCTCAGACGGTGCAAAAGCTTCTGATTCAAGGTGGAGCGCCGGCCTCAAAGATCAAGGCAAAACCCGAAAAGGGAGCATCTAAAAATCGCCGGGTCGAGCTTGAGTTCAGAGATGTGAAGGACGCGGCTCTGATTAAGCGCGCCCTCGATCAGTGAGCGTGCTTGAGCTGGGAAATGCGCATCCCGAAAAGAGATTTACTGAATCAGCTTTCCGATTCGATCGAGCCTGAATGACCAATTCGAATCGGAGAGGGACATTCGGTGCGACATCCAAATCACGAAAGCCCGACCTCGTATGGAGTGTGCCGAGATGACTCCAAAAACCCGGCTGTCGCGGGTATCGTCCCGATTGTCGCCTAGGACGAAAAAATGATCCTCGGGCACTAGGATTTCACCCTCACTTTTAATTCCCTCGAAGGCATCATCTTCGAGAATCAAATGGGTATTGGAGTCCATCTTCTCTTCGAAGAGATGGAGTTTTGAGGGATTGTACCGATTCTCAGGGTCGAATCCTTTTTGAGAAAGGATCCGGTCACGGTCGGTCCCCAAAAGCTCCCTGCGTTCTACGGGAGATCCATTCAAGATGAGTTTCTTTCCCTCGAAGCGCATACGATCGCCCGGGAGGCCGACCACCCGCTTGATGTATAGACTCTCCTGACCCGCCTCAGGAGGCGTGAAGATCACGACATCCCCACGGGATGGGTTGCGGATGGCTCCGAGGTACCAGGGGCGATTGGCGAAAACCTCACTGAATGGAAAATGGGTGGAATATTGAAGCTTGTTCACAAACAGAAAGTCTCCGATGAACAAGGTGGGGAGCATGGATCGCGTCGGAATTCGAAAGGGTTCGATCACGGATGAACGAATCGCGAGAACCGCAACAATAACGAGTATGAAGAGCGGAAGCTGTTTTCGAATCATCCTGGGTTCCTAGAAAATCTTGACCTTGATGCCCTCTTTTTGCATGAATTCCCGGATTCGGGCTGAATCCATGGGCTCGAGGCGCCAAAGGAGGTCGTGAAGCAAATCGAGGGTTTTTTGTCCTTCGGGGGTCCGGGCGTTCTTGGTAATGGCATGAACGTCGGCCGTGACCTCCATGAGGTTCGTGATGAGCTGGGCCAGATCCCGTGAAAGGATCTTGCTCTGGTCGATCTTCTCTAGGGTCTTATTCAAATTGCTGCTCAGTTTGTAAAGAAGCTCAATCGAGTGGGTGATGTCGCCCTTATTCTGCTCGATGAGTTCCTGGATCTTTCCGGCAAGGTTGAAGCTTTGGGAAATCAATTGATCAATTCGTGGCGGATCCACCCCGGCAATCGAATCGCCTGCCAGAAGTTGCGGCGAGTCCAAGGTCCCTGGGGTAATTTCGATGTAGCGTTCCCCGATCAAGCCGGCGAGGTTCACATAAAATCTTGAGTTCTTCCGGATGCCCGGCAGAGCGGCCTTCTTGACTGAAATCTTCAGGCGCACTGGAGTATAGGCAAGATTCGAATTTTGGTCGGCGCTGCCTGCCTCTTTTTCAGAGACTTTCTGATTCGGACTGGGAGCAAAGAACTCAATTTCTTCAACCTTCCCAACCTTGATTCCGGAAAGACGGACATGCGATCCGAGATCTATGCCGCCTGCAAAATTATAGGTCACGTAAAAATAATTTTGATCGGTGAAGGGATTCTTGAAGCCCAGCAACCAGGCAAAGCCGATCGCGATCACGACGGTGCCGGTGACCAGGGCGCCCACTTTCGATTCATTCGTGAATTTCATGCCAAAAAGATCGTAACCAACAAATCAGAGGAGCGCACTAAAAATTGCGGTGAGGATAAAATCGACCGTGATCACCGCGAGTGTGGCCGTTACCACGGCATCGGTGGTGGCCTGGCCCACGCCCTGGGCACCACCCTCGCATTTCAATCCGTAGGCGCACGCGATGGGAGGGATCAGCATTCCGAACACGGCAGCCTTGGTAATGGCGCACATCAGGTCGATCGAAGAAATGAACTGGCCCAAGGTGTTCAGGTATTCCTGGGTGTTGAAATGGTACTTGGTCACCGCCGTGAGCATGGCGATCAGCAGGGTGATGGTAATCGAAATCAATGTTAAGCAAACGGTCGAAAGGATGCATGCAATCCATCTCGGAAAGATGTGATATGAGACCACGTCGATCTTGAGCAGCTTGAAGGCATCGAGTTGTTCCGTGATCTTCATTGAGGCGAGCTCTGCCGTCATGGAAGCACCCACTTTCGAAACCAAAAGCAGTGCCGGGACTGCGATTCCGAGTTCCCTGAGGACGAACTGTCCCGTAAAGCCAGGAATCATCGAGACATTGCTCAGGGCAAAGTCCATGTGCCAGGCGATTTCGGAGGTCATCACAAGCCCCGTGAATCCCGTCGCGATCGAAATGATCGGGAGACTGCCCAGACCGATGGATTCCACGGCATGCCCGATTTCGTTCTTACGGTGTGGGCCGGTCGAGGCTTGTTTGAAGAGCTTGCGCAGCAGATCGAGCGAGAGCAGCAAGGTTCGAAGGTGGGCTTGAAGCAAGCCTCCCGAGGGAATCATCGAGCTACCTCCATCAGGTTGATCACCCAATAGATGAAATCATGGATCCACTCCAACAAACTGGTCGAAATGAAGTTTGCAAGAACGATATAAATGTTGATGTAAATCGCAGACTGTGTGACAGCCTTCCCCACTCCGCGAGCCCCTCCGCT
>Ga0214923_10007499_pt1 | contig 11886 bp, 12 predicted proteins | sample LL1510_MetaG_FD_177993 | JGI IMG/M metagenome (GOLD analysis project Ga0214923, IMG submission 177993) | Freshwater microbial communities from Lake Lanier, Atlanta, Georgia, United States - LL-1510 | ecosystem: Environmental > Aquatic > Freshwater > Lake | place: USA: Georgia | collected... | reverse complement strand
CACCTCTGCGCTGGAGCACTTCTAGGTCTCTACGGACCGTCTCAACCGCGACATCTAGGCGTTTTGCGGCTGAAATGGCGTCAATACGGCCCTCAATGCGTGACCATTCGGCCAATTGCATTCGGCGTTCTTCAGCCAGCATCGCTTAGAGTCTCCTTGATTAGGTGTGGTTTTATGCCTGAATAGCAGGACAAAACCCTTCCTTTTGGAAAAATAGCAGATGAATTTCACTAAATCAGGCAGAAACAGGCAGAAACAGGCAATATTCCAATATTGTTATTTTTCAGAAAAATGCCGATTTTGACGCAAAGAATCCTATTAATGGGCTAGGCAGTTTGCTCTAACAGTTCCTTCTGCTGCTTCTTATAAGCATCAGCCAGCAACCGCCACCACATGAAAATCGCAAAAAGGGCAAAAGCAATCCACTCGATCGCGTAGAACAGGCTCAACCAGTTAACCCCGCCTTCACCTTTGGCGAGCCCTATAGTTAGCGGTTCAACTCCTTTGATTTTGGTGAATTGATTTTCTGTAGTCACAGCTAGAAAACCTGGATAGACATTACTGTCCCCATTTACAAAATTCACCAACTGGGCAACTGACATGGATTCAAACGAGATTGAATCTTTTTGCTCGAGCGGAGCTTCAGTGGGTAGATACCTTCCATCAATTGGAACATAACTCACACTTGCCGGTTTTGTTCTTGCTTGATCTAAAGCAGTAATTGCATCGGCTTCATTTCTAACAAAACCAGTTGCGATAAATATTCTGCCGGTTTCAGTAACTGCTGGAACTACCAGCCAAGATCCTTGATTGCCATTTAATTGAACTCGGTTGTGAACCAGAACTGTTTGGCTTGGATCTAATTTGGCTCGAACAAGAGCTCGCACCAGAACCTTATCTTTACCCTGCTCGATTACTTCTTGAAAAGTGAAAGGCTGTCCCGGTTTAGATATTTCTTCAATTGGAACGTAGGAAGTCTTGGTGTAGTAATTGCTCCCTGAGTCAGGTAAGAAAGATCTTTCGATTTGCCACTGAGCAAGAAAAGCAAAAACAGCAGCCAGCACCAAACACAGTACTAGGGTGAATATCCACCTTGCGGTGAGAGCAAGCTTTAGCATCGTTATACGTCGTAAGGGGCAACAACGGTGTCGACTTTTTGGAATTCCTTTAGATCGCTATAGCCGGTGGTTGCCATCGCTTTACGAAGTGAACCAATTAGGTTTGTTCTACCGTCAGCCGAATTAGACGGACCTTGCAGAATTTGTTCTAGAGAACCGACATTACCGACTCGGACTCTTTCGCCGCGTGGCAGTGCGTTGTAGCTTTCTGGTCCCCAGTGCCAACCACTGCCTGGCGCTTCGGTCGCTCTAGCTAAAACTGATCCGAGCATCACAGCATCTGCACCACAGGCAATGGCTTTGATGATATCTCCCGATGTTCCTAAACCACCGTCAGCAATCACGTGAACGTAGCGCCCGCCAGACTCATCTAGGTAATCCCGTCTAGCCCCAGCAACATCCGCAACAGCGGTAGCCATCGGCGCGTGTATGCCAAGAACTTTTCTCGTGGTTGATGCTGCTCCGCCACCGAAACCAACCAATACACCGGCAGCACCGGTGCGCATCAGGTGAAGTGCTGCGGTGTATGTTGCTGCACCACCAACAATTACCGGCACATCCAATTCATAGATGAACTCTTTTAGATTCAACGCTTCTTTGGTCTTTGAGACATGCTCAGCCGAAACAGTTGTTCCGCGAATCACAAAGATGTCCACTCCAGCAGCGATTACCGTCTTAGCAAAGTTCTGAGTATTCTGCGGTGACAGCGCACCTGCAACGGTAACCCCTGATTTACGAATATAGGAAAGCCTTTCCTTGATAAGTTCTGCCTTTATCGGTTCTGAGTAGATCTCCTGCATCCGCAAAGTTGCCTTGTCCTCAGGGAGCGAAGCAATCTCAGCCAATCGCTTGGTTGGATCTTCATACCTGGTCCAGAGTCCCTCCAGATCCAGAACTCCTAGTCCACCGAGTTTTCCAATCATGATGGCAGTTTCAGGCGAGACTACCGAGTCCATTGGAGCTGCTAGTACCGGTAGATCAAATGAGTAAGCGTCTATGTTCCAGGTGGTTGAGACATCCTGTGGGTCTCTGGTTCTTCTAGATGGCACGATTGCCACATCATCAAAGGCCCAACTGCGGTTGCCCCGCTTGCCACGGCCAATCTCAATCTCGCTCAATCTAATCTCCTAGCGGTTGTTGTAGTTCGGGGCTTCAACGGTCATCTGAATATCATGCGGATGAGATTCTTTTAGACCCGCTGGAGTGATTCGGACAAATTTACCCTTGGCCTGCAATTCGTCAATGCTACCCGCTCCAACATATCCCATGGCAGCTCTAAGTCCACCGATTAGTTGATGTGTGACAGTCTGCACTGAGCCACGGTAAGGAACTCGACCTTCGATGCCCTCTGGCACCAGCTTGTCTTCGCGCAGCACATCGTCCTGGAAGTAGCGATCCTTGGAGTAGCTCTTGGCTTCACCGCGAGACTGCATTGCTCCGAGAGATCCCATACCGCGATAGGTCTTGAACTGTTTGCCACCGACGAAGGTGATATCCCCTGGTGCTTCATCTGTTCCAGCTAGGAGCGAACCAATCATCACCGCATTTGCACCCGCCACCAGAGCTTTTGGAATATCTCCGGAGAACTGCAATCCGCCATCAGCAATAACTGGAACTCCGGCTTTCTTGCAAGCAAGGCTGGCTTCATAAACAGCTGTGATCTGTGGAACACCGACACCGGCAATAACACGAGTGGTGCAGATTGAGCCTGGACCAACCCCAACCTTCACACCGTCTGCTCCAGCATCAACCAGAGCCTGAGCACCTTCTCGGGTTGCAACGTTTCCACCAATGACATCAACATTCTTGGCAAATGGTTCCTTCTTGAGTTTGGCAACCATCTCTAATACTGCGCTGTTGTGTCCGTGAGCGGTGTCAACTACCAAAATGTCAACGCCAGCTTCAACCAGAGCCATGGCGCGCTCCCAGCCCTGATCGCCAACGCCAACCGCAGCTGCCACCAAGAGTCTTCCAGAAGCATCTTTTGAAGCCAGCGGATATTTCTCGCTCTTATCGAAATCTTTGATTGTGATGAGTCCGCGAAGTTTATTCGCTTCATCAACTAGCGGTAGTTTCTCAATTCGGTGCTGAGCGAAGATTGCTATAGCAGTTTCAGGGCTTACGCCAACCTGGGCAGTGACAAGTGGCATCGGGGTCATCACATCTTTTACTAAAGTGATGCTCTTTTGCACCTCATTGACAAATCTCATGTCGCGGTTGGTGACAATACCCAATAGGGTGCCATCCTCGTCAATAACCGGAAGTCCAGATACTCGGTAGCGACCGCAGGTTTCATCAACCTCTTGGAGTGTGGCAAGCGGATGCGTGGTCACCGGGTGACTGATCATGCCGGCCTCAGAACGCTTCACTAAATCCACCTGAGTGGCCTGCTGCTCGATGGAGAGGTTGCGGTGCAAAACTCCAAGCCCGCCCTGTCGGGCAATAGCGATAGCTAGCCTTGCCTCGGTGACAGTGTCCATGGCAGAAGATAACAGGGGAACATTTATACTAAGTCGCTTGGTGACCTTGGTCTTGGTTGAAACCTGAGAAGGCATGATATCTGACTGACCAGGTAGCAGGAGGACGTCGTCGTAGGTCAGGCCGGTAAAGCCAAAAGGGTCGTTTTGAGTCATTTTTAGCCCTGTCAATCAATCGCTATTAGGTAATTCTACCCTGCCAATCAACTCTTATCTCAAGGCTTTTTTGGGTCAAAGACTCCAATCGGTGCGAATGTGCCGAACTTTGAGTAGCGTACGACCGTATATTTCTGCTTTTGGTAATAACCGTCCTTATTGAACACATCCCACTGTCCAAGATCCACCGCCCCATCCCCTCTGAGCTGTTCGGCGGCTAACATCACGGCATCATAGGTGCGCTTTGCGATACCGAACATCGGTGAATTTGGTGTTGAGAGTAGTTCAGGTTTAGCCATTTTACTGGCCACCCTTTGCCTGAATGCCTGAGGCACTTCATCAAAAGCGATTAGTCCAAGCGAGCCCTCCAGATTTCTAGACCAATCAAACATTGAATAGTTTGCTAGGTTTCCTGGAACCAAATAGTTAGTTCGCTTAGTAATCCAGCTGCCCACTCTTTCAAAGAAACTCACCGACTGCTCCATGCTTGATAAGACAACAGTTTCACTCTGATTGGATCTAATTACCTTAGTTTCATCGATGTCCAAGCTAGAAACTCCCGAAATCCCTCGCATAGCCAAACCAAATGCCACACTCTTGCCAACTAACCTTGAGTAGTCATCGTCGGCTGAAATAACTGCAACTGATTTGGGATTTTGTTGCGCAATATAGTGGGCAAGCACATAGCTGTCTTGGCTTGTAGTTGAGGCAAGTCGAAACAGATTACCGTTACCTAGAGATTCATCCAATGCCGAAACCGCAATCAGATCTTCTTTGGACAGATACCGCAGAGCCCGCTTAGCCTTTTCTGATTCCAGAGGAGCAAAAATCAAATCTGCATTCAGATTCTTTATTTTCAATGCCTGGGCCTTAGTCTCTGCATCATTATCGCCAACATCAATGTAATTTGCCGAAACCGCAACCTTTCCCTGCAGGTCCTGAATGGCAAGCTCTACCCCAACCCGCTGGTAACTTGCTGCAAAAGAAATTGGACCGCTGTATGAAATCAGCACACCGACTTTTAGACCCGGAGCCAAGGTCTTAGCCTGCACGGTTCCATAAAATAAACCAAGTATTGCTATCAAAGTGAGTGAGGCGAGAATTACTTTTTTCTTCATCTTGGAAGATTAGTTACTCTTGCTAAATCGCTCTCAAGTTTTCAACAGCGCTTAAATGATTAGACCCCGAAAACTTCGGGGTCTAATACTTGTTAAGTTATTTATCTCTCTACGATCGCAAGGACGTCGCGAGCTGACAACACAAGGTATTCCTTGCCATTCATCTTGAGCTCGGTGCCACCATACTTTGAGAAGATGACTCGGTCACCAACTGCAATGTCCAGTGGAACGCGGTTACCGTTGTCGTCAATGCGACCTGGTCCAACAGCAACAACCTCAGCCTCCTGAGGTCTTTCCTTGGCGGTGTCTGGAATTACCAGTCCCGAAGCTGTTACTTGCTCTGCCTCTACTGGCAAAACGACAATGCGATCTTCAAGCGGCTTAATTGAAACCGACACTTGGAACCTCTTCTTTTGTCTTTACTGAAAATGGAATGGCGTCGAATCAACGCCTTGGCTATATTAGCACTCTCTAGCCTTGAGTGCTAACCGAGGGCTGTTAGCGTTGAGCAATGGACCGTTCAGGCTTTATCAAACTGCTCAGCCCCGAGGGGGCAAGGCTCCTTTCTGAACTCAGTTCTATCGATTCCAAGGCTGATGTTTTAAAGCTCACCTCAAAGCTTCGCAAGGCAGGTTTCGACCCGGAGTTGATTGCCACAGCCCTGACCCAGGTCAAACTCAGGCGAAAGGCAAGAGTCAAATTCGGCGAATTCGCTGACCAGATGCTCTTCAGTGAAGCAGGTTTGGAACAGGCCTCGAGGCTATCGGTTGCAGCTATGCACGCCGGTAGGTTTCGTAACGCTGGCATCACCAATGTGGCCGATCTAGGTTGTGGTATCGGATCTGAATCATTGGCGCTGGCCAGCTTGGATATATCTGTAGCGGCTTTCGAACTGGATGAACTCACCGCAGCCCTAGCAACATTCAATCTGGCTAATTTTCCGAATGTGACTGTCGAGCAAGCGGATGTCACAGGACTGGATCTTTCTAGATTTGATGGACTAATCATGGATCCGGCCAGAAGAGATAATCGCAACAGAATATTTAGGCCAGAGGATTTTAGCCCCAGTTTCAATTTTGTTTTAGCCGCAGCCAGAGAAAAACCAGCGGTGGTGAAGCTAGGTCCAGGTCACCCACATAATCAAATTCCAAATGATGCCGAAGCTGTTTGGGTTTCCGTCAATGGTGACCTTGTTGAACTAGGACTCTACTTCTCTAAAGTCAGAAGAGCAGAGATTCAAAGAGCAGCCATGTTGATTACCGACAGTGGTCGGCTAGAAATAACCTCAACAACGAAAGAATCAGTTCCGGCAAATCTGGGTGAGCTTGGGGAATATCTTTATGAACCAGATAATGCCCTAATTAGATCTCATCTTTTGGGTCAATTTGCAATTGAACAAGGCCTCTACACAATAAGCCCAGATATTGCATATCTGACTTCAACTAAACTTATTAGTAGTCCTTGGCTCAGCGCATACAAAGTTATAGATAACTTACCTTTCGATAGAAAGAAGCTGAAGAGTTACCTTAAAGCAAAAGATGTCGGTCCGATTGAGATCAAAAAGCGCGGTGCCGACATCGTTCCAGAACAGCTTCGCAAAGAACTAAATCTGAAGGGTGGTTCCAGCGCAACAATTGTAATCACCAGGGTTAATGATCAGCACCGAGTGCTAGTGGTGGAACCACTCCGGTAGCACAAAACCCCTTACTGTCAGCTTTTAGTAAGGGGTTTTGCTCTTAATTAACCGAAGGCCTAGTTTTGATTAGGCAACGGATTCATGTGCCAACCATCACGATCATCGAAATCAAAACCACGGTTGTGCATAAGTGAGTCACCTAGTTTGATGGCGATGATTAGATTGAGGATGGTCAAAAGTATTGCTAAAGCGATTGCAGCGAAGGCAAGGGAGATACCGGTAATGGCCATCCAGCGTCCCTTCTCCTGAGTCTGCTTGATTTGGGCTAGTGCCAGAAAACCGCTGATTAGAGCGGCAGGGGCTCCAAATAGTGTCACTGCACTGGCAAGGGAGACAACAGCTAGCGTATTGATTTTGCTGTAGTCGTATTTCTGAGTGGCCTGGGCCATGATTGCTCCTTTAGATATTCGATTTGGTTCTCTAGAAGTAGAGCAACTTAGTCTGGGAGTTGTCTGGAATGAGTCTGGGATAAAACTAGAAGTTAGGACTGGACTTTACGGACATCCAGGGTTGAATCGGCTGAGAAATCCAGGTCACTCGGTAGCGCTCCAGCACTAATCAGTTGGGCTCCAAGGACCGCAATCATGGCTCCGTTATCGGTGCAGAGCGAAAACGGTGGGATTCTGAGTTCAATTCCCTCGACAGCGCATCTCTCAGTGGCCACCTCACGCAGTCTGGCATTGGCCACTACGCCACCACCTAGTAGCAGTCGATTCACCCCGTGCTCTTTGCAAGCTGAAATAGCCTTGGTGATCAAAACATCAACCACCGCTTCCCTAAAGCTTGCCGCCACATCGGCAATATTGATCTCTTCATTATTGATTTCAGCCAGCTCAACGTGTCTAGCAACGGCAGTTTTCAAACCAGAGAAACTAAAGTCATAGCGATGCTCGGCCATGTCCTTTGGTAGTGATAAGCCTCTCGGGAATCGAATCGCATTTGGGTTTCCACCCAGAGCAGCTTTATCTATCTCAGGTCCCCCTGGATAACTTAGTCCTAACACTCTGGCGACTTTGTCAAAAGCCTCACCAGCGGCATCATCAATGGTTTCACCAAGCAGTGTGACATCGGAAAGCAGATCTCGCACTAATAGCAGTGAAGTGTGACCGCCACTAACTAGCAGAGCGATGGTTGGTGTTTCAACTTTTCCGTTAGCCAAAATATCTGCTGCAACGTGACCAACCAGGTGATTGACTGCGTAGAGTGGCTTACCGGTTGCAACAGCCAAAGCTTTTGCAGCACCAATGCCAACCATCAGCGCTCCGGCTAACCCGGGTCCGTTTGTCACCGCTATGGCATCTATCTCATCAAGGGAAACCTGTGCTTTATCAAGTGCTTCATTTAGCACTGGATTGAGAGCTTCCAGATGCGCTCTTGCCGCAACCTCAGGAACTACACCGCCGAAGATGGCGTGCTTGTCCATACTGGATGAAATCACATTGGCTAATAAAGTATTTCCGCGGACTATTCCAATTCCAGTCTCATCGCAGGAACTCTCAATGCCTAAAACCAGTGGTTCTTTTCTAACCAAATTGGTTTGCATCACAAAAGCATCAACCCCGTCGGGCTGATAGTACTTTTTCCTAATACCAATTTTCTTAAAGCCAAAAACCTCATAGAGCTTCTGCGCTACTTGATTATCTGCTCGCACCTCAAGGAAAATCTCACTGGCACCTAATTCAACTGCCTTTGCAGTCAGGGCTTTCATGATGGCTTTGCCAATACCCTTACCGCGCTGATCTAGAGCAACTGCAATAGTTTGAATGTCAGCCTGCTTGCTCTGGCCCAGCTTACTCAAACCCCCGTAGCCGACTATTTCAGAATCAATAACGGTAACAACATAAAAAGTATGCGGAGCCTGTAATTCTGAGAGCATCACTTCTTCAGACCAGGCATCATTGATAAAGCAGCTTGCCTCAATGGCCATAATGCCAGGCAAGTCCTGAATAGTAGCCTCACGAATAATCATCAGCCACTGACCTTCTTGCCCTTGGACAAACTCACATCAGGTTCACGTAGGTAAATCGGTTCAATCTCTCTAATAACACTTGGTCCCTGATGGAATGCTATTTTCCCAAGTGCAGCTGCGGTGACTGTGATATCAGTAAGGGTCAAACCAGTGCGCTCAATCAGCTCTGGCTTGGCAACATTTGGCCCCTTGAGGCGAATTGGCACCCCCTGGTTCAGCCCCTCATAGACTGCCCAAAAGTGCTCTTTACGTCTGGCATCGGTTTCCACCAGAAGCATTCCACTCTGCCCAGAACTGAAGTAGTCGTAAGCAATAGCATCTAAAGAACAAACACCAACCAGTTCGGCATTGGCTCCAATTGCAAAGAACTTGGCGGCTGCAATACCCACCCGAAGACCTGTGAATGGGCCAGGACCTAGACCAATAACTACCCGATCAATTCCAACCGGTTTTAGCTTTGCCTTAGCCAAACAGTCTTTGATTGCATCCCCGATCCGCTCAGCATGAGACATGTTGTCGGCAAAATTAAGCTCTGCTAGCAGCTGGTCATCATTTAACACAGCAACGCTGGTGCCCAGAGAAGTGTCAATCGCTAGTGTTTTCAAAGCTTGATACCCTTCCAGCGGTCACCAAAGCCAAGCACTTTCACAGTGCGATTATCTGTTTGTCCTGAAGAATCTCTATCAATAAACACTTCTAGCCAGTTATCGGCAATCTCATCGGTTAGCCCCTGACCCCACTCAATCACAACCACCGAGGAACTAAAAGGAATATCCAGATCATCTAATTCGGCAGGAGATTTCAACCGATAGGCATCCACATGCACCAGTGGAACAGCTGCCTTATGCGTCCTAGCAATTACAAAAGTTGGTGAAGAAATATTCCCCTCAACCGATAGACCTTTACCGATACCCCTGGTCAAAGTAGTCTTACCAGCACCGAGTGGTCCAATCAGAACAATTAGGTCACCAGCGATTAGTTCTTCCGCTAATTTTTCTCCAAGAGCGGTCATCTCTTCAGCGGTTGCGATGGTTGCTTCAAAGAGCAAATTGGGTGAACTCACGTGTTATCCTTCGACGGATCCCAAATATTCTCTTTTGAATCTTCCACCCATGCGGGTAACAATCTCATAGTTGATACTTCCTGAAGCATCAGCTAAATCATCCGCGGTTGGCCCGTCTGGACCGAAAATCAACACTGTGTCACCCGGTGCAACACTGGCATCACCAACATCAACCACAAACTGATCCATGGCGATTCTTGAGAGAATCTTAAAGCGTCGACCACCAATAGAAACTTCGGCGCCACCAGTTGCATGTCTCGGTAGACCCTCGGCATAGCCAATTGGAACCAAGGCCAGAGTTGTCTCAGCGCTGGTGGTGTATAGGTAGCCGTAGGAGACACCGGATCCAGCTGGAACTCGTTTGGTTTGAACTACAGTAGCCTCGCAGGTCATGGCCGGTGTTAGACCAAATTCCTTAGCTCGGTTATCGCTAAACGGTGATAAACCGTAGAGGGCAACACCTATCCTGACCATGTCATATCGCGCCTGCGGGTAACTCAGAGTTCCATCGCTTGCGGTTAGGTGTCTGAGTTCAAACTCAAGCCCCTTTTGTTCTGCCAGCTCAAGCGCTTTATCAAAAACTGCTATCTGGGCAAGATCTTCTTTGACGCCGGTTGAAGAAAGGTGACTAAAGATACCGACTGTTGCGACAGTGCCTCGAGAAAGTTCAGCACTCACCTGATCCAGTAACTCTGGCAGTTCCTGCATGGTAACACCGTTACGACCAAGCCCGGTATCTACCTTGACGTGGATTCTGGCTTTTGTACCAAGTGCCTCAGCCGCTTTAGCCACACGTAGCAATTGATCATTAGCTGAAATAGCAAGATCGATGTTCTGCGCGACCGCCTTCTGAAAATCATCGGTTGGATCATGCAACCAGGCAAGAATTCTGGTTTTGATTCCAGCGGCGCGAAGAGTTAACGCTTCCTCAACATCTGCAACACCAAGATAGTCAATTCCCTCAGCTTCAAGTTTTCTAGCTACTTGAACCATGCCGTGCCCATAGGCATTGGCTTTGACAACACCCATCACAAGAACTTTAGAATCACTGTTTACCAGTTTTCGCATTACCTCAAGATTGCTTGCCACAGCATTGAGATCTATCGTAAGTCTTCGCATCAGTTAGACCCCTCTGCAATGACCACTGCAACAGCCATACCCGCATCATGACTAATTGACAGATGCCATGAGGTAATGCCGAGTTCGTTCGCCCTAATTTCGGTTGCACCAGAAATTTCTAGCCTAGGCTTTCCAAGATCATCTTTTGCAATTTGAACATCTTGGAAAGATAAACCGGTTGGATTACCCAGTGCCTTAATCAGTGCCTCTTTCGCTGCCCAGTATCCAGCTAGCGATTCGGTTTTGCTGCCGATTTCTTCACTGGTAAAAATTCGTTCGGTAAGTCCGCTGGTTTGCTCGAGCTTACTTTCAAACCTAGTAACGTCGACTAGATCGACTCCGACTCCGACAATCATGAACTACTCGACAGTCACCGATTTAGCCAAGTTACGCGGTTGATCAACATCTAGGCCTTTGGCAGCAGAGAGCTCTAGGGCAAATATCTGTAGCGGAATCACCGATAGCACTGGAAGGAGCATCTGGTTAGCCTTCGGAACATAGAACACTTCCACCGCATACTTAGCCGCCTCGGCATCCCCCTCTTCGGCAATTGCTATAACCTGGGCACCTCTTGCTTTGACCTCTTGGATATTGCTAATCACCTTGGCATTTAGTGAATCTGGATCATTCGGGCTAGGCACCACAACTATTACCGGCTGACCCTGTTCAATTAGAGCTATCGGGCCGTGCTTTAGTTCCCCAGCAGCAAATCCCTCGGAGTGAATATAGGCCAGCTCCTTGAGCTTGAGTGCTCCCTCCATGGCAATTGGGAAACCAACATGGCGACCTAAAAACAGCACTGTCCTGGCATCTTTGAAGCTCTTAGCCAGATCGGCAACTGACTTGCCACTTTCCAAAACCTTGGCAATCTGCGCTGGAAGCTTTAGTAGTTCTCTACCAACTTCTTGCAGATCACTAAGTGATCTGGTGTTACGAGTTTTAGCCAGGTGCAGAGCCAATAAATACATTGAGACAATTTGCGAGGTGAATGCTTTGGTTGAAGCAACCGCAACTTCTGGACCAGCGTGGGTGTATAGAACAGCATCTGCTTCTCTAGCCAAGGTGGCACCTTGAGTATTACAAATGGTTAGCACCATCGCACCGGATTCTTTTGCGTATCTGGTTGCCATGAGTGTGTCCATGGTTTCACCCGATTGACTTAACGCAACA
>Ga0214923_10007498_pt1 | contig 11888 bp, 9 predicted proteins | sample LL1510_MetaG_FD_177993 | JGI IMG/M metagenome (GOLD analysis project Ga0214923, IMG submission 177993) | Freshwater microbial communities from Lake Lanier, Atlanta, Georgia, United States - LL-1510 | ecosystem: Environmental > Aquatic > Freshwater > Lake | place: USA: Georgia | collected 2015-10-15 | reverse complement strand
TGGACACGAATACACCATGCATAAATGTGGGCCCTATCATTTATAAGATATGAAACAATGGCCTTGATGTGTTTCGCGGACAAGCAATCCGCCGGCTCGTCAAGGTGTGTTGCGCGGACGCTTACGGCTCACACATGGTCAAAATACTTGGCCAGCAAGGCTGTAGCGTCACCACCTTAGACGATCTCTCTTCGGGTTATCGTGATGCTGTGGTATGCGGCGAATTTGTGCAAGGCAACTGTGGCGATAAAGCCTTGCTGGACAACTTGCTGTCGCGTGGTTTTGATGCAGTGTTGCACTTCGCATCGTTTATACAGGTTGGAGAGTCGGTTCGACATCCCGACAAGTATTACCAAAATAACTTTGTCAACACACTAACTCTGCTTGACGCGATGTGCGCACACGGCGTGAAGCGCTTCATTTTATCTTCGACCGCAGCCATATTTGGTGAGCCACAATATACACCTATTGATGAGCACCATCCGAAGCAGCCGATTAATCCGTATGGCCGGACAAAGTTGATGGTTGAGCAGCTGCTCTCAGACTATGACATAGCATACAGAATGAAGTCTGTTTGCCTTCGCTATTTCAATGCAGCTGGAGCTGACCCAGAGGGGCAACTGGGTGAGCGACATGACCCAGAAACTCACTTAATTCCTCTGGTGCTGCAGGCGGCATCGGGTTTGCGTCCGAATATTTCGGTGTATGGTCGCGACTATGACACCCCCGATGGTTCCTGCATACGCGATTACATTCATATTCAAGATCTATGCACAGCCCATTGGTTGGCCTTGCAGTCTTTGATGGACGGCGCCGACAGCCAGACTTATAACTTGGGGAACGGGAATGGTTTTTCAGTACAGGAGGTCATTGATACAGCACAGCAGGTCACCGGACGTAAGATTTCTGTTATCGATGGCCCTCGTCGCGAGGGTGATCCAGCCCGCCTGGTAGCAGACCCGCGCTTGGCTAGGGAGAAGCTTGGGTGGCAACCGCAGTATGCAGAACTGACCACAATCATCAAACATGCGTGGCGTTGGATAATAAACAATTAATAAATTATCTAATGATTAGGGAAAGTACATATTCTAAACAACTTATTCAAAATGAATGAACCGCAATCTAACTAAAATAGTGATAGTAAATTGCCTATTTGTTTCAGATGATGATAAAGATTATATTAAGGAGTTTTTGCCAAACTAATATAATTATGGTATTCAATTTCAAAACGCAAATGTCTTAATTCCCAGCCAAGTCTTCAAGTTCTCTTTGAGAAAACAATTTTGATTTTAAAGCATGATCTAATAAAGAATGTGGCAGCTTTGAGTGTTTTGCAGGGAGTAAGTTATTTGCTCCCGCTAATTACGCTTCCATATCTCACAAGAACCTTGGGTGTAGAAGAATGGGGTCGTGTTACATTTGTGCAACTGATAATAGGATATTTTTGTCTTGTTACAAATTGGGGATTCCCGTGGAGTAGCGCCAGAAAGGTCGCAATTGCTCGAAACTCCAATGCCCACTTATCCGAAATATTTGCTGTAACTTGGACAGCCCAGTGGTTTATTGCAATAATATCTGTATTTGTATTATTGCTCCTTGTTGCAGTTGTTCCCTTCTTCCAAAAGGACAGGGTTTTGTATATTTACGGCGTTGGCCTAGTTATTTCAGGAGTAATGTTCCCAAGTTGGTTTCTTGCCGGATTAGAGCGGATGCAAGTGATGGCAAGTATTCAAATATTTGCTCGCATAGTTTCCGTGCCATTAGTATTTGTATTTATCCATGACAAAGACGATTCTCCAATGATTATTGCTATTGGAGCTATTACCAGTTTAATCTCTGGATTATGGATGATGTTGTGGATAAAGTTCAAACTTGAAATATTTCTGGTAATCCCAACGCCGATAAAAGTATGGCGAGAAATCCGAGAATCTAGCGTGATATTTTTATCAACTATATGGATATCAGCTTATACCACACTTATCCCAACAGTCCTTGGTATAGTAGCTGGGCATGAGGCAGTAGGTTTCTATAACCTAGCTGATAGGATTCGTAATGTGGGTCAGGGATTTATTGGGCCAGTGTCACAAGCTCTATTTCCGCGGATGAACTACTTATTCGCAAATGATTCCCTTAATGCGAAAAGACTCCTTCTGCGATCTGGCTTAATCATTTCGTCTATTTCCGGCTTAGTAAGCCTCTCGTTATGGGTCGCGGCAGAACCGATAGTAGTGATGCTTGGAGGCAGGGATTTTTTGCCTGCATCAAACGTTTTGAGATGGTTAGCACCGCTTCCATTTGTAATAGGTATTTCATCAATAGCGTCCTTACAAATACTAATTCCAATGCATAGGGAGCGGAACTTTCATTTCGTCGTATTCATTGGCGCAATGGTCAGTCTGCTGACTTTACACCTACTGGTCTTAGATAAAGGCGCAGTCGGTGCTGGGCAAGCAATGCTGATTGTTGAGAGCATAGTGTGTGTAGGAATGTGGATAAATGCTCGAAATGCATTAATGAAATAGGAGAGTCGTATGCCAATTGGTGGGTTTTCTTCAGTTATCTCAACCAACCCAATAACGAGTTTTATCATACGTGTATTTGGTACGTCTGACTTGCACAGTCATTTTCGTGTGAGGCCATTAATTGAATGGGTTAAAGCCAATAGGAAAATATTGACTGGAAAATCCATTGTTGAAATAGGCTGTGGTTCAGGAACCAATATCTTTGAAATTAATCAAGCATGTCCTGATATCGCAAAACTTTATGGTTTTGATTTAAATAAGGATGCAATTGAATGCGCAAACAGCCTTAAAACTAAATTGTCTCAAGAAAAAGTTGAATTTTTCGCAGCAGATTGCACAACCTACGCTTTATCTGAGCAGGTGGATATAATTTTATTGATGGACATTCTGGAACATTTGAATAGACCACAAGAATTTCTAAGTAGTATTGTACCTTTACTACATGAAAAGGGGCTAGTAATAATTTCAGTTCCTACTACGCTATATTCAAGATATTTTGGAAAAGAATTCCATAACAAGGTTGGGCACGTTAGAGACGGATTTACATTAGAGGAGCTTACTGATTTACTGGAAAAAAGCAACCTGTCTGTAGATACAATAAATTATAACACAGGCTTTCTTGCCTCACTTCTCTGTTATTTTTACTATAACCTACTTGACAAGCTTAATGTAAATGCTCGTTTCAAGGCCGTAATAGGCTGGATATTGTCTATTTTTAGTTTTTGCGACTATATTAATGGTCCACATGCAAGTTGCTCAATGTTTCTTGTTGCTCACCGCCAAGGTAGCGAGCCGAATTAGATCATAGCTAAGAGGCTGTTGTATTTGAAACTCTTCTTAATACTAGTCTCCTACATTCAGGAGTTGTATCACGTATTGTTTTTCAACGAAGAGACATGATTATTCAATTTGCATTTGACCATGTATCAAAGATTGATGCAGTATTGTTGATTTTTTTGTAAATACAGTTTTCTGATGAATCGCCGAATATGTCGAAAAATATAGTTTACTTTGCACCTGAATTTTATCCTTCAAATAGTGGGTACGCTAACGCTACAACAGGCCTAGTACGAATGCTGGCGGGATTGGGTTACTCGCTGCATGTCATTTGTCCTCAGTCACTGTCAAAGGACATCGAAGAGTTTCAATCAGACACGATAAGAGTGCACAGAATAAAGCAATCACGGCGTTTGAATAGCTTCGTAACCGCATTGAGAATATTGATGTATATAATTTTTAATTATGATCGTAGCAATACAAAAATTTTCTATGAGTCTGGTGAATACCCTGTACTAGCACTATTGTTGCAATTTTATTATGGGGCAGAAAATGTCATCATGCGAATTCACGGATGTTTTGAAACTGAGTATTTTACATGGCGAGGAAGACTGGCTGATCGTTTCGGGAAAAAATTAATGGGATTATTCCTAAAGAGAGCTCAAATAATTATATCGACAAATTCTTATCATATAGAGTTTATAATAGAGCACTATTTCAAGGGGAATAGACTTTTAGCGGCCAGGAAAATGTTTTTAACTATGCCGAATGTTGTGAGTTATGAGGGTAATGCATCAAAACCCGAGCCAGTTATTAATGATGAATTGCAGCAATTAAAATCCTCAAAATATTTTTTCAGTTTGGGGAGGATGAATGGCATTGATTCATTGGGACAAAAAGGATTTATTGATATATTAAATGCATGGCTAATTCTGGAAAACAAGAGTGATCCAGATTTGATGCCGAAGCTAGTCTTGGTAGGTTCTGGAAAATATTGCGACTCATTAAAATTGACTGCTAAAAAATTAGGCATTGAGAAATCTGTATTATTTATTGATGCTATCCCTAGAGCACTCGTAGCTGAGCTTTTAAAAAACTCTGCAGGTTGCATTCTTCCCTCGCGATATGAGGGATTTTCAATGTTTGCAGCAGAAGTCGTGCAAAGCGGAGGAATTCTTATTGGCACCCAAAAGACAGGTCTCGTTGATTTAATTGTAGATGAAAAAACTGGTTTTATAATTCAGCCAAATTCGCCTTTGTCAATTGCTTTGGTGGTTAATAAAATATTGAGCATGGATGAAATCGATCTACTTAAAATGAGGCGAGGCGCTTCCAAACACATGGAGGAGCTTTGTAATCCTAGTAATATAAAATCTATTTTTGACATTTCCATCAAATAAAACAATTGTTCAGTTCTCAAAATAGACCCGTAACATTATGAGTTCAAAAATCCGCTCAGCTGAATTAATGATACACTATGTCAATCCAGGCAATCAGAAGCCCTTGGAGCCTATATCCGGAGGTTTGCGCGATCCTTCAACCGGGGATATGTTTGAAGTTGTGCGGGGTATTCCCCGCTTTTGTCCTGCGGACAACTATTCTGAAAGCTTTGGGTTTCAATGGAATCAGTTCGATCGCACTCAACTTGACGTATTTTCTGGTGCTAAACATAGTCAAGAACGATTTTATGGAGAAACAGGGTGGACTCCTGAAATTCTTGACCATAGTGCCGTACTTGAAGTCGGCAGCGGTGCGGGTCGATTTAGTGAAGTATTTTTGAGAACCACATCCGGTATTCTTCATAGTGTCGATTATTCAAGTGCAGTCGACGCAAATAAGCGCAATAATTCATTATATGGTGATCGTTTGCGCTTGGCGCAAGCTTCAATCTACGGAATGCCTTTCCCAGATGGCAGTTTTGATAAGGTTTTTTGTTTAGGCGTGTTGCAGCACACGCCCTCATTTGAAGAATCTGTGGCGGCGCTTATTAAAAAAACTAGAGTGGGCGGCGAGATCGTTGTTGATTTTTACCCGATTAATGGGTGGTACACGAAGGTTCACTCAAAATATATTTTACGCCCAATCACGAAACGCCTGCCGAAAAGTCTTTTGCTTAAAATGATTCGATTAAACATTGATTGGATGTTATTCTTGTTTGATATTTTGTGTTTTATGCGACTGGAGGCTCTTACTCGTTTCATCCCAATAACTGATGTGCGCAATTTCCCTCGCGAATTAACTGATGATCAAAGGAGAGAGTGGGCTGTAATGGATACTTTTGATGCGTTTTCGCCGGCGTATGACAACCCTCAGCGAATAGAAGACGTTAAGCGCATGTTCACCAAGTGTGGTTGTGAGGTAATTTTTGCTGGATTGGTGAAGTGCGCTGGAGGTGAGGCTACAGTGGTACGCGCCATTAAGCAGGCTTGCTAATTTATCATGCCAACGCTCTGTTTGAATTTTAATCTCACCAGTAGTGTCTCAACTTTTGTCAGAGGAGAACAAGCTGTTTAGTCGCCCCTGAAAAATCACCAAGCCATTGATTTCATTGGATAATAGCTGGATTTCGAGGTATAATAACTCCCATCTTTTGATCATTCCAGTGCGGTTTTCTGGGAGTTTATGGGAGTAGCCTCATGCGTGGTAGCGATGACTTCTTTCACAGCCGCATTGATCAGATGATTGATTTAAGACACCCGCTTGCGGTGCTCGCCTCGCATATGCCTTGGCAGGAGATCGAAGCGTCCTTGGCCAAGCAGTTAGCTCGGGAAGTCAAAAAGGGTCGGAGCATCCAGGAGGTGGGTCTTTTTGGTTCCCAGACCGTGGTGCTTGGTGCGGGCTTATCCAATGCCGGTCGTCCCCGTCTACCCTTTCGCCTGATGGTGTCACTGCTTTATTTGAAGCACGCCTATAACGAAAGCGATGAGGGTTTGGTTGAGCGTTGGTCAGAGACACCCACCTGGCAATACTTCTCGGGCATGGATTACTTTGAACATCGTGCACCTTGTGACCCAAGCCTAATCGGCAAGTTCCGCAAGTTGATTGGAGAGGAAGGGGTTGAGGAGTTACTGGCTAAGACCATAGCGGTAGCGGTAAACCTGAAGCTCATCAGCAAGAAGGCTTTAGAGACGGTGGTTGTGGACACTACGGTTCAACCCAAAGCCGTGGCTCATCCCACCGACAGTCGCTTGCTTGAGGTGTGCCGCGCCAAGCTGGTGGGACTAGCCAAAGCAGCTGGCATTATCCTCAAACAAACCTTTGCCAAAGAAGGCAAGACGCTGACCCGTCAGGCCTCGGGCTATGCCCATGCCAAGCAGTTTCGTCGGATGAGAAAGCCTTTAAGGCGCCAGCGCACGATCGTTGAGAAATTGATGCGTGGCATGCAAACCAAGATGGGCACATTAGCCCAGAGCATCAGAGACATGCTGCAGGCGAATCTCACCAAGGCACAACAGCTGGTGAGTCAAACCAAGCAGCGCAAAGCGAAGGGACCGAAGCTCTACAGCTGGCATGCGCCAGAAACAGAATGTCTGGCGAAGGGTAAAGCGCGCACCCCATATGAGTTTGGCGTGAAAGTCGGGATCACAAGCACGATCAAGGGTAACCTGATCCTGGGTGCTCGAAGCTTTCCCCATAACCCCTATGATGGTCACACCTTAAACGAACAACTCGAGCAAGCACAGATTCTCAGCGACAGCACGATCCGTAACGTTTATGTTGATCTGGGCTATCGCGGCGTGGATGCCGATAACCCCACCGTGAGCATCAAGCATCGAGGCAAATCCAAGCGACTTACCGAGCAAGAGCGACGCTTACTCAAGCGGCGACAGGCCATTGAACCGATCATCGGTCATCTGAAAGCCGATCACCGCATGAATCGCTGTCATCTCAAGGGGCAAACGGGCGATGCGATGCATGCGGTGTTGTGTGCAGCGGGCTATAACATTCGCTGGTTGCTGCGGATGATCCGCAAAAAGGGCATCGGCCTTTTTTTGTCGCTCCTCCAGACGCTGGGATTGGCGACAAGCCTCCGAGTTAATCAATCATCGGCGACCATCAAACCGCGTTCAGCCCTCCGAAATCAAACCGAACGAGCATTCGCTTGATCAAAACCGATTTTTCCGGGACGACTGTTTAGGCCCAGAACCCAGTTGATTTGGTTGAGGCCGGCTACTAAGCGTGCAGAAGAAGTTCATCGTATTGCCGGTAGCTGGCTGTAGGTATGGGTGTGACTTGATGGTGCTTGAGTGAACGAAAACGACGATGCCTAATATTATCGGTAACGGTATGCTGGCGAGGGCTTTCTCGTCCGCGATTCTGGGCCAGACCAATGCGGTCGTGTACGCATCCGGCGTATCGAATTCAGACTGTGTTGATATCGCTCAGTTTGAGCGTGAACGCAGGCTGCTGTCAGCCTCCCTGGAAGACGCACCGGTCAACGCATGGTTCATTTATTTCGGAACGTGCAGTGTGTACGATCCGGACGCTCAGAAAAAAGCGTATGTGCGGCACAAGCTGGAGATGGAGGCGATCGTCCTGTCGCACGCCCGGGGTCAGGTGATTAGGCTGCCGCAGATAGCTGGTCCCCAAGCGCCCCCCAGTACCCTGATTGCTTATCTAGTGGCCAAGGTACGGTCGGGGGAGCAGATACAGGTCTGGCAAGATTCCATTCGCAACATCATCGACGTTGAAGACGTTGTCAAGATTGTCAGCACGCTCTCGTCCCAGCGCTTTCTGGACATGAAGGTGATCAATGTGGCCAATCCGGTTTCCATCTCGGTCATGGACTTGTTGCGTACCATTGAATCTTGCTTGCATATCAGCCCCAAAGTCGAGCTTGTGAAAAAGGGCTGTCCATACGATATTGATATCAGCGCACTGAGTGGTGTGTTTGAATCGGCAGGGGTCGAATTTGGTCCGAACTATCTTGTGAATGCGCTCAAAAAATATTACCTATGAAGAGGATTTTGATCGTAGCCCCGTCGATGATTTCCGCGGGGGGTGTTGAAAAACTGGTGGACAACTTGTCGCGTCTGTTCTCGGGGAGCTATGAGGTATGCATTGCAAGTTTTGATCCGCCAGGGTCGATGCCCTATTTTCAAAACGATGTTCCATTCCACCCCTTGGGCGATGGAAAAAGGCTTCCGCTGTTTTTTCGCTTTGTAACCTACATCGCGTCGGCTCGTCGTCTGTCCCAGTTAAAGCGCGCCCTGAGGGCAGACTTGACGATTAGCGTGCTCTGGCGGGCGGACCTGATCAATGTATTGAGTCGTGTACAGGATGCAACGATTAGCTTGGCTGTGATAAACATCCTGGATAATGAGACCAACCGGTTGTTGGTCAAATTGCGCGGCGTCGTGGGATATATCTATCGACGATTTGACAAGATATTAGTCATTGCGCCAGAAATCATGTCTGAGTACCGACAGCTTTATAAGGTCGAAGCCAAAAAGATCGACTTGTTCAAAACATTTTTGACTCGGCCTAACGCGCTTGCCTATTATCGTGATGAAAAGCCAAGGTTTGTGGCTTGTGCGCGCATGGTCCGCGAGAAGAACATAGAGGGCTTGCTGCACGCCTTTGCGCATTATGGTGCCAGGCATACCGGACATCAACTGGTGGTCATTGGTGATGGCCCTTTGCTGGAAGACATGAAGTCTTTGGCCCTGAGGCTGAAGCTGACCTATTCAACCCAGCCCGACTCTGATGCACAGGTTCTGTTTGTTGGAGCCATCGCAAAGCCGGAAGTGTTCATGGTCAATGCCCGGGGGTTTTTGCTGACATCACGACACGAGGGCGTTCCCACTGTCGTCATCCTGGCGGCATCGTTGGGTCTACCCATTCTGGCTGCAGATTGTTATGGCGGCGGCGTGCGTTTGCTGTTCAACCTGTCTCCAGACGAGCCTCTTGCCAGTTTGTCAGCCGACGATGGTGTCGCTGCTGGTCGATTGCTCCCGATTCCGGAACCTGGCCAGCCAGACACGCTGGATGCATGGGCGCAGGCGATGGAGCAGGCCCATTCGGACCCGGTTCGGCGGCAGCAGTGGGTCGATGGCGCACTTGAATTGGGTTCGAGCCGCAGCCCAGAAGCGGTTCGCCAGCATTGGATATCGACCATTGACTCGGTGTTGGCGTCATGACGATTCTCTACATCAGCCAAAACGGCGTGACCACACACATTGGCGGGTCCCAGGTCGCTCCGTATCTGCTGGGTTTGGCTCGCGCTGGCTTCGACATTCACTTGTTGAGTGCGGAGCCAGCCGGACAAGAGCAGCGAATCGCACACTACCTCGCACTGTTCAATGATGCGGGTATCCGCTGGACGCATGTCACCTACGGTAACAAGCCGCCCATTCTGGGCCCAGTCATGACACAACTGCGACTGTCACAAGCTGCGAACCGCATCGTGGCTCGGGGCGGGGTTGAAGTCGTGCACTGTCGCAGTCATCCAACCGCCATCATCGGGTACCGACTCAAGCAACGACATGGCGTGAAGTTCATTTTCGACTTCAGGGACTTTTATGCCGATTGGGGCCTGCAAAACACTACCGGCGTCAAGCGAATGCTTTACCAACGCGTCAAGCGACTGGAAGGCCCCATGGTGCAAGCTGCCGATAAGATGATCTGTCTCACCCGTCGCGCCTGCACCGTTCTCAATGACGCTTATCTTGGGAGTAGAAGTGAGACTTTGGCCAACTTCCAAGTGGTACCTTGCTGCGCCGACTTTTCCCACTTTGATCCTTCCAAGGTGCCAGCCGACACAGTTCAATCGATTCGAGCGGCCATCGGCCTTCCGGATGATGCTTTTGTATTGCTTTACCTAGGATCACTCGGAATAGATTATCTGCTGGAGCATATGGTTGCACTGTTCAGGCAACTGCTCAGGTTAAGGCCCAACGCCTATTTCCTATTTGTCTCCAACAATGGCGAGGCCCAGGTTCAAAAAGCATTTGAACGGCAAGGTGTTCCGATCGAACGCATTCGCTTCACCACCGTGCCACGCGAGACCGTTCCAGCGCACATCGCCCTAGCCAATTTGTCGGTCGTGTTCATTCGTGCAGACCATACCAAGGTGGGTTGTTCGCCCACCAAATTGGCTGAACTGTTTGCGTGTAACGTCCCGGTCATTGCTAACCCGGGCGTTGGTGACCTGGATAGCATTATCGACCCGGCCCGTAATGGGTCGGTCATCGTCCGAGATTTTTCAGACGATGCTTTGCTGCAAGCACTGCAAAAGGCCATTGGCCGTCAGGAAGACCAAATGGCGCCAGTCAACATCCGGGGGAACAGCCTTGAGTTTTCGCTCGAAGAAGGGGTGACCCGTTACCAACAGGTCTATCAAGAGTTACTGAAATTATCATGAATGGATGGGCAAAATGCTGAATGTTGTGATTCTCAACGGTGGCCGTGGTGCAGCAGCCCTCATCCCAGTGCTCCTGGATCGCCATGGCATGAATGTCACGTCGGTCGTCAATGCCTATGACGATGGCAAGTCCACGGGGGCCATACGCCAGTTTTTTGGGATGCTCGGTCCCTCGGATATTCGCAAAGTGCAGGAACTGATGCTGCCGCCGGATGACCCCGACCACGCCGCTAACCTTAACATCTTCAAGTTCCGCTTTGCCGAGGGCATGGCGTATGAGCACGCGGTGTCTCACCTCCAGGATTTTGCAACAGGGCGAAGTGATGAGCTGACCGGTTCGCTCTTCACCAGCGCCAAGGTCAGGTCTTCGTTGCGCGCATTCGTGCGCGAATTCTTGGCCGGAATGCTTGCCATTGAAACCGCACGGGGCGAGCGGTTTGATTTTTCCGACTGCTCGATTATGAACTGCCTTTATGCAGGAGCCTTTCTGGTCTTTAACCGCAACATTGAAGATGCCACCCGGTTCATCGACCGGCTGTTCAAGTTGCGGGGTACTGTGCTGCCCACCAGCATCGAGGACAAACAGTTGGTTGCATTGCGCGAAAACGGACAAATGCTGTATTGCGAAGCCGAAATAGTTGAATTGCGCTCCAACGTGCGCATCGACCGCATTTATCTGCTCGACAAGCCGCTGGACAGTGCGCGCTTCGAGCAGCTGTCGCTGCAAGAAAAGCGCTATTACCTTGAAAAGCACCACTGCTATGTCGGGGTATCGTCGGGGGTGCGCCTGGCGCTGCAGCAGGCAGACATTATCGTCTATTCAGCAGGTACGCAGCATTCTTCGCTGTATCCGACCTATCTTTCGGCAGGTCTGGCTGAGTCTATTGCCGACAACAAGTCCGCGCTGAAGGTTTTTATCACCAACATCGGCGCGGACTACGAAACGCCTTCGTACAAGGCATCAGATTATGTCAAGGGGGCTTATCGATACCTGAACCTATCCGATGATCGCGACTACGACATACAGGAATTGATGGACGTGCTCCTGATCAATAAAAGTCACCACAAGTCCGATGAGACCTACGTGGAATTGGATGAAGAAGGATTCAATGAGCTCCCGGTGCGCCGTGTGATCGATGAATTCGAGTCACAGCATGCACCCGGTAAACACAATGGCCAAAAAGTAGTTCAAACCATCGTCGAACTGTACGAAGCATCGACTGCTT
>Ga0214923_10007496_pt1 | contig 11889 bp, 5 predicted proteins | sample LL1510_MetaG_FD_177993 | JGI IMG/M metagenome (GOLD analysis project Ga0214923, IMG submission 177993) | Freshwater microbial communities from Lake Lanier, Atlanta, Georgia, United States - LL-1510 | ecosystem: Environmental > Aquatic > Freshwater > Lake | place: USA: Georgia | collected 2015-10-15 | reverse complement strand
CAATTATTCTGTCACCATTAATTGTGCCGGCGGTCATTTTATCTGTTGTAATAGCGCCAGCTTGTATTTTACCGGCAGTTACAGAATCTGCCGCTAACTGATTAGCACTTATTGTCCCATTTACTACAAGACCGCCGTTAATGTATGCTGAAATTGACGACCAAGCTGATCCGGTCCAAAATCTAGTTTCCGAAAAATTTGATGCAGTATTATAAAGAGTTACCTCATCTCTTATAACTTTTGTTAACCCTAGATTTGTAATTGCAGAATCTGCTGAATTATCTGCCCAGGTTGATCCTGCTATAGCAGATGCTATTTTTTGATTTCCTCTAGCTCCATCACCGCCCTTTTGTGCAAAAATTACAGGTGTATTCCAGGCTCCAGCAGTTACTGTTGAACCGGGTGTACTGGTTGAAAAAGTATATCTTGAAATCCAAATGGGTGTTGTTGTGACTGTAGGTAAAGTAGTTGTCCAGCTCGCAGGCGCAGATAAAACACTTGTTGAAAAATTGAATGTGCCGCCTGAAGGTGCAGAGGGTGTTGCTGATTGTTGTAAATAAACCTCAGCAGCATATACAGATGTGCCAGCTGTTCCAGCAGGACCAGCCGACCCAGCAGGACCAGCCGACCCAGCAGGACCAGCAGGACCAGCCGACCCAGCTGCGCCATTAGATCCGTTTTGTGCTACTATTCTTGGAGTTGACCATGTTCCTCCGGTAACAGTACTTCCTGGTGTTGAAGTAGTAAAGGTAAAAGTAGCAGCATAAGTAGGTGTTGTTGTTGAAGCAGGTTGTGTCGTTGACCAACTAGTTGGTGCCGTTAAAACTGAAGTAGTAAAATTATATGATCCGCCGGTCGGTGCGCTAGGAGCTGAGGCTGATTGTAAAAATACATCTGCAGTATACACAGATGTACCGGTGCCAGTGGTTACAAAAAGTGTCCAAGTTCCAGCAGATGTTTTAACATATGTTTTTTGATCTGTAGTATTAGTGTAGACGGAGTTTGTTGGAGCACTACCACCATAAGCAGCGTCAGCTGCACTATTATTTGCATATGATCCTATAAATTGTAAAGCATTTGAAGAGGAAGCTGTTACAACATTTGCTAAAGTTCTAGCAGTTCCTGTATTATCTGTTACAGTTATAGTGTTAGCTAAAAAAGATTGTCCGCCTGATCCAGCACCAAACAATAATGTTCCATCAGAAGCTCTAATTGTAAGCCCTCTGCTATCTATCATTATTGCAGTAATTGTATTTGCAGCAATGTGTTTTGATGTTATAGCATTAGCAGCTAAAGATGCAGTTGTGACAGAATTGGTTTGTAACGCATTAGCATAGACAGAATTAGCAGCTAGTTGTACTGCAGTGATAGCATTTGCAGCTATTGACCCTGAAGTGATGGAATTGGCTTGTAACGCATTAGCGTAAACAGAATTAGCAGCTAGTTGCACAGCAGTAATAGCATTTGCTGCTATTTTGGATGTTGTGATAGCATTAGTTTGAATTGCATTTGCATAAACTGAATCAGCAGCTAGTACAACCGATGTAATTGAATTTGCCGCTAGTTTATCTGTAGTAATAGCATTGGATTGTATTGATCCAGCATACACAGCATTTGCTGCTAATTGAACAGCTGTAATGGCATTTGCTGCAATTTTATTAGCTGTTATCGCATTTGCTTGTAATGCTTCTGAGTATATGGAATTAGCCGCTATTGCATTTGCAGTAACTGCATTTGCAGCTAATTGAGTAACTCCTATTGCAGCTGCAGAAATTTTACCTGCAATAATAGCATTAGATGCAATTAAATTGCTGGTAATAGCACCTGCTGCTATTTCTGCAGCTGTTATTGCTCCAGCAGCAATAGTTCCCGATGTAATTGCATTTGCTGCTATTTTTCCTGCTGTTATTGCTCCTGCTGATATTTCTTGAGCACCCACTGCAGCTGCAGCTATTTTACCAGCAATAATGGCGTTTGCTGCAATTTTACTAGCAACAACAATTTCTGCACCCAATGCTGCAGAGGTAATAGTATTTGCACCTATAGTTACATTGCCAGAACCTGAAATAAAACTATTGAAGTTACTCCAAGCACCACTTCTGTAAATGTATAACCCATTGTCATTTGTCCAAAATATCGTTCTGCCCTCATATAAATTGCCTGCAGGAAGAACTCCCTCATTCCAAATTTGAACTGTAGCTAGAGAATTTGCAGTAGGAGTAATAGCATCTGCCGGGGATCTCCATCCCCCATTGTTGTAAATGTATAAAGAACCATTTAGTAAAACTTGTCTACCATTGAACAAGCCTGTAACAGGTAGTGAGGAAACAGTTTGTACACTAGCTATCGAATTAGCATTGGGGGTAAAAAAGGCTTTCGGTGTGGCCCAAGCATTACCGTTCCAAACATATAACGTGTCATCCTCTTGATTTACTACAGATTGCCCAACAACAGAACCATTTGCCGATAAATTTGAAACAAATGCTACTTTTCCGGGGGCATTTGCAGTTAAAGTATTAATTAAAGAAGTGACATTAGCTAAAGACGTAACATTAACTGTCGCCAATACATTATTTAGATTATTTAAATTGACCGCTTGTACATTTGCCAAGGCATTATTTAAATTGCCAAGATCCACATATCTTACGTTTGCTAACGCACTATTTAATGCAGTTAAATCTACTGTTCTTACTGTTGTCAATGCATTATTTAAATCACTTAACCCAACACCCGCAACCCCTGCTATGCCGGAATCTACATAAGATTTAGTAGCATAAGCGGTTAAATTAACATTAATATTGGCATTTGCTAAAGTTGCATTTACATATGCAATGGTAGCATATCCCGCTAAATTAGCATTTCCGCTTCCATTTATAGTTACATTTGCATTGCCTGTTAATGCTAGTGAATAAACGTTGGCAAAATTTTGATTTATTTTTACAAACGCAGTACGTAATGGATCTCCTTGCCCGTCATTAGCAAAGTTACCAACATTAATACTTGAAATTGTATAAGAAGGCATTTACTTTTCCGTTTGTTTATTGTTTACTAGGTCTAAAAGTAAAGATTTTATATCTGCTATATCTGATTTCATAGTATTTATTTCGGCAGATAAATCATTTACTTTAGATTGTAACTGTTTTTTATTACGATATTCAATTAAGTCTGCTCTGTTATTATTTACTAAAGAATTATTAGTAATATTCTTTACAAATTTTTCCTCATTTTCTATTTTTATAAACATTAGAACACCGATGTGGCAATTAAATTTTTAACTTTAGGAGTAAATTGTGTAGTTAAACTACCATACAAAACTATTTTCACTTGAAATTTATTAAAAGTATTAAATGTTGTATTAACTCCCCCAACACTTGCTGTATAAGAAAGATTGGCAGTTCCAGTAGTCGCAACACTATCTGTCTCGAGTATTCTATAAGTTTCATTTATAAAATCTACAGAACTACTACCCACATTAAGTTTAGCGGGAACTATCTCCGAAAAATTAATGGTATTAGCTGTATTATATAACGGCATTAATCTCCAGGGCAATCTGTCAATTTTAGAATCTAATGCATTATCTAAACTACTTAAAACTCTACAATATACATCAATATCAGTCCCAAGTTTTCTATTAACTTGTAATTTAACTTCTAATCCTGTAGAATCAAAATCTGGACTTAGGGAAACAACTTTACTTATATACTTTGCCTTTGCGAAACCATTACTTGGTAATAGTTCAGAATTTCTTATTTCATTTGAATATGCATCTATTTCGTTCTTTGTTGTTATCAAAGACATACCAGACACATCCACAACTGGACTTATATCTTTATTTTTATTATTTAATGTAACTCTTACTTTGGCATCTCCGGCACTTTGAACATATAATATTTTTTGAAATTCCGTTTCTACTTGTCTATTGATAGGATTAAAACCGGTAGAACCAAAAATATCTTGATATCCTGAAAATTCATACCCAACTGTTGCTTCATCACCAAAAACTTTCTGATTAGATACTACGTTAAGTTTACTATAATAAAATTTTGTGGGTAGACCTGCATTTTCTTTCACAAAAGTTTTTGTTCCAGTTTCAAAGACAGCTTTATTTATTTTAAATAAAATACTTCCTGTTTGTTCAATTGGCGCACCGGTATTAGATATTTTAAATAGTTTTCCAACACCCGGTTGTTTATTGGATACAGTAGATGCACTAGTAGCAGAAGTACTTAATTTTTCATCACCGGGTTTATTGATGAATATACTATATTCACTATCTGGAGGTATAACACACAATGCAAATTCTTTACCCGGTTCAAGATAAATGGGATAATGAAATCTAAACTTGGTTGCTAAATTTGGTCCATTACTAATATTTGCAGGAACATTGATAGATGCCAATTGTACATTCGTATATGATCCATCTATAACTCTGTCCTGAGAAGGAATTCCATTTACGACTTCTCTCAATTGCACCTTTACATCTACAGCAGAATTCGCAGATTTTGTAGCAAAAAATACTTCAGCAGAAGTAACAAAAACACCATTTATATATTTAGACCCATCTATAAAAAAAGTTTGCGCCATGGGTGAATTAGTAAAACCAGTAATTCCATCTGATATAGGTTTAGAGCCTGAACTAATATCAATAGGTGTCCTTGTAGCTTGACCGGGAATTACCACTTTATAGGTTGTAATTGCAGCTATTTTTCCTGATACAGCAGAGTCTCCTTCATCTACAATCCAATTTATAGTAACATCGCCGGGTTTAGTTAATATTCCTAAACCAAAGGTATCGGCAATTATAAGTTGCCCCTCTGCTCTACCTGTTCTATCTGTTTCTAAACTCTCACCGAAATTTTTTCCCTTAGGGGCGACACAACTACTAAAATCTATGCCTTGAATTACGGGATAAATTTTAGTATACGCGTAATCTGTGGAAATAGAAAACTCTTGTTGAATAATAGGAATCATTATGCTCCCCCTCCAGTGCCTATTACAAATTTCGTTTTGTTACTTTCTAAACCTATTTCAAAAGCATCGTTCAATTGACTGACAAATTGCCCAACAGAAAAATCATTGGCAGTATAGGAATAATCAATTAAGTAATTATTTGAAAGAGCGTACTCCAATCCAGATGTTATTCCAAGATTAACATATACATTTGTATTAGCTAATAAGGAATCTATTGCAGATGTGACTAGTGAGGAAGTAATATTATTTTGCGGTGAAGATAGAAAATTATTAGCTGATCTAAAATCTTTCTCCGGTATCATTACTCTAAATGCAGATGTTACAAAAACGTTTGTCCCAACATTGCTTGGCATTTGATTATAGGACTCTAAATTGCCGGAATCAAAATATGCAGACCCCATGTGCTGCAAATAGCTATTAGCAACATATGCGATTGATTCAATTTTATCGATACTCACTGATTTTATAGTATCTGCTAATAATACTTTGGAAGCATCTGTTATAGCATTAGACATCCAGTGGTATTGAACATTTGCATTGGGCGTCCTTGATTGATGTTCAGATAAAATTTGACCAAGCAAATCAACATATGCTTGTTGAATAACATTTGCTTTTACTATATCGAAAAAATTAGATGAACTCATTTATTAACCCTTTACGAATAGCTTAGCTATTTTACCTAATAATTTTGTCAGCCCAAATGTTATTTTACTTAATAGGGGTTTACTATCATCTTTATGTATATAGCATAATAATTTAACTACAAAGGATATATTTAATTTTTTACTATATCTTAATACTAAAATTCCCCCATAAATTTTATTTTTATCGTCACTAAATTTAGTTTGTATAGATTTTACTTGTTCATAAGTAATATTATTTTTGTGATACTCCGCAACTAAATCTTCGACATTTTCTATAATAGAATGTGTACCATATCCATTAACAATAAACGTATTATCTCCGTCTACCCAAAGATTGTAAACTACTTGATCTGTTGGGAATTCTTTCTTCTTAACATCTAATTGTATATTTTTCCCAAGCCATGGATACCAACTAAAATTATTTTCAGGATCGGGGCATGATAATTTATCATCAATGAATAAAGGATGATTACTAGTTACAAATGGCCTATGAACTTTATCCGGAGAATATAAGTATTCAAATTTAATATCTTTATCTTTTTCTACATACAAGACAGTATTAATAGTTGTTTTATTGTAGTTAAATACTCTATCACCAATAATCACATCCTTAATTTTCTTTTTACTACCATTTTCCATTGTAATTAATGTATCTTCAGTGAAGCACGATATGGCAGCTGCTGCAGTAGTTAGAAACTCAACTGCTGTTGCAACAAAACTAATGCCTTCTACAGCTGCAGCAGTTTCAGCAGCACCAATTCCTATTACTTCTCCAGTAAAAAATGAAGTTGCAGTAGCTGCTTCAAATGATGCAGCAGCTGCTGCTACTGATGACAATGAAGCAATAGATGCCGCGGTGTCTATACTTAAGATGCCGTCATAACCAGATATAATTGTACCGTCAGGGTAATACACACTTCCTCCTGCCTGTAGAGCACTGTCAAATATTGGGACCGCTGGTGGCCCAGATAATTGGATAGGACCTAATCCGTCACCTATAATAGAAACAACGCCTTTAGCTAGCATATCACCTTCTAGTACTACTCCAACTACAGCAGCAGTTTGAACTATAGGATTAGATAAAAGTCCAATAGCAGTAGATTTTACATCTCCATTGTTTGGAACTAAAGTGGTAACAGACGTTTGCCCTGCAGCATCTTTTGCTTTGGTAGCTTCTGTAACAGACACTAGAGGCTCTTCACTTAAAACATTCATTGTCACAACATCGTACTGAGTATTTAGATCTGGCTGCGCATTAAAGAAAAGATTTAATTTTACAGATGAAACTGGAGCAATAAGTTCTTTAGTTGCAAAATTTACGATAGCTGTAGAATGTGGATTTTTCAAATCATTGGATACAGCGGAACTAAAATCATCTACTAATATACCAGTTTTATATAACAGATTGGCTTGATTACCATCAGAAAAAACTTGATTATTTAAAGCTATAATATCAAGTCCCTGTCTTTTAACTCTTTTTTCTAAATTACCTAATCTGGTATCTATATTGGAGATATCGTTCATTCTATATCTGGGAGATTTATTGTAAATAATATTTACATCACTAGAATTTTTAGTATAAGGAGACACTATAAGTGTTCCTATCAAATTTTTATCTCTATTGTTCTTAATTGATGGCGCTTTGGGCCTATTACTTGAGATGCCCTGATCAAGATAGAAACTGTATCCTTTTCTGTCATTAGTGACATTTCTGTTGTATAGATAAAGTCTATCTATTCTTGGTAAATAATATTCATAATCTATTTGCAATGCATTTTCAAGAACGGGATCGGGTTTAATATAATTATTTGCTCCCCAAACTTGAGTGATAACATTAGTATCGTTTTTTCTAGGCCTAAAATCTATTAAATTTCTTAGATTATAAACTGCCCCGGTAAGCTCGGATCTAAAGCTAGGTATATTATTCTGAATATTAGTGGGGTATGATTCATAATCAATAAATCCTGTTCCGGTATGAGTAAAATAATCAACAATTAATACTACTTTGCCTGGATTATAAGTTTGAATGTTTCCTTGATATATAAAAGATCCATGATCGTAAAGTAAATCAGATTGTCCGGTAAAAAATTTATATAATTGCGGGGGTTCTGGTAAAATTTTCTCCCAATAACTAGTATTAGTTAAAACCACCCCAGATGAATTTTGTTTTGCTCTATAAATGGAATCGTCTTTTTGTACAAAATCATTAGTATTGTATACTCCACTAGAACTATAAGCTCTAGCAAAGTTATTACTACCTATTTTATAGATTCCCTTTAACGCATGAATATCAGAAACAAAAATACTATACGAAGTATCAGCGGCACTTACCGTAATCGGTTCAGTGGCATAATTAACATTTAAATTTTTAGTTCTTCTACCTACCTCACTATTATAAACTATAACCAACAGATCAAAAGATCCTATTACTAAATTTGTGGAAAAGTTTAGAGTTAATGTTTGTTTATCTGCTGATAACGTCATTATAATACTGTCAGTATTCATATACTGACCAGCAGTAAAAGAACCAGAAGAAGATGTTTTTGTGACTAAAGTATAAAATTTTCGTTTTGTTGAATTTGATAGTGTACCTTCATTACCAATGAATGTTTCATTTCCAGATAAAGTAATAATAGCTGAGGATGTGGTGACAGCCTGATCCACAAATCTTTTACTATAGTACATTCTAACATTAGATATTTTTTTCAAATAATCTTTAGTAGTTTGAAACAAAAGTCCTATTCTATTACCATTATCTAAAGTAAATAACGCATTATTTTTTATATTAATATTAGCATTTACGTTAGCAAAAAATTTTGGATTATTATAAGTGCCATTATTACCAGCTAAGTTAGAAAAGTAATTGTTAGTACTAATAACTGATCTAATTTTTGTAGGATCTAGGACACTAGATACTTGATAATACCATCCTGGATATAATCTATATCTAGTATCCTCCCCCTCTCCTCCGTCATAAATAAAATGCTTTGGTATCACATAACCAACCAAAGTAGTAGTATTACTCATCACTGTGCGATCAGTTGTACTATGACATTCCATTGCATCATACAATGTAACTTGTTCAGGATTAAAAAATCCAAAAGAAGGTTTATCAAATACGTAGTATTGATCTTGATTCGCATTTAAAAATACATCACTAATTGAATTATATTCTTTAGCTTTTGGAACTAGAAGGGAAGTAATATTATTTAATGAAATTAATTGCCCACCGATAACTGCTTTTCCCGGCTGTATATCAAATTTAACATAATTATCATCCGAAGTTGATCCTGCTGGTTTTAATCTAAAGGGAATAATATCATAATTACCCGATTCTTCATATGTTCTTTCTGCTAAAATATTATTCAAATAAATAGGTAAAGTATCTCTAGCAGATTCTAAAAACTCTGGTACACCTTCATTAAATCTTACTACTTCAACATAATCATCTAATGTATCGGGCAAATTATTTGATGTTAAATCTACAGAATTAACACTTAAAAATATTTTTAATCTATCTGCACCAGGTGCTAAATAATTAGAACTTTCAAATGCCGGATCAAGTAAAGTATTATCATCGTTGTATGTAATAATAGATTCATTATATGTCAAAATAATGGATTTCGTTGGATATTTTGTATTTTTATCTGGAACAATTGATTGTTCCGCAACTTTAATAAAATTACCTTTTTTGTAGTAAATTCCTTTAGACACATTTACTATTATAGTAGGAACAGTATTTTTTCTATAAAAATTAAGCGTAACACCTGATGTTAGATCTTTACCTATGGCACCATAAATACCATCACTTATTCTAATCGATGCTGGGGATAAAATTTTGGATACATATAATCTATTTGAGTTAAATCCAGTAGGTAATCCTACCAATTCGTCCCCAATCTTTAATTCACCGCTTACTGAAGTAAAATTAATTTCATTATCTTCGGCAGCCGCTGTACCGGTAGCAGTAAAAATTCTATTGGAAACTAAATTTTCCGTTGCTATGTAATTTGTATTTTTGAGATATGCGTCATCTAAATTATTGTATACTCTAACTACCTCACTAGATTGAAATTCATTATTATTTGCAGGTTTTTCTATACTTAATACTAATGCTGCAGGATCATTTATCTCATTATCATTTAAAGGAAATGTAAATCTTACTTTACCTATAAGATTACTAGTAGTTCCAGTTATAAATTTACCTATATACGATGTTAAGTTGGCACCCACTCCATCAATTTTAACTGTAATAACATCATCTTTTATAGTAAAACTAGAAGGTTCGCTAGTTATTCTACTATTATCTCCATATAAACCATCGCCAACATTAACAATTTGATTTTTTAATATAGATTGAATTTCATTCAATTCTCTGGATTGTAGAGCAGTCCCAGGTTTAAATAGTATTCTCTGGAAATTTTTGTCCTCATTAAATTCATCATAGTAAGGTGAATTAGTTAAATTAACTGCCATTTTTCTATCCTAAAATTCTATTACAATATGAATATTTTCAGCTTGCTCTATAGATCTTGTAATTTTATTTCTGTTTTCTACATATAGTATCTTTCCAGAATAAGGAACATACTCAGGTGAAGAAACAGATAAAACTCTTGCAACTGCTGATGAATTACTTCCTGTGACTCTTTCGTTTATTGCAAATGTAACATTACCGAGCATAGAGGTATTGGGCAAAATATATCTTATTACTACATTACCAGATACGACATTTGCATTAGCACTAACTACAAAAGCATTAGATTTAGAATTTTGACCAACAATAGTTTCATCTAATAAAAAACTTCCAGTTACAATGTTCGCAATCATAGTATATGCTGCATCTAAAGTAACGGCATTGGCTAATGCATTAGTAGTACTATCTATAGGATTTTTAATAACACCGATTCTTCTATATTCGTTAACAATTGGAAAATCACCAGCGCCTTCAGCAAAATCTAATCTAGTATTAAGCATAACATAATATGCTCCCAGATCATCTAATACATTTTTACCATGTCCATTTATAGGACTTATAATTGGTCTAATAATAGCATTAGATCCGGGTCCCGACACATTCGCTGCAGCAAACTTGTATCCTGTGCCGGAATTAGTTATATTGACCCCGGTTATAACATTTGAAACATTAATAACTAATGAACCAGCAAATCCGGCACCATCTCCAGTCACAGTTAAAGAACTAATATTGTTATTATGATTAATACCGCCATTAACTATTTCAAAGCTTTCTATAGATCCTACTTTGGCAGTTGACGAAATATTTTCATCAATATTTACTGGCATGTAGGAAGAAGTTAAAAATCTTAGAAGGTCAGAGTCAGAAAGAGTATACAAATATTTCCATCTATAACCATCCGCGGTTTCAATAACATTAACTGATGCCCCAGTAGGTTTGTTGACAGATTGCCCGCCCTTGTTATTATCTAAACATAAATAAACTTGATTTTCCGGGTAGGTTAAAACGTAAAATCTTGACGAATATAAATTTGGATTTTTATCATTATACTGAGAATAAGATTCAGTAGCATTCCAATCATATCTCGGAACACAAAGCTTTGCATCTGCCCTAGTTATCTTTTTTAGCGCTAGTATTTCACTAAAAGTATCCGTCTGATTAAAAAATGTATTAACAATAGAAGGTGGGGAGTTTTCATTTGACCAATTAGAAGGTTTTCCAATGAAACAGTAAAGTGCAGTATTAGCAGTATCATTCAAAGAATCAATAAAAGTTGATGCTACAAAAGTTCTAAAATTATTTGTAATAAGTTGAGGCATTTATTTTCCGTATACTTAATATTTATTATAAAGTACCGAAGTTGATAATAACGTGGTCAGCCGTTATATCTATAACTTGACCAATTCTTGATAAAAGTAAATTAGCCAAATCTACAGTGGCGTTACCATTGTAGATAGCGCCAGAAGAATCTGCAGTTATTGCGAGATAGTCATTTATAACTGATGTTCCAGTAGATTGTAAATTACTATTGTTATCTGAATTTAATTGTACTTCTCCAAATAATGCAGATCCTGCTGGATGTAATGTATTGAGTACAATAGTATCCCAATCTGAAAATGATCTTTCACTTTTTACTACGTATGAATAGGGCTGGTAGTAAAGTTTTGATGAATCGGGAGAATCTCGTAAGGCACCTTGAAAATAGTTAACATCCGACATTTTTCCTTTACTACCATACCAAAATCCTGGAACATTTCTCACAATGCTAACGTTTGGTCTTAGATTAGCGTATGTTTTATA
>Ga0214923_10007495_pt1 | contig 11892 bp, 9 predicted proteins | sample LL1510_MetaG_FD_177993 | JGI IMG/M metagenome (GOLD analysis project Ga0214923, IMG submission 177993) | Freshwater microbial communities from Lake Lanier, Atlanta, Georgia, United States - LL-1510 | ecosystem: Environmental > Aquatic > Freshwater > Lake | place: USA: Georgia | collected 2015-10-15 | reverse complement strand
CCTTCAGGGACCCAAATTACGCATTGGCAAAGTAGATGGGGAGATACATCTTGTTGATGGGGAATCAATTATTGTTACCACAGTTGAGTGTATAAGTACGAAAGATAAACTTTATGTTTCTTACGACAGGCTTCCGCTGGATGCAAAGCCAGGAGAACGTATATTATTAAATGACGGAAAATCTGAATTGGTAATAGATTCTATTTTAGATTCAAAAAATTTAAAAGCGACGATTGTTGCTGGTGGAGTTTTAACTTCGAACAAAGGATTTAACCTACCCAATACCAAAGTTACCATTCCTTGCTTAACCGAAAAAGATTTAATTGATCTTGAATTTGGTTTAGAAAAGAATGTAGATTGGGTTGCTTTGTCATTTGTAAGAACTGCAGAAGACATTATCGCTGTAAAAGAGATTATTGCGTCGAAAGGAAAACATACCAAGGTAATTGCAAAAATAGAAAAGCCGGAGGCTGTGGCCAATATCGACAGCATTATTAAAGTAGCCGACGGCATAATGGTGGCTCGTGGTGATTTGGGAGTAGAAGTGCCACTTCAAAAAGTCCCTCTTATTCAAAAATCAATTGTTGAAAAATGCATTTTGGCAGCCAAGCCAGTAATTATTGCCACGCAAATGATGGAAAGCATGATTACCGATAGCATGCCAACGAGAGCAGAGATTACCGATGTTGCAAATGCCGTTTTAGATGGCGCAGATGCTGTTATGCTTTCTGCTGAGACATCCGTTGGTAAATATCCAATTCGTGTGATTGAATTTATGAATAGCATTATTACCGATATTGAATCAGATAGAAGAGCTTACTATAAAGGGGTAAAACCAGATGCCTCCTCTCCTTCTTTTGCATCAGATGAAATTTGTTTTACAGCGGTAAGAATGAGTGATCACTTGCAAGCAAAAGCAATCATTGCGATGACAAAGAGTGGATATACAGGATTTAAAGTTGCGAGTTATCGTCCTCAGGCAAATATTTATATTTTCACCGACAATAAATTCTTGTTGAATACCCTAAGTCTTGTTTGGGGAGTTCGCGGATTTTATTACGACAAATTTGTAAGTACTGATGAAACCTTCCAAGATATCATTGATATATTAAAAGATGAAAAAATTGTTATTGAGGGAGATTGTGTTATCAATTGTGCAAGCATGCCAATTCATAAGAAGCAAAGAACCAACACAATAAAGGTTACATTTGTAGATTAGACCCTTTGAAAGGTTAGACAGATTAGACGGATTATCCCGAAAGCTTTCGGGAGGGTTAGACTGTTTTTCTCTTATAAACAGGCACTGTGCTGCAAGGCTCTCCGTACATTAAACTGTGAACTACAGGAACTAGTTTATTGGATATATTTGTGTAGGCAGCTGGTGAAACAGGCAAATCGCCACAGCCTTTGATTACTACTTTTTGATCTCTGTAGTCATCAATATTAATTTCATCAAATGCCGTTTCCCAAATGGCAGCTTCTAACGCATTCAAATCACCGAAAACTACTTTGGCTGCAATTCCCGATAATTTGGCTGAAATTAACATATAAGCCCAAGTTGGCACAATGGCATCCGTTGAACAATAAACTGCAACAAATTTATTTTGATAAGCCGACCAATCATTGGTTTTGATAAATTCACGAAAATCTTTTTCCTTCAATACCAAACCCATGAATAAAAGTTCTTTCACATCTATTTCAACCCTGTCGCCAACGGAATAATAATCTTCAAGGTTCAAAGAAATTAAACCACTGTTTGCTACTTTGTTCACAAATATTTCTTCCATGAAACAAAGATACTCATTCAATTTTGATTTCAGTATTCTTGTACCTATGAAAATCAATCAATACATTTTCTACTTCACAAATTCTGAAATAAAAGCGACACATAACCAGAAAAAGAACTAATATGATTCCTGTCTTTAATGCCAATAAAAAGATACGAAATTTAATGCTAAAAAACTTAGACTAAGTAAAAGCTATTATACCGAAACAAGAAGAATTAAATTACTTCTTTTGCAATTCTAATGACTTTTTTAAAGGCTTCGTTATCGGAGCCAATCTCAAAATGTTCAACGATTTATACGTGAAACGCCAAGGACTTAGAAAAAACTCAAACTCAGGTTTGCCCGAAATTGACAATTCTAAAGTTGAATAATCATTGTTTGACTTCCAAGTACCTTTATATAAAATTCCCCCAACCAAAATTTCTAGAGGACCTTCATAATAGGTCTTCTTTTTTAAAGTAATAATTTCATCTTGATATAGTGAAGTAATGTTATTCCCTGCGGTGTCAATAGCCTGGGTAATAATAACCGGTGAATTCAAGACATACAATTCAAACATCTGTTCTAAATAGGTAGCTTTTTTAGTGGTGTCAACTGAAGTTGTATCTTTATTTGTTGTTGCTGTTGATGTTTCCTTTTTACAAGACGTATTTAATAAAACAAAAAATAAGCCTAGAATGAATATTGAGAGAATTATCCTATTTTTCATAATAACAAAGGTAGGAAAAAAACCAATTAAATTTTTCATTTATAATTGAGCAAAAAGAATGAAATTTGCCAAATGCAGAAAAAACTACTTTTTCTATTTGTAATGCTAATTTCATCAATGACAAACATCGACGCTCAAAATGTAAAATACGAAATTCGTATTCCAAACCCCAAAAGCCACTATGCAGAAGTACTTATTCAAACCATTGCAAGTGAAAAAGGCGTTACTAAAATAAGCATGCCTGTTTGGACCCCTGGTAGTTATTTGGTGAGAGAATTTGCGAAAAATGTAGAATCTGTGAGTTGCGACATTAATAGCAGGCCCATAGATATAAATAAATCAGACAAAAACACCTGGTCATTCCCTACCAAAAAAGGAGATAAAATTTCATTTAGATACAAAGTATATTGCTTCGAATTAAGTGTGAGAACTTCATTTATTGATGAAGATCAAGCTTTGTTAAATATGGCTTCGGTGTGCATGTATGTTGAAGGAAAAGAAAAACTCAATGGTGAACTTACAGTGCTTTCACCAGCTGGTTGGATGTCGGCTGCAAGTCCAATGAATATTCTAAGCCAAGACCCTATTCCAAATTCTCCCAATGAACTATTCATGCAATTTGAAAACTATGATGAATTGGTGGATTCGCCAGTTCAATTGGGCAATTTCCAGACATTCGAATTCGAAGTTTCAAATGTCAAACACCGTGTTGCGCTAGTTGGCAAGAATAACGCAAATATTGAAAAACTCAAATTGGATATGCAACATATTTGTCAAACCATGACAAATATTGTGGGAGTTCACCCCTGCAAATCATATACATTTATTATTCAAAATGTAGAAGCCGGTGGTGGTGGCTTGGAGCACAAAAATGGGTCGACCCTCATGATGTCGCGTTTTGGATATACCAATCCAGTTAGCTATCAAGGACTTATCGGATTGGTTGCCCACGAATATTTCCATTTATGGAATGTGAAGAGAATTAGACCTGTTGCCTTAGGCCCGTTCGATTACAACAATGAAAACTATACCAAATCGTTGTGGATTGCCGAAGGTATCACTTCCTACTACGATGAATTGGCATTGATGCGTGCTGGATATGCAACCCGCCAAGACTTTTTAAATACTTTGTTGGGATATATCAATAACCACGAAAACAGAGCTGGGAGCAAAATAGCTACACTTCATGAAATGAGTTGGGATGCATGGATAAAGGAATACCGTCCCTCAGAAAATTCAAAAAACAACTCGTATTCCTATTATTCAAAAGGATTAATTATTGGTGCATTGCTAGATATGACTATATCAAAAGCTACCAACGGAAAAAAATCATTAGACGATGTTTATAAATCTCTGTACAACGACTTCTACCTAAATACAAAAAAAGGAAAAGTAAAAGATGGCATGGGATATACAGATGACGACTTTTTAAATGTATGCAATAAAGTTGCAGGCGTTGATTTGTCTGCAGATTTCAGTAAATGGCTGGCTACATCAGAGTCACCAGATTATTTATCAATTTTCAAAAATCTAGAATTAGATATTAAAAAAGTTGAATCTAATAAATTCAATTGGGGTCTAAATTACGAGCTTTCAAATGGAAAAACCATTGTGAAATATGTGCGAAATCCAGGTCCAGCATTAGACTTAGGATTGAACGTAAATGATGAAATTATTGCACTTAACGGAGTTAGGATAAATAACGATTTAGAAGCGACATGGATGAAAATTGGAAAACCTGAATCGGTAGAAATTTTAATCAATCGTGGGGGATTAATTCGAACGTTATCTGGGAGTTTCAAAGGATTCAACGAGATAGATTATTCAATTTCTTTGAATGCCAATCAAAAAACTAACGACTATTGGTTAACTGAAGGTGCTGTTCAAAAATGGTTGAACGTGACAAAATGACGATCATTCAATCAGAGATACTAAAAAATTGGATTGCCACCGTTTTTGAAACTTGTGGTTTTTCTGTTCAAAATGCACAATTAAGTGCACAGGTTTTGCTTGATGCTGATTTAAGAGGAATAGATAGCCATGGTGTTGCACGACTTAGCGGTTATGTGAGGTTAATTCAAAAAGGCAGAATTAATCCTAACCCAAATTTCACTGTCAATCATAGAAAAAAAACTATGATTCATTTGGATGCAGATGGATCCATAGGATTATTGTCAGCACCATTTGCAATGAACTTGGCCATGGAAGCAACTGCTGAATATGGAAGTGGCTGGGCTGGTATTTCAAACTCAAATCATTTTGGAATTGCAGCTTATCATGCAATGATGGCCTTAGAAAAAGATTTTATCGGGTTTGCAATGACAAACGCAAGTCCTTTGGTAACACCATCAGGTGGAAAACAGAGAATGTTAGGCACCAATCCCATTTGCATTGCAGTTCCAACTCAAAATGAAATTCCTTTTGTATTGGACATGGCAACCGCTGCCGCTGCCAATGGAAAACTTGAAATAGCAGAAAGAACCAACAAGCCAATTCCTGAGGGATGGGCAATTACACAAAATGGAGAAGCCACCACCGATGCCAAGGCATTGAAAAACGGAGGAATTTTACTTCCTTTGGGAAGCAACAAAAACGGAGGATATCACAAGGGATATGGACTTGGATCATGGGTTGACATATTTTCTGGGGTATTAACCGGTGCAAATTTTGGCCCATGGGTACCACCCTTTGTCTCATTTTTAGACCCCATTACAAATCAACCAGGAAAAGGCATTGGGCATTTTGTGGGTTGTTGGGACATCGACGGGTTCCAAGACAAGGAAACCACAAAAATGAACATGGATTTATGGATTCAAACCTTTAAAAATACCGTATCAATTGATATTGAAAATCCTGTTTTAATTCCTGGCGAAATAGAACATCATCTATCTACCGAAAGATCAATTAATGGCATTCCCTTGTTAGATGCGGTTTGCAAAGACATTGAATCATTATCTGCAGAATTAAACATTTATACTCCCCTTTAAATCATGGAAAAACAACAAAAACAAAAACTGGCTGTTGCCATTATTTTCTTCACGATCATAACTGGAATTTCAATTTGGGCGTATTTCGCAATTTTAAAACCAAATAAAGAATACCACAAAGCAACTGGTAGAAAGTATACCCAGAAAAAGCAATATAAAACCAATTACAATCCAGATTTTATTGACAGCATTGTTGAAGTCAATAAAAAAGCTGAGAAAAAATAATTAAAACATTTTTGCAAATAATTGCTCCATAAATTGAGCATCATTTACTTTGTCTTCTAGCTTTTCAGAAATGATATGTTCTAACAACGCGTCATTTTTTGCTCCCCAATTGAGGGCATCCAAATAATCGTCATTTGAAAAGGTAGTTCTTTCGTATTGACTTTTGAATTTATCAGGATATAAAACTACCAAATCGTGTTCTACATGTTTTTTATGTAAGAATTCTGGAGATCCTACCAAGTCCCTCATTTCTATGAAGTTTTGCAAAGCCAAATTTGCAATTGCATCAGCATTTGGTTTTCTCGATTTTTGATAGGCATCCAATATCTTTGTCCAATCTCCGTGAAACTCATCAATACATTGATCTAATACAACACAATCTTCAAATGAACAATTCATTCCTTGACCATAAAATGGCACTATCGCATGCGCACTATCTCCCATTAAAGCCACTTTGTTTTTAACCCAAGGGTAGCAACGCATTGTTGCCAAATTACCTGTAGGATTATTTAGGAAATCATCAACCAAATTAGGCATCAATGATAATACATCGGGGAAATACGTTTCAAAAAAAGACATTACCGCTTCTTTGTTATTGAGTTTTTCAAGGCTTACTTCACCTTCGAATGGCATGAACAAAGTACAAGTGAAATTTCCACCTGGGTTTGGCAATGCAATCATCAAAAAACTGCTGCGCGGCCAAATATGCAAACTATTTACATCCATCTGAAATTCACCATTTGTTCCAGGAACAATTTCTAACTCCTTGTATCCATAATTTTCATAGGTTTGAGAAAAGTTATATCGGGGATAACGAATCATTGCATCTCTAACCGCTGAAAATGCACCATCGGTTGACAATATAACATCTGCTTTATCTTTAATAATTTCGCCTGACGCATTTACAAAAGTGGTTTCATTGGTTTCTAAATTGGCATTGGTGCATTTGTGATCAAAATACATATGAATGTTTGGATATTGATCCGCCAATTGCAACAACTTGATATTCAATTGCCCTCTAGAAACAGAATAAATCATTTGATCTTCTCTTCCATAAGCCTGATATGCCAATTCTCCTTTAACACTGTGCATCATTCTGCCTTTCATTGGAATTGATATGTTTAAAATGTCGTTTACCAACCCAACTTTGCTCAGTGCATTTATTCCTCTCGTTGACAATGCCAAATTGATACTCCTACCCCCTTCATACTTTCCAAGGCGCATATCGCCACGTCTTTCGTATAAGTGAACATCATATCCTTTTTTAGCCAAGTAAATCGACATTAAACTACCAGCTAAACCGCCGCCAACCAAAGTTATTTTTTGAGACATATTGCAAATTTAAGGCATCGAATGATGCAATCCTCAAAAAAATCCATCATTTTTGTTGCTTCATGCATTATTATCGGGTTCCATCCTTCATTCAACGCTTTTTTCACCGCTATTACTGGCGAATGGCTAAAAACGAGAAGATAATTTATTTGACTTTTGATGATGGTCCAAACGATATTGTTACGAATGAAGTGCTCGATATTTTAAGCAGAAATAAGATCAAAGCAACATTCTTTTCTGTAGGTGAAAACGCAAATAAGTTTCCCGAAGTGATGGATCGTATTGTTTCCGAGGGACATTCAATTGGCAATCACACTTATAATCATTTGAAAGGTTGGACATCCCCCATAGACGAATACATTGAAAATGTAGAGAAATGTCAACTGCAATTATTGAATCACGACAGTTGCAATTTATTTCGACCACCTTACGGCAGGATTACAAAAAAACAAGGTCAATCAATCATAAATTTAGGATTTAAAATTATTATGTGGGATGTTTTGAGCTATGATTATGACAAAAACCTCAATTGTAATGATAGCCTCACAAAAATCTCTAAAAGAACAAGAAATGGAAGTATCATTGTATTCCATGATAGTTTAAAAGCCCAGGCTCAACTGCATCAAATTTTACCAAAATATATTGAAAATATGCTGGATAGAGGATTTCAATTTAAACCGATAATCTAATGGTTGAAATTATTTTAATTGTTTTAGTTTCTCTTTATTTGATTGTTCAAATCTGGCAAACCATTTCATTATTTAGGTATCAAGTTTATTCTCACTACAAAAATTACGCGGTTGAAAAGGATCAATTGACGGGTATTTCAAATGATTTACCTGAAATTAGCATATGGGTAGCATGCCGAAATGAAGAAAAAAACATTGTGCAATGTTTAACATCTCTGGTCAATTTAAATTACCCCCTAGAAAAAATTCAAATCCTCGTTGGAAATGACCAAAGTACCGACAATACCAAGAAGTTGGTATTGTCATTCATTGATTCTTATTTATCAAACTCATCTCAATATAGGGAAAAAAAAGCACAAATCCAACTGATTGATATAGTTGATAGTGATTCGGGATTAAAAGCCAAAGCACGTGTAATGGCGCAATTGGATAAATTTGCAATTGGAAATTATTACTTGATTACAGATGCCGATATCGTTGTAAATCCGAATTGGGCATTGGGTTTGTTGGGAAGTTTATCATCCAACATGGGTGTTGCAAGTGGCACCACAATGGTTAAAAGCGAAGGAATTTGGGGTTGGCTACAAGAAATAGATTGGGCCTACTTTATGGGATTATTGAATCTTATTTCATTTTCAGGAATTCCAGCTACTGCTGTTGGAAACAACATGATTTTAAAAAAAGAAGCCTATTGGGAAACAGGTGGTTATGGGAAAATCCAATTTTCCATAACTGAAGACTATAAACTGTATTCAGAAATTTGCAAGAAAGGCTGGAAATGGAACAATGTAATGAGTCCAGAAGTCCTTGCCTTTTCAGATAAGATTGAGGGATTTATACCACTACTCCACCAGCGCAAGCGTTGGCTCAGCGGGGGAAAGGAGTTGCCCTGGTATTGGTGGCTATTATTTGGGATCTATGGTTTGTTTTATTTTGTTATGCCCATTTTATTGGTAATCAACATTCAATTGGGTTTGATTTTTTGGCTTCTCAAATTCAGCTTACAAACCATACAAATTAATAAAATATATCAATTAATTGCACAGAAAAAACCATCTATTTCAAAACATATCCTTTATGAATTGTATATGTTTTTAATTACGGTAGGCACCGCCATTTTCTTTTTATTACCGGCAAAAACCGTTTGGAAAGAAAGAAAATATTAATTTATTTGTAATTATTCTAAATAAAATTTAGATTTGTGCTTAATTAGAATGAATCTAAATAAAATGATTAGAAAAATTATCATCTGTGGACTATGCGGAATTATTGGAATTTTGAAAGGTCAGACTCAAAATGACTCTGTTAAAAATCACATTGAATATTTGGCAGAAATATCATTGGTTGGTCAACAAAGCAAAAGAGATGTATTGCCATCTCCGGAAATCATAGGAACCAAGATTAACGCAGGTAAAAAGAATTCCATTATTGTTCTCGACAATTTGAATACCATTGTTGTAAACAACAATATGCGTCAAATATTGGCAAAAGTTCCTGGAATGCATATTTGGGAAAGCGATGGATCTGGTATTCAAATTGGAATTTCAACCCGCGGTTTAAGTCCAAACAGAAGCTGGGAATTCAACATTCGTCAAAATGGGGCGGACATTGCGGCAGATCCTTATGGTTATCCTGAAGCTTATTATAACCCGCCAATGCAAGCAATTCAGCGCATCCAAATCATTAAAGGTGCAGGTGCATTGCAATTTGGCCCTCAATTTGGAGGGATGATTAATTACATCATGCGCGATGGCAAGTTTGAAACAAAACCTATTTCCATCCAAACCGCTCAAACCATAGGTAGTTTTGGTTTATATAACAATTTCTTGGCTGTTAGTGGACGAAAAAACAACTTCTATTATTATGCATTTTACGATAGACGATCAGCAGAGGGATTCAGAAAAAACAGTACTTACAATACGCAAACCTTATATGTATCTGGTGGGTATCAATTTTCTAAGAACACAGATATTGCATTTGATTTCACGAACTACAATATGCTAAGTCAGCAACCAGGAGGATTAACAGATGCGGAGATGAATGGTGACATTACCAAAAGTAGTCGCAACAGAAATTGGTTTTCAACTCCTTGGCTTACTGGAAACATAAAATTCAATTGGAAAATAAACAGTAACCAAACCTTACAAATCATGGTGTTTGGCATGGATGCAGACCGCAAAAGTGTTGGTTTCACTAAAGCAATAGATGTTCCGGATACAATCATTGCCAAAACGCTTCAATATGCGCCGAGAGAATTGGCAATAGACAAATATCACAATCGTGGCATTGAGGCAAGTTATTTGTTCAATTACTTTATTGGCAATCAGAAACAAACATTCACAGCGGGTGTTAGATATTTTACCAGTTTCACAGAAAGATTTCAAAAAGGAATTGGCAGCAGTGGTTCGGATAACAACTTCACTTCGAATTGGATTTTCCCTGGTGAGTTTAACTTCGATACTAAAAATTACAGTGTTTTCTTAGAGCAGGTATTTAGAATTTCAAAAAAGCTATTACTCATTCCCGGTGTTCGTTACGAAAACATTTACTCAGTAGCAAGTGGAAGAAGTGGATTTAATACAGATGGCACAGCAATCAATATCGTTGCACCACCCCAAAAGAGGAATTTTTTCATAGCAGGTTTTGGACTTGAATACCACTTTTCTAATGGTTTAGAAATGTATGGAAACATCAATCAAGCTTACAGACCTATTTTGTTTTCAGACATGCAAGCCGTTCCAGGAACTGAGGTAATCGATGCCAATTTAAAAGATGCATCAGGAGTTAATTCAGACATTGGAATAAGAGGACTTATTGGAAAATGGTTTTATTTGGATGCAAGTGTTTTTGCATTACAGTATAATAACAGAGCGGGTAGACTTTCTTTGTACGATGCGAATAATAAAGCCTATACACTAAAAACGAACGTGGGAAATAGCTTTACTGCCGGAATAGAAGCATTAATTGAAATTGATGCAATGGCGCATACATCCCTCAAAAAGAAATTCAAAATGCCTGTATTTGTTTCATATTCATTGAATGATGCCCGATATCAGGACTTTAATGTAACGATTAAAAATTCTGCTGGTTTGAATGAATCTAAAAACATCAAAAATAACTTCACTGAAAATGCGCCTAGAAATATTCTAAGAACTGGAATTAATTTGGCCTACTTGAATGATAAAACAAATCAAGAAATATTCAACATTGGACTTCAATATAGCTATGTAGCTCAAACGTTTAATGACGCTTTGAATACGGTTAATTTTACATCCAATGCACAAAACGGACTTATTCCTGAGTATTCAATTTACGACTTAAATTTAAAAGTGAATCTTAAAAAAGACTTAAGCGTAAAATTTGCCATTAACAATTTAACAAATGCAAAATATTTCACACGCAGATCTGGAGGTTACCCTGGCCCTGGTGTGATGCCATCCGATGGTAGAACTATCTTGATTACTTTGGATGTAAAAATTTAAACCGTTTCTATTATTAAATCATCACAACAAGTTGTGATGATTTAATAATTCATTTTTCCAATTACCTGGTTTTGTATTGATCTCGGCATTTAAATCTGCCATTATGCTATAAATCCCAAAATAAGTACGATTCACATACAGAGCATGTTTACTTCCTCTAGGTTGGGTTGGCTTTTTAACCTCGGGTATTTGATAGATCTCTTCACCAACTGCATATATATCATCTAAATATTCATAGGTAAAATGAAATCTCTCAGCCTTGAATGGATTACTTAAAAGGTTGGTCATTTTAACAAATGCATCTGTCAATTCATCAATTATTTTTTGATTATCTTCTGGGAAAATGATTTCAATTTCCTTCATTAATTTTGCAATTAATTCAGGATTTTCTTGAACCTCAGTAAGCAAAAGTGGGAAATAACTGTAATAGAAATCAGGTGGCACCTCTTTCACACAACCAAAATCGATAACTCCTACTGTCCCAACTTCTGTAAATAAAAAGTTACCCGGATGCGGATCTGCATGAATGGATTTTAAAGTGTGCAATTGAAACTCATAAAAATCCCAAAGGGCTTGCGCGAGTTTATTTTTTTCTTCTTGGGTTGGATTGGTTTGCAAATATTCCTTCAAATGAAGACCATTTAAATAATCCATCACCAATACCTTTTCGGCACTTAGTTC
>Ga0214923_10007494_pt1 | contig 11892 bp, 9 predicted proteins | sample LL1510_MetaG_FD_177993 | JGI IMG/M metagenome (GOLD analysis project Ga0214923, IMG submission 177993) | Freshwater microbial communities from Lake Lanier, Atlanta, Georgia, United States - LL-1510 | ecosystem: Environmental > Aquatic > Freshwater > Lake | place: USA: Georgia | collected 2015-10-15 | reverse complement strand
ATATATATAGTATATGAATTTTTTTTTTTGTTTTTAGTTTTTTAAATTTTTGTTAACGTATAATTTATAATTTATATTTAAATTTAAATATAAATTGAAATAGAATACTAACAAACATTGTAGGCAAAATGAGTGAACCAGAAAAAGAATTAGAAAATGATTTTCCGTGGTCATTAATCAATTCTTATTTTTCTAAAGAACATTTACGTCAATTGGTTAGACATCAATTAGAGTCATATAATGATTTTATTGAACGTCAGATTGAGAATACGATTAATATGTTTAATCCTATTCTTATTAATTCCGATCATGATTATGACAAAGTAAGTAATAAATATAAGCTTCAAATTAGTATTACAATTGAAAATTTTGGAATAAATCGTCCACAAATTCATGAAAACAATGGGTCTACAAAATTAATGTTTCCTCAAGAAGCAAGACTAAGAAATTTTACATATGCTTCAAATATGACAGTAACGTTGAATATTAAATATACAATTCGAAGTGGCGACAATTTAAATGAGGTAACTACGTTTTATAAATCATTGCCAAATATTCATATTGGAAAGATTCCAATCATGTTAAAATCAAATGTCTGTGTCTTAACTCATTATAAACATATTCCGTCTGAAATTACTGGAGAATGTAAAATGGATCCTGGAGGGTATTTTATTATTAATGGTTCTGAAAAAACGTGTTTAGGGCAAGAACGAGCCGCAGAAAATATTATCTATTGTTTTGATATTAGTAAAAACAATAGTAAATGGAGTTATATTGCTGAAATAAAATCGGTACCTGATTGGAAATCTATTTCTCCAAAACAAATTTCAATTATGATTAGTCAAAAAAACACAGGATATGGATATAGTATTTATATACAAATTCCAAGACTAAAACAACCAATTCCAATCGTCGCATTATTTAAATCCTTAGGAGTTATTACAGACAAAGACATTTGTAAAAAAATCGTATTAGATATTGAAACCCCATCCAATAAAAAATACTTGGATCAATTAACGGCATCCATTGTGGAAGGAAGTGTGTATACTAGCGAAGAAGACGCATTAAAATATGTAACAACACAAGTTATCTTTACACCATTAAATATGGATAAAGAAACAGGACAAGTAAAAAAACGACAATTTGCGATAGAAGTAATTAATAATGATATCTTTCCACATTGTCATACAAAAGAACAAAAGATCTACTTTTTGGGATATATGATATTAAAATTACTGAAATGTTCTAATAAAGAAATTCAATGTGATGATCGCGATTCCTATGTAAATAAACGAATTGATTTAACTGGTACATTATTAAATAACTTATTTAGAAATTATTTTAATAAATTGGTGAAAGATATGCAAAAACAAATTGTCAAAGAAATTAATAATGGTTCATGGAAATCCAGAGAAGAATATGAAAGCATTATTACGTTAACAAATATTTATAAAATTATCAAATCAACCACCATAGAAAATGGATTTAAACGGGCACTTGCCACGGGCGATTTTGGAATTAAGCAATTTAATAGCAATAAAGTAGGAGTCGCACAAGTATTAAATCGATTAACTTATATTGCTAGTTTAAGTCACTTACGTCGTGTAAATACTCCGATTGATAAGAGTTGTAAACTTATTCCACCTCGTAAATTACATAATACGAGTTGGGGGTATTTATGTCCAGCCGAAACTCCAGAGGGCGGTTCTATTGGTGTAGTTAAAAATTTAAGTTATTTAGCAACAATTACGATTCAATCGGACAGCGAACCGATTCGAGACTATGTCATCAATTCAATTGATGGATTTTCAGAATCAATGATGAATGATGTTAAAGTGTTTGTGAATGGAGCATGGGTTGGCATTACAAAAGATCCAATTGCCTTATATAATTCATTAAAATTAAAAAAATACAAAGGGTTGATTAATATTTATACGAGCATTGTATTTAATTATAAAACAAAAGAAATTTTAATATGTAATGATGCTGGAAGATTAGTTCGACCCGTTCTAAAAGTGAAAGACAATAAAACGTTTTTAACAAACGAAATTATTAAAAAACTAAGGCTCAAAGAATTAGATTGGAATGATATACTCACAGATTGCAAAATCGAACACTCGATCATAGAGTATATTGACCCAAGAGAACAAAATAGCAGTCTGATTGCTATGAAATATAGCGATTTAAAACAAAGTACAACGAATACTGCGATTTATAACTATTCCCATGTTGAAATTCATCCAAGTACATTATTTGGTATTTTAGCATCTTGCATTCCATTTTCAGAGCATAATCAAGCACCAAGATTGACCTATCAATGTGCTATGGGCAAACAAGCCATGGGTGTATATGTGACAAATTTTAATAATAGGATGGATAAAACCGCGTATGTCCATACGTATGGTATGCGACCTTTAGTGGATACACGAATCATGAATTTAATTAATTTAAATAAAATTCCATCAGGGGCACAGGTAATTGTAGCAATTATGACTTATACGGGATATAATCAAGAAGATAGTATATTATTTAATAAAGCCGCAATTGAACGAGGCTTGTTCCAAGCCACCATTTATCATACAGAAAAAGATGAAGATAAAAAAGTTCACGGAGACCAAGAAATTAGATGTAAACCTGACGCAACAAAAACAAAATCCATGAAATTTGGAAATTATGATAAAGTCAATGAAAATGGTGTGATGCCTGAAAATAGTAAGGTTGATGATAGAGATATAATTATTTCAAAGGTTTTACCAATTAAAGAAAATAGAAACAATCATACAAAGGTTATTAAATATGAAGATCAAAGTAGAATCTATAGAACAAATGAAGAAACCTATATTGATAAAAATTATATTGAGCGGAATGGAGAAGGATATAATTTCGCAAAAGTTAGAGTAAGAACATTACGTCAACCCGTAATTGGAGATAAGTTTTCATCAAGACATGGACAAAAAGGAACAATTGGAAATATTATTCCAGAATCCAATATGCCGTTTACGCAAGATGGGATTCGTCCGGATATTATTATTAATCCTCATGCGATTCCTAGTCGTATGACAATTGGACAATTAAAAGAAACACTTTTAGGAAAAGTGCTTTTAGAATTAGGATTGTTTGGCGACGGAACCAGTTTTGGCGAATTTAATATCAAAACCATTTGTAAAGAATTACAAAAAATTGGCTATGAATCCAAAGGAAATGAACTATTATATGACGGACAAAGCGGTGAACAAATTAGAAGTAATATCTTTATTGGTCCAGCATTCTATCAACGATTAAAACACATGGTAAATGATAAACAACACAGCCGTAGTATTGGTCCAATGGTGAACTTAACACGACAACCCGCAGAAGGCCGTTCGCGGGATGGTGGCCTTAGATATGGAGAAATGGAAAAAGACGCTATGGTTGCGCATGGAGCGTCACAATTTAATAAAGAAAGATTGTTGTATGTTTCTGATTTATTTATTACACAAGTCTGTAAGAAATGTGGTATGATTGCTGCATTTAATAGTAAAGAACATATTCACAAGTGTAGAATTTGTAATAATACTACCGATTTTAATCATATTCACTTGCCTTATGCGTGTAAACTACTTTTTCAAGAATTAATAACTATGAATATTGCTCCAAGAATTTTAACAGAAGCTTAGTTTACTTTGTAGAATTATACAATTGTAAAATTAATTTTTTTTTAAATATATAAATAATATATAAATAATAAATAATATTTATTATTTATATATGGCATTATTTACGTTAACTAGTTTTAAATATCCAACGAGTCAATATTTAGGAACAAAACCATGTGGTCCAAATTGTAATAGCACAGGTTGTACCTTAAGACAACGATTTAAAGATGGCGACAATGAACTCGCCTTATCTAGAAAACAAGTAAGATTAGGAAATAATCGTAGTTATATGAATAGCGAAACAAGTTTTTCTTCTCCAAATTTTAAAAATGAAAATGTAATTATAGGAGGGACAAATGTTGGTTCACTTGGAGGATTAACCCCGTTTAGGGCATTTATGAATGCTGGCGATCCAGCGCTAACTTATAATTCGCCAAACATTGACCCATCCCAATTAGAAGGCTGGGATCCTTTATATAAAACAATCAGTAATCAAGTCTCTACAAATAAACTATCCTCAAATGCCACCGCAAAAAGAATGAGTGGACGCACACCAATGATAAACTATTCACAAACACCCGTAATTCAAGGTTCTTTGTGGACTGGTAACAATAAATTTGTATATGATGGGTCTGATTATGTAAAATATAAAAAACTAAGTGCGGGAACTAAAAATTATAATGATGTTGCCTTAGGCGGTGATAATTCAAATGCATCACAAAGTGCTCTATTCCGTGTTAGACGCTAATTTGTCCTAACGTTTATTTTTTTTTAATTTTTAAACAAATTAATAAAAAAAAGGTGATCATTAACATGATATATATATAGTTGTCGTATTTATTCATTTGTTTGAATCCATTTCCTCCGGTTATCGTATCTGAAAGATTAGAATACCCTTCTATAGTACATCCATCACACGTTCCATTTTTTGGCATATTGCTGCATGTGCTGCCTCGTACGCCACTCACAGGATTTCTTTTGTTTACCCATAAACAAGGATTAATACCTTTTATATCCGTTTTATTTACAAATTGCGTTTCACGTGACCGATTTAAATTTTCATCAAGCGTGTCTAACGTTACAGCAGCACACACAACATCTGGATCGCTTTTAAAGATTTCTAAAAGTTTGGTTGGGTTTATTTTACCAACACTATGTATCAAGGCAGGTATCATTCCGTGAAAATCTCCTGCTGCCACATTATCAATGTATAAATAGCGGTCTTTTTCTGTATTGGTTTTAACATCTTTACATTTTGCGCCAGTTTTAAAAAAATATCGATTGCCTAATGGTTGTGATGTTTTTTGTGCTCGCCCTCCTCCTTCTACAAGTATTTGAATGTAATTAATTAACCCAGCAATGTCATTCGTTAATGTACCAATGTCTCCACGGGAGGACATACCTAATTCTTCTGGTGTTTTTATCCAGTTAACATGTTGAAAATCTTTAACAACTCCTATACTTTCCATTCCTATACATTCACTATATTTTAATTGAAATTATTTAAAAAGAAATAAAAAATAATTTATATAAATTATTATATAAATTATTATATAAATTATTATATAAATTATTATATAATACTATGACGTCTAACAATTGTAATTTATGTAATGTGGTTAAATGGAAAACGGATGTTTCACTCGTTAAAATTGCGTTAATACCTTCCAATTCACGACCGCTATTACAACCAAGAGTGTGGCATGTAAAAAATAGACCTTTACAAGCCTTATTACCAAATGACAATTACAATGACAATATTAAAACAATTAAACAAAACGAGGATCAATTAACCTTACTTAGTTCCAATACCATTAATAATGACGATTATTTGGAGTATTATAATCCTGATGTTAAAATCAATAAAAATGGTAAAATTGCTTGTAATGATGAACCCGGCATTGTTCAAAAAAATATGTATTCAGGTCCGGGCTGGAAATTATCAAGAATACATCCAAACACTCGAACTGCGTTGTCGCGGCCATTAAAACATTGGCGCAAACAATTATTCCCACGACAATTTAATGATCGTCAAAACATCTTTGACCAAGAGAAGCAAGAATTAAATCATTCAACCTCGCGAGGTCGACGTACTCAAGGAGGAATATTTGATTCCCCAAATGGGTATTTTATAACCGGTAAATTAATTAACAAAGAAATAAGTTGTTTACCAATTTATATTAATACCACTAAAGAGATTTTAAAAAGTTGTCAACAATTAGATCTCATTAATTATGGTAAACTAATGAATTGTTCTATTAAAACCGCGCTATTTAAATCACGCCCTGGTTCTTATACTTCTAATTCACGTTATCAATTTAATAGCAATAAATCTTATTTACAAGCAAGAGCTAAATTACATGAGCAACGAACAAGTGTAAATCCGTCCACAAATGCTAGTTTTTATCTAAATTATGATCCTACAAATTGTAAAAACGTTCCCATACACCATTCACCTTCAAATGTAGCATTTCAAACACAAGGTGCTGTTTCTTCTCGAATTAATACACGGCGAAAAGGCAACTCTGCGGTTCGTCAAAACCAATATAGTATAACAAATAAATGGGGGATTACAAGTCCAAAAGATTATTTATATAGTACAACCATTGAAAATTAAGATTCCTTTGATTCCTTTGATTCCTTTGGTTTATTTTTTTTATTAAAAAATTCCAGTTCAATATTTCGTTTTGTGGTTTCAATATTCGTTAATTTAGCGTCTTGTGCGTTTACAAAAAGAATGTATTCTTGAATTTGTAGCACCTCGGATTCTTCTAATTCTGTTAAATTTATAAAACAACCATTTGAATTTTCACTCACTTTTACATTATTCATTGTAAATAACTTTAAAATGTCTAATTGTTGTTGTTTATTAAATTTTTCAATAGTATCTTTAATTTTTTTTAATGTTTCAATAGAGCACATATAAATACTATAATGCCATAACTTTAATTTATTTAATAATATTAATATTTATAGTATTTATAGTATTTATAGTATTTATAGTATTTATAGTATATATATATGGATTATAAATCAATCGCTAATGGCGATTTTGCGCCTCAACGTCTTCCGCTGCCACAAAATTATTTTAAAACCTTTAGTGATAAGCGTAGTAAACAAAATAAACTAAGTCCGGTTCTTGCTACGCAAGCGTTTTCACAGCCATCAAATTATTTTAAAACCTTTAGTGTTAAGCGTAGTAAACAAACAAAACCAAAAGGCGTTTTTGCGCCTCAACGTCTTCCGCCGCCACAAAATTATTTTAAAACCTTTAGTGTTAAGCGTAGTAAACCAACTCGCGTTTTAGCGGCTCAACCTCTTCCGCCACCTTCAAATTATTTTAAAACATTTAGCGCTAAGAAGAATGACAATGAACCATCTAGTTTTTTAAAATTTTTAGAAAAGAAAAAAAAATGTCCTGAAGGCAGTCGTAAAAATAGAAAAACTAAACTTTGCGAACCAATCTCACAGATTTTACAACGACCAAAGCGAAAATATACAAAAGGTGTTTTACAACGATGCCGTAAAGGTACTTATAGAAATAAATTAACGAATAATTGTGAACCAAAAAAATTATGGACGGCAGACGTAATTTAAAGAAAGGTTTTAATTTAATTAGTTCTAATTTACATTATATTAATCATTCTATAATGTAAATGTCCACAAATTCAACAATTAAACCAATTAGTTTTACTCCACACTTACTTACACCCTCTAATCGTAAAAAAACAATGAAGGCACAAAATGCAAGTGGTATTAAACCAACTCTTCTTAAAAAAGAACTTTTAGCCAGAATAAAATCACATAGAAACAAATTAAAAGAAAGCTATAGTCCTGCGACAAGCTCGGCGACTGCAACAAGCTCCGCAATCGCAACAAGCTCAGCAAATGCGACAAGTTCAAATGCGACAAGTTCAGCAATCACAGCAATCCCAACAACAAATATACATAAATTACCAATTAAAATAGATGAAACTAAAAGCGGTAAAAGTGGCATCAATAAAATTGTAAACGATAAAGACGCTGACGATTTTACTCAATCCATTGATTTTTTAAAATCATTATCTAAAAAAAAACAACACACGTTAACAAAAAAAAATGATTATCCTTTAGAAAAATCAAGTTCTACAATTGGAAGTTCTACAATTGGAAGTTCTACAATTGGAAGTTCTACAATTGGAAGTTCTACAATTGGAAGTTCTACAATTGGAAGTTCTGTTGTAACTAGCACACCATCTTATGGATGTTTAAAAAATGGTAGTTTACCAACATTTAGAGAATTAAAAAATAAAACCATAAAAAAAACAACGGAGGATCCAATTGAAATTATAACTGAGTTAAAGGAAGAACCAAGTGAGTCTGTCACAATACTGCCATCAGAAAGTTTGTCTCCATTGCCATTTACGACTTCCTTCGTACAAACTAGCGATACTCAAATTGACGCACTCCCCATTCCAGAGAACCATAATAAACATGGTTCAGTCGCAAGAACATTAAAATATACTTTAGGAAAAAAAGATAAAAAAGTGAGTGTTTTAATTAAAAATGCCTATACAAGAAAAAATATAGTTGAAGATATTGCTCGTATAAAAGAAACTAAAATAACCGATATGAAAAAATATTTAAAACAACATAATTTACTTAAATCAGGAAGTAAATGTCCGCCAGATGTTATTAAAAAATTGTATGAACAAAGTTTTCTTTGTGGAATTATAAAAAATAATAATAAAGAAAATTTAATTGAAAATTTTTTAAATAACTAATCGGATCTCTATTTTATATTTTTTTTATATTTTTTATATTTTTTATATTTTTATATTTATATACTATATAAATGTTAACAGATGGAGGTGTAGCTGCATTTGGTGGAGAGTGGGGCGGACAACAAGCATTAGTCGGTGGCGGTCGTCATCGTGGCGGTCGTGCCAGCCGTACAGGAGGCATGAAAGAAATGGTTAAAGCAGTGAAAGCAGCCAATGACGCAGTGAAAGCAGCAAAAAGCGCGGTAAAAGCGGTGCGTCGCACAAAGCGTGTGTGTCCCAAATATTGTAGACGGAAGACACTTCGCTGTAAGAGATATGTTCGCATTAAACCCCATAGAAGAAAATCTAGAAAGTAAATGAATAAAACGTTTTAACTCTTTTAACTCTTTTAACTCTTTTTAATTATCATTTTAAATAGATTTAAAATGATACTGCTAGTATATATAATACGACTATGACGATTGTCGAAGAATATTTAGAGTTAACTAAAAAATACAAAGATGAATATGGAGAGAAAACATTGGTATTGATGCAAGTTGGCTCGTTTTTTGAGGTTTATGGTGTAATGGCTAAGGACAATACAATTTATGGAAGTGATATTGTTAAATTTGCCGAAATAAACGATATGGCGATTAGTAAAAAAAATACTTGCGTAAACGGAGACTTGGTAGTTATGTCGGGGTTTGGATTGCCTCAATTAGAAAAATATATTAAAAAAATGCAAGAACATGGATATACAATACCCGTCTATACGCAAGAGAGTGCCCAGAAAAATACTACCCGTAATTTAAGTGTTATTTTCTCTCCAGGTACCTATTTTTCAAACGATAGTCGTGAACTTTCCAATAATATAACGTGTATTTGGATGTATCGTTCAAATAATATAATCACAAAAACGCAAGGGATAAGTGTAGGAATTTCAAATATTGATATTTTTACAGGAAAAACGTGTATCTTTGAATTTTCCAAACCCTATTATCATAGTCCAGCAACGTATGATGAGTTAGAGCGATTTATATCTATTTATAATCCAAATGAATGCATTATAATTAGTAATTTACCAAACCATGAAGTGGATGATATTATTAATTACACGCAAATTGTATCAAGCAAAATTCATAAAATCGGTATGAATAGCGAAAGCCCTTTCAGTATACCACTACAAAATAGTGAAAAACAAGTCTATCAAAAAGAAATTTTAACTAAATTTTATAAAACAATGAATGTGGATTCTTTTTTTCAGTCCATTCAACATTATGGTATTTCGCTTCAATCCTTTATATTTTTATTAGAGTTTACCTATAAACATAATCCTAATTTAGTGAATACAATCAGTGAACCATGTATTGAAAACTATGGAGACAGATTGATCTTGGCAAATCATAGTTTAAAACAATTAACGATTCTCAGTGATAACAAAACAAAATATGCTAGCGTTTGCGAATTATTAAACAATTGTGTAACACCTATGGGAAGGCGGGAATTTAATTATTCATTGCTAAATCCTATTACAAATGTTGGCAAATTAAATGAATCGTATGCGATCACAGAACATGGGCTCACGTGTGATTGGCAAGAGTACAGAAAGTATTTAAAAAGTTTTAAAGATTTTGAAAAAATTAAACGAAAATTAATTATGAAAAAAATTAGCCCAAAAGAATTTTGTATGTTAAATGAAAACTTAAAATCTGTAAGTAGTCTTTACAATCTTTGTAAAGATGACAAACAATTAATACATTATTTTGAAACGTCTTATGATAATACGATTCGTTTTGAAGAATTAAATACATTATCGATTACAATTAGTAATAATATTGAATCCACCTTTGTGATGGAGGTCGCAAAAGACATTGATGATTTATCAAGCGATAAATTAAATAATTTATTAATCGAAAATTTAATGTATTTAAACATAAATGTAGATAGTAAAATTGCAAAAGCATATAAATCCTCTTTAGATTGTGAACATCAACTTGCCGCGATCACAAATTATTTATCTGAGTTGATCAAAAAATATGAAAAGAATGTAAAAACAACTGAGTTTGTAAAGATCCATGAAACGGCAAAATCAGACTCAACACTACAAGCAACAAAGAGAAGAACAGAAATCTTAAAAAAAATAATGACTGAAATGGCGAGTAAAACGGAGAAAGTTGTACTACATTATTTTTCAAAGTTTTCAAATCGCGAGGAAACCTTTGACTTTACAATAAGTGATATGAGTTATCTATCAACCTCTGGGAATCAAACCACGATGATCATTACAAATTCACAAATTCGTAGTATTTCATCGGAGATAAACACCACAAAAGGCAAACTGATTGAAACCTTAGAAACTTATTATAATGAGTTTATAAATAACTTTATGAAGTATAATATGAATACTCTTATTTCTTTTATTTCACAGATGGATCTTTTACAATGTAAATGTTACATTGCCAAAACATTTAATTATAATAAACCTGAAATTATTGAAAAAAATAAATCCTTTGTGGCGTTTAAAGGATTGCGGCATCCACTCATAGAACATATTAATACAAAAGAAATTTATGTCGCAAATGAATTAGATTTATCAACTACCACAACTGGGATTTTATTATATGGAACAAATGCGGTTGGAAAAACAAGCTTTATTAAATCCGTAGGAATCGCAATTATAATGGCACAAGCTGGATTGTATGTTCCTGCAACTAACTTTTATTATTATCCCTATACTTCTATTTTTACAAGAATCTTGGGCAATGATAACATTTTTAAAGGATTGTCCACGTTTGCGGTTGAAATGATAGAGCTACGAACCATTTTACAATTTTCAAATGAAAATAGTTTAATATTAGGCGATGAATTATGTTCTGGAACGGAAAGCGATTCTGCGTTAAGTATTTTTGTAACTGGACTGGAAGACCTTCATAAAAAAGATAGTACATTTTTATTTGCTACACATTTTCATGAAATTGTGAATTATGAAGAAGTAAAAGCATTACACAAAATGAAATTGTATCATATGTCAGTATTATATGATAAAACAACAAATAGGTTAGTCTATGATAGAATATTAAAAGAAGGACCCGGAGATAGCATGTATGGATTAGAAGTTTGTAAATCTCTTAATTTATCAGATGATTTTTTGGCTCGCGCCCATTTTTTAAGAAACAAATATAATTCAATGTATAAATCTATTTTAGACCAAAAAACGTCAACTTATAATAGTGATAAATTAAAGGGCGGGCTTTGTGAACTCTGTAAGTTTAAATTAGCAAGTGAGATTCATCATTTAGAATATAAAAAAGACGCGATTAATGATTTTATTGTTAATAAAAATACGTTTGCGATTAATCACGCGGCAAACTTAATTAACATTTGCGAGGATTGCCATCATGATCTTCATAAAAAAAATATAAAATTAACTAAGAAAAAAATAACGAGCGGATATGCGTTAGTTGATTCATTGATTCATTGATTCATTGATTCATTGATTCATTATTTACTACCAA
>Ga0214923_10007493_pt1 | contig 11893 bp, 5 predicted proteins | sample LL1510_MetaG_FD_177993 | JGI IMG/M metagenome (GOLD analysis project Ga0214923, IMG submission 177993) | Freshwater microbial communities from Lake Lanier, Atlanta, Georgia, United States - LL-1510 | ecosystem: Environmental > Aquatic > Freshwater > Lake | place: USA: Georgia | collected 2015-10-15 | reverse complement strand
ATATAAATGGCAACACTATTTATAGTTGGGATTATAGTATCTATAATTTTATTATTTTTGGCTTATATATATTCCTAAAAAAATAAAAATAATCAATAAACTTCTTCTGTTGTGACTATTAAGAATGATAAAAGTATCTCAATTACATAAAACCCGACAATAAAGGCACCATCAACTGTTCCGTAAAATAATTTAGATTTATATTAAGTAGACCCTTTAACAACTTAATTGAATAACTAAATATCATTAGCTATATAAGAATAACCCAAAACAACAACATTTAAAGTATTTGATGTATCAAGTAATTAAACTGGTCTATAGACAGCAGGACCTCTTACTACACTTTAATGTGATAATGCAAGTAAAGGTTCATTTATTGAGTAATTAGATATATATAGTGGTAATTATGTCGATGCATTGAATATAAAATGTTCTAATGATACCAAAACATATAATAAAGTAGGAGGTTCTGGAGGAGGTATCTAATCAATAAAATCTCCTGTTTATGGTATAAATTAATTAAGTTTGAAGAGTGGTGGATGGCTTGATAGTATTAGTTATAATCCTTCAACTAGTTCAACAACATAGACATTCGGAGGTTCTGGAGGAGGCGGTCCATACATTATTAATTGCGGACCAAATGGTAAATTAGCCGGAATTAAAACAACTAGTGGAACTTATATTAACTAATTAGATGGTATTTGTGTTACTCCTGTCGAATGAATTTTATATCGTCTCTATATATCATATTATGCTTAATTTTTTTCTGCCAAATAATTAATCACTAAAGAAGTCAATAACAATCAATTATTATGTTCCATTCGCCTTTGAATTTTATTTTTCATTTTCTAAATCCATTTCATAATTACCTTCAATTGAATGATTATTATTAACATATGTTTTCATTTTTAATATATTTGATATTACCATGTCATCCGATATAATTACATTCCTTTCTTGAAACATATTATTCATATTTAAATACCTAAATATTAAATGAATATTTTTTAAATTAGGAACAAATGATAATTGGTATTAATATTCTTTCTTATATACTATCGTTACGATTCTATATTAAATTAATTTATGATTGATTAGATAATTATGCATTATAATAATATATATTATATTAATTTTACTTGTATATAATACTATAAATGTTAACTTAATATAGCTAACTTATTATGTTTTTTTAATTAATAAACAAATCATATATTAATCTTAATATCTATGCTCTCACTACCTTAAAGTAATACTTATAAAGAGGGTGAAATGATTTATTTTTTTGTAAAGGAAACATAAATATATATTAAATAAAATAGAATTAAATGAAAACAATAAAGACACTCATCAAACATACTTCAAAAATAATAATATATCCAATAAGATTAATAGGAAGAGCATCTACTTTTATATATAGGATTTGCGCTCCATAAAATCAAGAAATATTAGATAATCTTGTTACGGGGAATAATAACGGCTACGAGATAAATCTCTCACCTACTGTCTAAAATAACACCAAATAGAGAGTTGAGGAGTTTACTCCGTAGACGATATGCTCGTAGCGATATTAAAATAAAGCAAATATAAGTAAAAATAATAGATAAAAAAATAAAGTAATTTTATATACAAAATAAGACGATATTAAAAAAAATAATAATAATAACACATAAATGATTAATATATAAAAACCAAAGATTAATATTCGTAAAAAGAGTATCTTTAAAGGTAATAATAAGTATTAAGATAGCCCTTATGTAGTTGAATAATATAAAACTAAAAAATAAAATTTTAAATATAATAGAAAAATAAATATTAAAAATAGTTAATTAAATTTCTAAGACAATTCAAATCAAATAACTGATATTCCAGGTGTATATATTGTTAAATATGGTGTAAATTCAATAAAAATAGGAAGGTCTAAATAATTATATAAAAGATTAAGAGGATATAGTGGTTATTAAGAATTTGGTAATGATATTTAATGTTTATTATTGTTAAAAACTGAAAATCATAAAGAATTAGAAAAATCAATGCATTTATTTGCAAAAGAGTAAGGACTAGACAGAATGGGTAAAAAAGAGATATTTATTTGTAGTAAATAAGATGAATTCATATAAACTGTGTTGGTATTTTTAAAAAAATAGCAAATAAAGTATGATATTTTACCTAACATAATAGAAAAACAAATTAAATAACCTGAATTGGATGAATTTTATGTAATATTCGATAATTAAGAGAAATTATATTTAAATCATAAAGATAATATAAATTATCAATAAGATAATATAAATTTGCCAGTAATTAATATAAATTTATGATAGTAACAAATTTATATGATATTTTTATTAATAATAATCTATCAAAATGTATAATATTAATAATTTTCAATAAGAAGATTATATATTGAAAACGATTATAATAATAAGATGTCATATTTTTGTAATATATGTGCATAAATAATGAACTAAGTAGTAAATTAGACATAATTTTAATATATTTGTAGTACTCATAGTTAAGTAACAAGAATTCCTGAAAGTTCAGTTTTATTTTCATCTGATTAGTAGAAACAAGAAGTATCAAAAAAGAATATGTTTAATGAATAATTGAATCAAATATCGGATGAAGTATGTTAGAAGTGTTAGTAGTTTAAATATATAATAAATATGACTAATAAAAATTTATTTACATGTGCATGTGAGTAATAAGTATCTAAAATGATTGATAAAAATATATTTAGACCAGGTCGTTCTGTAAATGCTAATTAAAGTGCTGCTTCGGACTATAAAACAAACACACTGTTCCATATATCTAAAAAACCCCATTAAAGTCAAACATAATATCATTGATATTTAATGTATTACTAATTATATTATAGATATATTTAGGATTAAGTATTTTCATTGACCTTCTATTTTTTCTGACCTATTAAGTTCTTTATTATTATCGAATCTAAGATTATAATTTATATATTAAGGAACTCTAGTATGATTGAGTGATTTATCAGTTAATAAAGGAGATATTTCATTATTTGAGATAGGTGTAAATTGATTTGTTTTAGAATCAAAATTGAATGTATTAGGATTTAAATCAGTAGATTTATGTAGAACGGAAAATTTAGGATTAACTAGAATTCTTTATTATTAGGGGTCTTAAATTTTAGAAAATAAATGACTATTTTTTTATGTTTATAATCTATGTTATTACATATTAGGAGCGAGTTAATTTAATAATAATTATCTATTTTATTCTTTGATAATTTATTGATTTTGCGGTTTAAAAGCAGATAAAACAAAGTCTAATTACTATTATAGGGACTTTTTATTGTTTTAGAAAGTAGATTTACCATGTTCTTATTATTATTATTATAGTTTATTAATTTATTAAAGCAAGTGTTTAGGAATAGATTTAGGATTACCGAGATATTTATCTGTTAATTTTGCAATAGTAGAATCAAATTGAGTTTATTTTGATAAATGTGGATTATCAGTAGGTTTCATTTATTTTGACATTATAGGAGCATCTCTACTAATAACTAAAAAGTCTTCAATAACTTATAAATCAGCTACAGCCTTATGGTCAACTTAATGTGGTAATTTGTAAATTAAATTAGATTCTAAATTAAGTGCTTTCATTGAATCTTCTACACATTGGAGTCTATTATAATATATATTACATAAATCTTTATATTGTCGTTTTCTTGCAATTAACAATTCAAAGTGTTGATTTAATTATTTATCTTCTTTATTAATATGTTATTTAGTATGTTTCGGCAACATTTTAAGTTTTCCTATTAATGTGCCTAAAATTGACTTATTAGCTACTTAATCAGTATCAGTAGATTTAATTCTTTCTTATTGTTATATAGGTTTAACAGTTTATATAATATATGTTCTAATCTTTTCTTTTTATTGATTTCTATTGAATTCATCTTACTATTCTTCAAATTATTTTTTATCATTTTCTCTTTACTTTGAAAAGGCATAAAGATAGTTGAGAGGCATAGAACCAGCATTAGTAATGAATACTTGACTATAATCAGCAACTAAAGGAGTATGGTCTGGAACTGCTTAAAAATTAAATCTATCGTCATGTATATCATTCCAAACTTTCTATTTAACTTAATACTTTGATTCAGGTACAAATTAATCAGCAATAGACTAATACTTTTAAACAGCATTATCTACAGCATTTTAAGTAGTTCTTGGATTAATTGCTCCTTACAATGTATTATAATTAAGTTACTCATTATCGAATAAAATAGTTCTTTTTCTTGATTAATTCTATTATTCCCAATTTAAATCTCTTCTTTAAAAATCAGAAACTTACTCAGTTCTCATATTTCCAATATCATCAACATATAGATTTCTTCTGTAAAAATCTGCCTTACTTAAGAATAATTCAGCTCTTAGTCTATCAGTTGGTATATTTTCAGTACCTCTATAATCCTTTTATGTCTCATATAACTATACTTCATTTAAAAATGGCGATAAATTAGACCTTTAACCATATTCTCTCAAATTCATAACAGTATTGCGAATAATTGAATTATCTCTTGGTATATCATCAATAGTAAGCGGTTCAGGTCCTCTATCATTTAAAACTGAATTATAAAATTCACTCATATCATATTGTGGTAAATCCTTTTATGCTAATGTCGTTTTCTCTTAATAAGTCTTATATGTTGATAATCTAGACTATAATGGAGCATAACTCGGAGTTGAACGGTCTCTTTCCGATGCATCTCCATTACTTCCTTCTAATAGTTTTTATTAAAATTTATCTACAATATCTTTTTAATCCATTTATATTTATAATCTATATAAGTATTATCGAAAACTATTTGTTCAATACCTCTATTCTATTCATTCAATCATATCAAATATCATTAAGAGTTACTTGTTTACCAAAATGCTCTAAATTATAATATAATCACATAAAAATATTAGCACTACTATTTTATACTATCAATACATATAAGTTTTAAGTAAGAATGATATATTTATCTTATTTTGTATTGATTTTAATTTATATATCAGTAAAATATAAAAAAAGAAATTACAGAATAAAGATATAATTAGAATCAAATTTGTTATTATTGATATCAATTAATCCATTTAGATAGATTAAGACCAAATGTTTTGGATTGCTGTTAAACTACTCCTTTTACAATAATTTGAACAATATTCATTTTAGGTTTGATAAGTAGTTTTTTGCCATCTTTTTTAACACTTGCTCCATCAAATTGAACAACAATATCAAGATTTTTATTTTATAATACTCTCATCATAGAAGTAATATTTTTGAACTAATCATTGATTTTTTCTACCTTAATACCTTGAGATTCATCATAAAGATTATCAGGATTTTAAATATTAATAATTTGAACAGGGTCACTCCAAGATTATGTTTTTAATAATTGTGTATTTAATTGCATTTTTACAACATCTTCTTATTTCTTTTCATCAAAAGAGTGTTTAATAAATCCTTCACCAATATATTAAGGAGTTTAATGTTTAGGGTCATGAGTATTTCCAATTTTAATAGTAGCAACTTCATGCATAAGAGAAATATATTTAAGTTATTCCATTGTTTCTGTAGATTGTAAATTTTAACTAGAACTACTAATCATGAAATTAACACTAACTTTAGATAATTTTCTAATATCAGGAAGTTCTGCCTTTAAAATTTCAGCAATATCTGTTGTTAGTAGTTTCTTTTAATTATCATCACCAAATGTATAATTATGAGAACAAAATTAAGACTAAACATCTGTTAAGAGCATTAAATTATTCTTTTGATTGCAAGTAGAACCAATAGTAAAGATATGACCTGTTTTCATTTCATAATTAGTAAATGCACTCTTTGTTGCTGCTCCTTTAAATGATTTCTATGTCCATTGTGATGAAATCTTTTCAAAATCAAGAGAATTTGCACATTTAACAAAATCAACTTCATTATATGGTTTATTAAATTCTTCCCAATCAAATTCTGGATGTGCCATTAATGTCTATTTAATCTCTTTCATTGTTATAATGTTTGTATTTTGCTAAGATTCCTATCTAACCATTTCAATATTTGTCAAATTGTTCACATTCATGTTTACTTGATTATCAATTTCCATTTATTTCTTCTATTATTTATATAAGGCTTTTTAATACAATCTTGATTTTATACTAATATGATATTAATGAATAAATTTCGTATAATATTAAATGAGTATACTTTTATAGACAATATTAATTCAAGATTATATAATTTCCGAAAAGGAAGATATTAATTCATTTAATTATGTTTTAAGCATTGAATCACTAATTTAACTGCATATATTTGTCTTTATTTCTATTTCATACGTTTATTGATTAGTATTAGTATTTTGGACAGTAGAACAATATACATGAATTTCTTAATAATGCGAAATATATTTTAAACAGAATTTAATAACATTTTTTATTCTAACAGTTGTATTTTATTGTATATTACTTATTAATTCCGGATTATTCAATATTTTACAAGAAATCCGCATATCTACTGGTTTATTCATTAATATGTCAATATCTTATATTATTGGTGTTTTTTTTATTTATTACATTGTTTGTCTTTGATTATTTTCAACTAAAACGGTCATCTTAGCACTATCTGGTAAAATGTAATCTTCTTGAATATATTCTTTATATTTAGAGTCTTATAATTTTAAATAATTTACTATTGTTTCGAATTATTTTTAATCAATATATGCAAGAAATTAATGATGTTTTACCATTTTCTTATTCGGTAATTAATAAAATAATGGCTAAATCATCGGAATAACAGTATTTTTATCTTATTATGTACTTTATTTATCTGATTAATTATATATACTTATATTTCCCAAACGAATTTCAACTTCAAATATAGATTATTTGTTTACTAATTACTTTGTTTTAATTATATTATATAGCTAATTTACCAATTATTATGTTAGTGTTTCCATTTTTAAATAAAAAAAACATTATTTATGTATATTATTATTTCTATTTAAAAACAATATATTAAGCTACTTTATACTAATTATTACCTTTAGTTAACAAAAAGTCTTGTTATATATTATCGGTATATTAAATATTGTAATTAAATAAGAAATCTAATGGATTATTCGTAATTTATGTAAGAAGAAGATTTAGAAAACTAGATAATGTTTGATTGTTCAATTGGACAAAAAAGAACTTATTAGTAATTAAAGGAATGTCTAATTTGTCTTGATAATGCGGAATTTGAAAATATATATACAACGGACTGTAATCATAATTTTCATAAAAGTTGTTCTAAAAAGTGGAAACAAAAACTAGGTAATAAATGTGTTGCTTGTCTATAATCTATTAAAAAGAACAAAATACCCAAAAACAATTTAAATTAATTATATTGATTATAAACAATTGGTTTACGAGGAATCTTATTTCATATACTTCTCCTAAGAAAATCGACATCTTCGATAGCAACAATAATAGATAATCTAGATTAATAAGACTATAAATCTTATTTTTTGAATAATTATATTCGACTAATGTGATAATAGTATGTTTATTTTTTAGTTATATTTCTTTATGCAATAAATGGAACTTCTTACTATTTTAACAGTAATATTTATTATTTTTATCATATATTTGATTTATTATAATAGAACAAAAAACAGTTTATTAATATAAGGAAATTGGTGTTTAAATCCTAAAGATAAACAAATATTTGGTCTTTAAAGTTATATATTACATATATCGAATAATAAATCTTAAGATATATAAAGTAATTAAAAACAGGAATGTCTAGAGGGATATCTAATAGTTTCAAATGATAAAGGAATTATTTATGACGATTTAGTAGATATTAAAGTAAATAGTATTCGGCCTCTTTCAGAAACACTTAAATAAACTAATTAAGACAGAAATTCTAATAATATTCATTGTTTTGATGTATAAATCACTTCATATGGTGACCCTATATTACCATTAAATGTATAAATGTTAGTTGATTAATAAAAAAATCAAATGATTATTAAAGATAATGATGTTATATTAGTTATTTTATATTTATCTGAAATTGAATAATAATAATAGATTTAGTGATAAGAATCCTATATTTAATTGGTAATTATGTATCAAATAAAATTTAATTAATATATCATTCTTTAATAATAAGGTCAGTAAAATTTTAAATAATTGACATTTACCAATCTTGTTAAGAGTGAGAGGATTCACTATTTGTAGCGATATTGCTTTCTATTAATTTATTTTTTATTGAATCAAGTTCTTTCTATACATATTGTGAAAATGAAGGATAATTCATATCTAATGTATCATTTTACAATGAAGATTAATTATTTTTAACTTATATAATCGCATTATATATTATCTAATATGGTAAATTATAGTTAAATTAATCATTCTCGTTAATATAGAAATCTGAAATCCTAACATTTTTTGATAATTATTGTAATGAATTTATATACAATTAGATATTCTCTAAATCTGTCAAAAGTCTTTATTAAAGCAAATATTTGTCTTCTGCAAAAATTAAACAATATTCCGCAAATATTGAACTAAATGCATTTGTTTGTTCTTAATCTCCTATAATTAATTCTTTATATTGTTATTCTTCTCTTTCAAGGATATGAATAGAAAAATCTTATAAATACTTATTAAATCCGGCTTAATTGTTTTATATTTATAGTGCTTTTTATGCATTTGATTATTAAGTTGTCTATTTTTAAACCTTATTTGGTTTTTATTTTTAAGGTGTTTATTCATTACTTTACTATACATCTGTTACTTATTAATTAGATTAACTTTATTATACTAAAGAAATTTACTTCTTATCCTTTTGATAGTTATTTAAGGTTTTATCGTCTAAAAATTATTTCATATCACACAACATAATTGCATCTTTCATCTATGATATTGATATTTATTATTTTTTAAACAATGTTGACATATCAGTAGATTCTTCTAACTTTTGCTTTAAAGTCTTTAGTTAAATTACTTATCTCTTATATTATTTTAAAAACTAATCTATTTCTTTACATATATTATAATTTAATTCTTATTATGTTTACATCTCCAATTTATATAAATCTCTTTAATATATATCGGCTAACTTAAAAAAATATTATGTAGCCATATCACATATCATTATAATATATATATAAACAATATAGGTTTCCAATTATTCGGTATAGTTAAAACATTATTAAGAGTTGGTAATCTATATACATTAGTATTCAAATCGTCAAAATAATAATATTAATCATTTATCTATTTTATTGTCACATAATGTCCATTTGAAATTAATCCTTTTATTCCGCCATTCCATAGAATAATACCATTTAATTTCGCTTATTTGATTTTTTGTTTTTATTATTATATATTAACAAGAGTATTAAATTTCACTTTTGGGGTTTTCTATGTATATATAGTTGCCTCAGAATCAACAAATAAAACCTTCTTTACCTCCAAATTCACTTATTTAAATACTTTACTTTTTTATACTATTTTTGTATTCTTTATACATTAATCGCATTCTATTTCCAAAAATTCTGTATCATATTATAATTAAAGTTCATCAAGTTAATCGAGATAGTTTATTATATGCATTAATTTTGTTGTTTCCTTATTCCAGTTTCTACTACATATAGTACAACTAAACTACTCTATTGTTTTACATTATATATTATTTTTATACCACTTTTTATCATACTTTTCAAATTACTCAAAAAGTGTTTCAAATGCTTAAAAAACTTACTATTAATGACCAAATTAAGATATATTCATTTACTTTAATGTAAGAGACAATAATTACTAATATTATTATTATTAGTTCCAATTTTCTAAAAATTAAACAAATATATTCATATATTATTAAATTTCATCAGTTTTTTATTTTGTATTTGATTAGTCTACGCTAAACAAGTTTAGCTCACCTTAGGAGTGAGAGGTACCGGCCAATCTAGATTGTCGACATCCTTCGGATGGCACTTTAGTCGCCCTTTGGGATTTTAATCCTCGTAGCGATATTTGTCTTATCTTTTCTTATATCGATTAAATATTTGATATTTACTAGATAAATACATTAAACCAACAAGTTTGTCCGTAGTTTGATAATTATTATTATATTATTAATTAATCATTCCTTTATTACTCAGTCATTAAATACAAATATTTCTATATATGTTTCTAATATAATAAACTTCCTTTTCATGGTGAAGATTAAAGAAATTTCAAAGAATCAACTAACTTACTCTCATATCATAAATTACTATCAATTTCATATATAAATTATGCAGGAAATATTTCAAAACCACCTATCTTAAATGTGTCTGGTAATTCAATGAATTCATTTGCTCCATCTTTTTATGAATCTATTACTCTATAATTCTGAGGATTTAAACTATCAAAATGATGAAATCTATTACCAAACTTAACTAGATTTGTAAAATGTCCACTTGAGTGTTAGCTATATAGAATAATTCCTCTTAATTAAGCAATTCCTTATTTTTGAGAATCTTTAAGTTAAATTGGACTCTAAATTAAGAATTTTTTATTTTATTCATATATTTATCTTTATTCTGGGAAATTTATTATAGGTTCTATAATTTATTCGCAATTAACAATTAATAATTTATTTGCTTTTATAACTGACCCTGTATTAATTCCATTTTTAAAATCTAATACATTTTACATACATTCCTAAATTAATCCAAACCTAATTTATATATCATTAAACAATGTTTTGGCAATGGTTCTATTGTTTTCAGATAGTTGATTATCTTTATTTTTCACTATTTCTTCAGAATCTATATCTTTCATAAACTACTTCAAAAGTCTTTCAATCCTTGACAATTCAAATTAAATAACTCCTATTAGTGTTTAATGCGAAACTTATACGAATTATTGTAATTTATCCGATAATCCTTTATCTTCTACAAGTTTCATTAATATATTAATTATTTATCCTCTTTTATCTTCAATAATTTATTTTATAACATTAAACATTATTAGATAATCTTTTTTGTTTACAGATTCCTTTATTTTTCTAGTAGATATTGCTGTTTTTAATTATGTTGTCATTTCTTCTTTATCTATAATTTATTCAATTTATTATTTTACTCTATCTATTAATTCCTTGTTAAATGATTTGATTTATTATTAACAATTCAAACATACATCTTATTTTTTAATGTAATCATATGAATAATATTCTTCTTTCTACTGGGTAAAATTTGGAGTTTATAATATTTCATATGAAGTACTTTATATAGTTGAATTCTTATTATCTGCTAGAGTTTTAGAAATAACTATAGAACATGTTTTACATTTTTTAATTTCCCACATTTCACTGTTTATATTAGTTTTTACCCATTTTTATTATTAATCTATTAAACTAAATTAATTCAAAAAATTCCGATAAACATCAAAAACTGCTTTATATCCCTTCGGTATATTATTTCCAGCCCATTCTCTGTATTTTTCGTAAGGTATAATCTAATTAATTATCTAACACATATCTTCAAATATTTCTTTGTTATTATAGTATCTAGTAGAATTAAATAAAATATATAAACAGCAAAACTATTCTATTAGAGAGATTTCTGATTTTTGTTCTTTATTATTACCTTGCATAATTTCCCAAACTGATAATCCATTGTATTTTGTTTTTCTTTAAACTATTTCAAATATTCTGTTATAAAATACATCTAAATTTTGTATTTATTATAATAAAGCATCCATCCAACAAGAAGAAAATTTATTATTAAATACTAGAGTAAGATGTTATAATGTTTCTTAATCTCCAAAATTTTATCCTGTTTTTCTTTATAAATCAGCTAACTTTATTCCTTTACCTTAAAATTTAAATGTAGTATTTC
>Ga0214923_10007492_pt1 | contig 11893 bp, 10 predicted proteins | sample LL1510_MetaG_FD_177993 | JGI IMG/M metagenome (GOLD analysis project Ga0214923, IMG submission 177993) | Freshwater microbial communities from Lake Lanier, Atlanta, Georgia, United States - LL-1510 | ecosystem: Environmental > Aquatic > Freshwater > Lake | place: USA: Georgia | collected... | reverse complement strand
AAGCCTCTGCCCCACTTTCCGATTCCAATTTAGTAATTGGCGATGCAGCTTTAATTTTCTTAGCGGAAGGAGCTGTCGTTGAAGGAAGTATTCTGAACACTAAATCAGGTCCAATTTACGTTGGAGCAGATGCAGAAATCATGGAAGGAAGCGTTGCCCGTGGACCTTTGGCAATGTGTGAACACAGTGCGCTTAAACTCGCAACTAAGATATATGGCCCAACCACTTTAGGTCCGCATTGTAAAGTTGGAGGTGAGGTGAACAATGTGATTTTCCAAGCATACTCGAATAAAGGTCACGATGGATTTGTTGGAAATGCATTAATTGGCGAGTGGTGCAATTTGGGTGCCGATACGAATTCTTCGAATCTAAAAAACAACTATGGAAATGTGGGCACTTACTCTTATGAAGTAGGAAAAGAAATAAAAACAGATGTACAGTTTATGGGCGTTTGTATGGGCGATCATTCAAAATGTGGCATCAATACAATGTTTAACACTGCAACTGTAATTGGCGTTTCCTGTAATGTCTATGGTGGTGATTTTCCTCCAAAATACATCCCTTCCTTTTCATGGGGCGGAAGTGAAAGCTTAGTTCCATTTAAGTTCGAAAAGGCGGTGGAATATGCCAATAACATGATGGAGCGCAGAGGATTGAAATTAACAGAGGAAGAAGTTGCCATTTTGAAACATTTGAACGAATTGTAAAAATTTTCCTCTTAGTCAAAATCGTAAACGGGCCACAACAATAATAGACTTCGGTTTGTAAAACCAATAGCAGACAAATTTTCAGTAAATTAGTTTGGCATAACGCTTGACACAATTAGATCGCGATTGTTTTTCAGGCTAGAACACAACTGAATTCTTTTCGTACTGACATTATGTCGCAAATTTAAAAACAGAGAAAGTGCTTACAATGGATATTGATTTTTTAAATTTATCAGGAATAGAAAACGATGCGGAGTTTATTCCATTGATAACAGCCGAGGAAGAGGAAAGCGTTAACAACCAAGAGTTTCCAACAGAATTACCGATTTTACCCTTAAGAAATAATGTATTGTTTCCAGGAGTTGTAATTCCCATAACTGTGGGAAGAGACAAATCGATTAAGCTTATTCAAGAGGCGAATAAAGGAAACAAAATAATTGGTGTTGTGTCACAAAAAAACCAGGACGAAGAAACACCAGAATTTAACGATTTACATACCATTGGAACGGTAGCACAAATCATTCGTTTGCTGAAAATGCCAGACGGGAGTTCAACTGTCATTATTCAAGGCAAAAGACGTTTCGAAATCACACGTCCGGTTCAAACAGAACCCTATATGCGTGCTGAAGTTTCGATTTTTAAAGAAACGCCAATCGACAAAAACAATAAGGAACTCGAAGTAATGTTTCAGTCTATCAAAGACTTAGCCTTACAAATCATTCGCGATAGCCCAAACATTCCATCTGAGGCACAATTTGCGATTGGAAATATTGATAGCCCTACTTTTCTTGTAAATTTCATTTCATCTAACATGAATGCAGATGTTGCTGCCAAGCAAAAAATGTTGGAAGAAATGGACATGAAGAAGCGCGTTATGATGGTCATGGAGCATCTAACATTGGAAGCACAAATGCTGGAAATGCGCAATGAAATCCAAAATAAAGTGCGCAAGGATTTAGACCGTCAGCAACGTGAATATTTTTTGCAACAGCAAATGCGCACCATTCAAGATGAACTAGGGGATAATCCTCATTTGCAGGATGTCAAAGAATTTCAAAACAGATCAAAAACAAAGAAATGGAATGAAACAGTTGAAAAACTGTTCAATAAGGAATTAGAGAAATTACAACGTATGAACCCACAGGGCGCGGAATACACAGTGCAAATGAACTACATTGATTTGATTCTTGATTTACCTTGGGGCGCTTATACAAAAGATAATTTGGATTTAAATCGAGCCAAAAAAATTCTGGAACGTGATCATTTTGGACTTGAAAAAGTAAAAGAGCGCATCCTTGAATATTTGGCCGTCTTAAAATTAAAAGGAAACATGAAATCTCCCATTTTGTGTTTTTATGGACCTCCTGGCGTTGGAAAAACATCACTTGGCAAATCTATTGCTGAAGCTTTGGGTAGAAAATATGTTCGAATTTCATTGGGAGGTTTACACGACGAATCGGAAATTCGAGGACACAGAAAAACATATATAGGTGCTATGCCAGGGCGCATTATTCAGAACTTGAAAAAGGCAGAAACGGCTAATCCTGTTTTTGTTTTAGATGAAATCGACAAATTAGGAAGAAGTAATCACGGTGACCCTTCCTCTGCCCTTTTGGAAGTCTTAGATCCTGAACAAAACAGTGGTTTTTACGATAATTATGTAGAAACTGAATTTGATTTATCGCGCGTCATGTTCATTGCAACAGCAAATAATCTCGGAGAAATTCAAGGACCATTGAGAGACAGAATGGAAATCATTGAAGTTAACGGATATACGATTGAAGAAAAAATTGAAATCGCGAAACGCCACTTACTTCCAAAGCAAATCGCAGAGCATGGAATCACGAAAAACGATATTTCAATTGATAAAAAAGCATTAGAAAAAATAGTTGAAGAATATACTAACGAATCAGGTGTACGTGGTTTAGATAAAATAATCGCAAAGCTTGTAAGAAATCGTGCGCGTCAAATTGCGATGGAAGAAACTTTTGAGCCAAAAATTAAAAACGAAGATTTATTTACCTTTTTAGGAGCCGGACGTCAACGCACCAAATACGATAACAATGATGTGGCTGGTGTTGTGACTGGCTTAGCATGGACAAGTGTCGGTGGTGATATTCTTTTCATTGAATCCAGTTTGACACGTGGAAAAGGAAAATTGACACTTACAGGAAATTTGGGTGATGTGATGAAAGAATCTGCCGTAATAGCTTTGGAATTTTTGAAGTCGCATAGTGATTGGCTGCAACTTGATCAAGGTATTTTCGATGAACACAACGTACATGTACACGTTCCTGAAGGTGCAACACCAAAAGATGGCCCTAGTGCAGGAATCACCATGTTGACTTCCTTAGCATCTTTGTTTACTCAACGAAAAGTAAAGAAAAATCTTGCTATGACTGGAGAAATCACACTGCGTGGAGACGTTTTACCTGTAGGTGGAATTAAAGAAAAAATTTTAGCAGCAAAAAGGGCTGGTATAAATGAATTGATTTTGTGCGAAAAAAACAAACAAGATGTTGATGATATTAATCAAAACTATCTAAAAGGTTTGCAAATACATTATGTCAATAAAATGAGAGAAGTGCTTGATTTAGCCTTGACAAAAGAAAAAGTAAAATATGCTCTCGACGTAAGTATCCCTAAAACTGTTGAAAAGAAGCACTAGTTAGTAATGATTGTTTGGCATAATTTGTGATATTTGCAACGAAAATACACACCATGAAATATGCATTTACAGTTATGTTGTTCATACTTGGAACGACATTTTCAATTGCTCAAGACGCTAAATCACAAGGGATTTTAGATAAGCTTTCAACGAAAATAAAAGGTCTAAAGTCGTTTTATATTGAATTTAGTGCGAATGTGAAAAATGGCGAAAGCGGCCAAAACGATAACGAAACCGGCAAAGGCTGGGTAAAAGGCAACAAATTTTTTGCTTCTTACGGAGAAAACACAATTATCTGCAATGGCATTAAAACTTGGACAATTATTAAAGAAGAAAAATCAGTGTATGAATCCGATGCAGCAGCTGATGACGAAGACGCCATTAATCCTAAGAAATTAATGACCATTTGGGAAACTGGGTTCAAAAACAAATTTGAAAAGGAAGAAAAGTTAAATGGTGAAACCGTCAATGTAATTAATCTATTTCCGAAAAACGCTGCTAAAGCGGAGTATCACACGATTATTCTTTATATCTCTAAAAGTGATAATGAATTGAAAAAAGCCATCATGAAAGCAAAAGACGGAACGGTGATGACCTATTCCTTGACAAAATTTACTTCTAATCCGGAAGTGGATGAAGCAAAATTCGTTTTTGATAAAAAGAAATATCCAGGTTATCCCGTGATAAAAGACTAATATAAGCTTGATAAGTAAGTCCCTCGTTGAAGAAACGGGGGATTTTTTTAATCTTCAATGGCCTCAATTCCTTGTTCCTTTAAACGTTCCAAATGCTCTAACATCGTTTGAATTTGAGCATCAGGATGACCAACCCAATCATTCAATTCATCAACTACTATTAATGGAAATGCTGAACGATAGGATTTTGTGGGATTTCCTGGAAACTTTTTATCCGTCAAATTCGGATCGTCTTCAAAATCGCCTAGTGGCTCAACAAAGTAAATGCGACCTCTGCCCTCACCAACAGCCAATTCAGCACCCCAAGTTGCAGCGTCAAGCGTCTCTGTAAAATAAACATATTTGGCCATTTTTCGGGCACCATAATTCGATGGTTTACCTGCTTCAATGGAATCTCCAATCTGCAAATCCGCTTCCGTTCCGTGATAAAAAATGCGTTTCATCTATTAATTTTTATTTTGGGCGTGCCCCTTCGGGTCGGGCTATTCCGCTATATCTCCTTCTTGTCCCAACTCACATCCTCGCCCTGCAAGCCGGAGAATGCCGCTTCTATCCCTCACGCGGTTTTCGCAAATTAAAACTTTTTCATGGCACGATCCATCTCACGACGGTCATCTTTTTCCTTTAAGTCATGACGTTTGTCATGTGTTTTCTTTCCTGTAGCACAAGCAATTTCAAGTTTTATCCATCCTTTTTCTGATAAAAACAATTTCAATGGAATCAAAGTATTCCCTTTGACCTTTAAGAATTTTTCAATTTTTTGAATTTCCTTTTTATTCAAAAGTAATTTTCGATCAGCGCGAGGTTTATGATTATAAAAAGAACCATTTTCATATTCAGTAATATGCATATTTCGAATCCACACTTCACTAGCTTCATAAATGCAATATGCCTCTAAAATACTAGCTTTTCCACTTCGAATACTTTTGATTTCTGTTCCCGACAACACGATTCCCGCTTCAAAGTGCTCTTCCAAATGGTATTCAAAACGTGCACGTTTGTTTCGGATATTTAATTCCTTTTGAGACATAACCGCAAAATTAACCAAAACGAGTGATTTTATGCCAAACCAGTACACAACTTGAATGCATTCATTTGGGTTTTAAATTATCTTTGTAAAACATGGAAATCCCTTCCAAATATTTAGAACATGCAGTTGAGCAAATAGCATCCTTGCCTGGCATAGGTAAAAAATCAGCGATGCGCATTACGCTACAATTGTTGAAACGTTCTGAATTAGAGATTTCAGATTTCGCGAGTGCAATCATCAACTTGAAAATCAATATAAAAGAATGTAACTCTTGTGGAAATGTATCCGATGAAGAACTCTGCACCATTTGCTCCAATGAAAAGCGTGATCATACCATCATTTGCGTTGTAGAAGACATTCGCGATGTGATGGCAATTGAATCAACTGGCACATACAAAGGAATTTACCATGTACTTAGTGGTTTAATTTCCCCAATGGAAGGAATTAGCCCGAATGATTTGAATATAAAAAGTCTGATAAAAAAAGCTGAAACAGATGTTATTTCAGAAATTATTTTTGCGTTATCACCAACAATGGAGGGTGATACAACAAATTATTATTTATATAAAAAATTACAACATACCCAAGTGTATATATCGTCACTTTCAAGAGGAATTGCTGTTGGTTCTGAACTTCAATATGCCGACGAATTAACCTTAGGACGATCTTTACAACAGCGTCAACCTTTTCAAATTCAAAACAAATGAAATACTTTCTACTTCTACTTCTCAGTTTGTTTATTTTTCAAACTTTCTCTCAAAAAGGAAAAATCTATATTGCCACCATCAATACCAATCCAAATGTGGAAGGGTTCATTCATGCCGTCGCACCTAAAGCCATTCTTGTTGACTTTTCAAAAATTGATAAAAAAAAATGGAGCTCTACCTTTAAGAAATGTTCAGGCTTGGTGTTAACAGGAGGTCCAGATGTAAATCCGACTCGCTATGGAAAAACACATTTAACGACTTATTGCAATATGGATGTAAATCGGGATAAAATGGAGTTAGAGTTAATTGAAAAGGCCCTAAATGATTCCTTGCCCATTTTGGGATTGTGTCGCGGGATGCAAATTCTCAACGTATATTTTAATGGTGAATTGTGCGCAGACATCCCTTCATTTTGCCAAAATCCAACTACTATTGTGCAGCATAGAGATCCAAGACAGCAAAATGATGTAACACACAGTATAAGCATTGAAAAAAACACAGCGCTACATGCTATTTTCCAAGCAGATACTATGACAGTAAATAGTTGGCACCATCAAGTGGTTTCTGTTGTTGGGAAAAATCTAAAAATAACGGCAAAAAGCCCAGACGGATTACCTGAAGCAATGGAATGGGAAAAAGGATTAAGCAATCGCTGGGTACTTGCTGTGCAATGGCATCCAGAGCGTTATTTTACTCAACATTCTGAGCAATTAAAACTAGCCGAATCGTTCATTGCAGCCATTAAAAAAAGGCAACTAAAATAACATTTCACAATCCAAATTCAAAGTTGAATGAAGCGTAAGAATCTTAATATTTTATTTTTTTACAGGTTCCTTATTTTTCATGCTATTGTACTTTGAAAAATGCATAGTCTATGTATAGAAGCATTTTCAATTTTAAGTTTTACATAAACTGCTTTACATTTCAGAATATTCAAAGAGAGTTTACAATTTCGGTTTAGTACCTTTAAGAACATGGTTAATAGTTTTTAGAATTGTTGAAAAGTTGATGAAAGGTACTTGATATTCAAAGATTTATTTCAAAAATATTTAAAAATTATAGCTAATTTGGACGACAAACAAAATTAGGATTTAATCATTTTACTATGAAAGAAAAATTTGAGTTGGAATTTATGCTAAATTCTTCTCCTCGTGTATTAGAAAACATGATATGTACTCCTAGTGGTTTAAGCGAATGGTTCGCAGATGATGTGAATGTAAACGAAGATATTTATACGTTTGAATGGGATGGTAGCGAAGAACAGGCGCGTCTGATTCACGGAAAAGCTGGAAGTAGAATTCGATTTCAATGGCTTTCTGATGAAGAAGATGGACTAGATACTTATTTCGAAATTGGTTACCATATCGACCCAATAACTTCATCTGTTGCGTTAAGAGTTACTGATTTTGCTTTGCCCGAAGATATTGAAAGTGCACAATTACTGTGGGATCAGCAAGTGAATGACTTAAAACGCTTATTAGGTGCATAACACCAAATAGCTTGAGTTTACTACCTTTGCAGAAAAGTATAGCACTTTGAAGCGCCTCTATTTATTTAGCATTCGTTCCTTTGCAGGTCCTTTTGTAATTACATTGGCTATTTCGATGTTCATTCTAATCCTACAGTTTTTTTGGGTCTATATTGATGATTTAATGGGTAAAGGAATTGGAATATTTGTTATTTTGGAATTACTTTTTTATGTCTCCGCAAGTTTAATACCTCTTGCCTTACCTTTAGCGATTTTGTTATCCTCCTTAATGACCTTTGGAAATCTTTCTGAAAACAATGAATTAACTGCATTAAAATCGAGTGGGTTATCTCTTTATCGCATCATGCGTCCTTTAGTAATTGTGGTAACTATTATTGCCATTTCAACTTTTTATTTTGCTAATTATGTCATACCTGTCGCTAATTTAAAGTGGCATTCTTTAATTTATGATATTCAAAACACCAAGATTTCGACCGTTTTGACGCCAGGTGTTTATACCAAAGATTTTGAAGGGTATGCTATCAAAGTTAAAAGTGGAAAAGATAGCGTATATTACGATGTAACAATCCACGACCACACGATTCCAACTCAAATTCGAACAGTAAAAGCCAAATCTACACGTGTTTACAAATCATTAAATGGTAGATACTTATTTTTTGATTTGAAAAAAGGGCGTATTTATGAAGAAATGAACATACAAAACCCTTTATTTCTTCCAAACGGTCAATTACAAAATCCAATGTTGGTATCACGTCCGGACAGAATTTCAAGTTTTGAGCATGGGACTTATAAATTGAATTTATCAGGCTATACTTTTAACCGATCTGATGAAGATATTTTTACGGATAAATATGAAATGATGAATGTTTTTCAGATTCAGGATGCGATGGATTCTTTGGTCATTAAGCGAAATAAAATCTTAGAGTCTTATGCCACTTCTCTAAAAAATGAACACTATTACTTTGGTGAAAATCCGATCAATCCAATGCCTACAGATGGATTCAAGCAACCAGACTTAGCAAAGGCTATAGATTTCGACACGCTATCGGTCTTTGAACAAAAAAACACTGCTAACAATGTGATTTCTTACATGAGAAGAAGCAACCAATCTATTGATAATCAAATTAATTTCATGAAAACGATTTCCAATGAATCCAATTTATATTGGACTGAATTTCATCGTAAATTTGCTTTAACTTTTTCAATTATTGTTTTATTTTTTGTGGGAGCACCTTTAGGAGCAATAATTCGAAAAGGAGGATTTGGGGCACCCGTTGTGATTGCAGCAATCATTTTTATGATTTACTTTATATTAACCAGTATTGGAGATAATTTAGCAGAAACTAATACCGTATCACCTTTTTGGGGGATGTGGCTAGCTGCCGTATTTTTTACTCCTATCGCGATTTTTATCACTTACGCTTCAGCAACGGATTCACAGCTATTTAGCAAAGAAAGTTGGGGTAAGTTGATCCTAAAATTAAAGCGAAAATGAAGATTTTAATTATTGCTCACAAGCCACCATTTCCAACAATCGACGGGGGATGTGTAGCAGTTCGAAATTTTTTGCAAAACGTAATTCCACAGAAGGAAATCGCATCTATAGACCATTTTTCGCTCAGTACTCACAAACATCCGTTCGACAAAACTAAATTTCCTACCGATTGGAGTAAAGTTCAGTTTTTACACCAGAAAATTGATACAAGTCTAAATCCAGTTAGTGCTCTAAGAGCCCTTTTGACAGGTCAATCCTATAACCTATCTCGCTTTTATAGCGAAGCTGTTGCCTTAACTTTACGGAAATTGCAAGCAAAAAACCAATACGATGTGGTCTTTTTTGAAACACCTTTCAGTGCAGTTTATGCCCCATTTTTTGAAAAAAGCAAACGTATTTTACGCGCCCACAATCTGGAGTTTGAAATTTGGAACAATTTATCCAAAAACGAAAAAAATTCGTTGAAACGTTGGTATTTAAAACAACTAGCTAAGGCGCTTGAGAAAGAAGAGAAAACGATTTTTCAGCAAATGGATGTAATTGCTACCTTATCCATAGAAGACGAACAAAAACTCAAAAAAATTACGACAACCAAAATCGTACATATTCCTGTTTCAGCAACCTTACAAAAGCTCATTGAACCTACTGAAGCACCTGCTTTTTGCTTTCTAGGTATTATGGATTGGGCGCCAAATATTGAGGCCGTAAATTGGTTTTTAGATTCTATTTTTCCTGAAATTCTCCTAAAAATACCACAAGCAACTTTCCATATTGCAGGAAAGTATAGCGAAAAAATTAAAGCCTGGCAAAATAGGAAAAATGTTTTGGTTCATGGATTCGTTCCCAACTTAGCTACATTTATGCAAAATACTGGGATTTTTGTTGCTCCACTGCTTTCTGGTTCTGGTGTTAAAATAAAAGTAATGGAAGCCATGAGTTTTGGAGTGCCTTGTGTATTGACGCCAAAAGGTGCTGAAGGTCTTTTTTTACCCTCCAATTACACGATTTCATTGGACAAAGAAAGCTTCGTTCAACAGTGCATTGAATTGTTTGAATCTATCGAAAAAAGATTCGAATTAGGCGAACTAGGATGGCAGACAATGAAGTCATTTTATGCTACAGAGAAAGTTCAAGATGCCTTGAAATACCTATTGAAAACCGAAATTCCAACCGTTTTTTTGTCAAATAATCCGTAATATTGTTGCCAACGGATTATGCTCGCACTCAAACTACTTTTCTGGTCTCACTTTTTTTAATTAGTTATAATTATGTGCTATTTCCATTGATTGTTCAACGGTTAGCAAAGTCAAAAGCTCCAAATAACTTGATTTTTTTGGAAAGTGAATTACCTGAAATCAGTATTTTAATGGCAGCACACAACGAGGAAAAAGTCATTGAAGAAAAAATCCGTTCCATTTTTAATGCGCGCTATCCACTTGAAAAAATTGAATTGCTCATCGGCTCTGATCATTCAACAGATGCCACCAATCAGATTGTTCAGCGTTTACAACAGGAATTTCCGCAGATAACATTATTTCCTTTTACACAACGAACGGGGAAAATCGGCATCATCAATCAACTTGCAGAAAAAGCAAAACACGGAATATTTATTTTGACCGATGCCAACGTAATGCTCAATCAGCACACGCTTTTCGAATTGGTCAAACATTTTAAAAATGAAGAAATTGGCTTGGTAGATTCGCGCATGACCAACTACAATCTTAAAAAAGACGGAATCAGTTTCCAAGAAAAAACGTATATCTCATTCGAAGGTTTGACCAAAATGGCGGAAGGCAAGCTGTGGGGAACCATGATGGGACCTTTTGGCGGCTGTTTTGCAATGCGAAAATCCCTTTTCGAGCCGGTACCATTACATTTTCTGGTAGACGATTTTTATTTGAACATGCTCGTTTTGTCCAAAAACAAAAAATGCATCAACGAGCCTTTAGCTGTTGTATATGAGGACGTTTCCAATCAAATGGGAATTGAATTTCGTCGCAAAAAGCGCATTTCAGCAGGGAATTTCCAGAACTTATTTCATTTTTCACGGTTATTGCTTCGTTTTGACAGCGTTGCATTTTGTTTTCTTTCCCACAAAGTCATCCGTTGGAAAACACCCTTTTTACTTCTCATCATGTTGGGTGTACTTCCCTTTCTTTGGCAACAAAGCAAAATATACCAAATCCTGTTGCTATTCATCGGCCTTCTGGGGATGATTGTCGTGTTAGAATTGATACTTTCTCGACTCAAAATCAACCTAGGTCCAGTGCGATTCTTAACCCATTTTGCAGCTATGAACCTCGCATTATTAGCAGGCTTTTTTCAATTTTGTGGCGGTATTCAATCGAGTATTTGGAACCCAACTGAACGCCATCAGTAATGCAAACACTTCTGTTTTTTCAATAGATTGCAGGAAAACGTTTGATTTTATTAATTGTTTTTTTTGCGCCTTATCCTGCTGTTCGCTATATCTCCGTCAAGGTTTGAGAAAACCTTTGCCGGAGGATGCCGCTTCTATCAGGGGCGTGGTGTGAAATTGACTCCTGCAAGTCATTTTGTTATTTCCTTATACACTTTCCTCTTATAGTCTCCTTGTTCTTTGTCCTCTCGTCCTTCTGTCCTTTGTCCTAAAGTCCTTCAGTCTTAATGTCCTTTTATCCTAACGTCCCTCAACTCTCCCCCTACTTCAACAAATTCACATGCCCTACGGCATCATACGTGCGGTGGTCTTTCCACTCGAATTGCATTTTCCAAGTGTAGGTTCCGTCTTGTGCTTTGGAGTTGACTATGCGCGTTTTGCCATCCCATCCGATCGTTAAGTCTGTGGTTTGAAACACAATTTCTCCCCAACGGTCAAAGACTTGCATTGAGTAGCTTTTCACGAGTGTCGGGTCTGAGAATACGACATTCCACACATCGTTTCTTCCGTCGTTGTCCGGGATAAATGTGTTGGGAACATAATAAAAAGGATCGTTTCGGAAGATGATTTGCTGGTAAGCGGTGTCCGGACAATTATCCGCAGAAAAGGCCACAAGCATGATTTCAAAGGTATCTTTTAGATTGGCGTTGTAGGTGTAATCCCCTGGCTCAAAGGTGTATAAA
>Ga0214923_10007491_pt1 | contig 11894 bp, 12 predicted proteins | sample LL1510_MetaG_FD_177993 | JGI IMG/M metagenome (GOLD analysis project Ga0214923, IMG submission 177993) | Freshwater microbial communities from Lake Lanier, Atlanta, Georgia, United States - LL-1510 | ecosystem: Environmental > Aquatic > Freshwater > Lake | place: USA: Georgia | collected... | reverse complement strand
CAAATTTCAATACATTCTTTTCTAGTAATGCAGTAATCTCATCAACACCAAATATATCAGCTCCACTATCACTTGCATCTTCTGCAAACACTGCTACCTTAATATTTTTGCCCGTTCCAGCAGGTAATACTAGAGTGTCTCTAATATTTTGATCAGCATGCCTTGGATCGACGCCAAGATTAATATGAAGCTCAATTGTTGAGTCAAATTTTGTCGTAGATGTTTTCTTTGCTAATTCGATTGCTTTTTCAGCAGTATATAATTGTTTACTGTCAATAAGTTTACTTGCTTCTTGATATTTTTTACTGCGTCTCTCAAGTCTACTCCTGGTAGGAATAATAACTGCTTTCGGTTTAGTTGATTGTTCTTGCTGCTCGCTTTTTTTAATCTCTTTAGCAACTTTTTCTTCAGCTTCTTTCAAGGCTTTAGCGCTGCGCTTACCTGCCTTAGCTGTAGCCTTGGTTGTTTGATCTACAATAATGGCAGAATCATTATTTTCCATGCTTTTCTTATCTTTTTCATTCTTTACTTTTTCTTCAGTCATATATCCTCTTTCGTAGTGCTCACGAACTGTCGTTCTCCTACATTATTTACTTCTCTAATTCCACGCCCATACTTCTGGCTGTGCCTGCCACCATTTTTTTAACAGCTTCAATATCATTAGTATTCATATCTTTAGCTTTTTCTTCTGCTATTTTAGTCAACTGAGCATCTGATAACTTTTTAGCAATTTTTTCGCTGTTTGGTTTACCTGAACCTTTGCTAATGCCTAACTCAGCTCGAATTCTATCATCAGTAGGCATAGAGACTATTCGAAAATCCATGCTGCGATCATCATATATAACAATATGAGCAGTCACATCCTGCCCCATCATTTCTTTAGTGACATCATTAAAAGGTTGGATAAAATCCATCATATTAACGCCGTATTGTCCAAGAGTCGAACCTACTGGTGGAGCTGCACTAGCTTGGCCACCTTTAATCTTCAATTTCAAATTTGCTTTTATTTGCTTTGCCATAATATTTGCGAACGCTTCACTAGGCGTTCTCCTTCCCTTTCTTGTTTAAGATAGAAGTGCGTAACAGATATATATTATCAGATTCCGCCTCTGTTGTCCAATTAAATCCGTTTAACTTGTAGTCCATCTAGTTCAACAGGTGTTTCTCGACCAAACATATTAACCAGAACCTTTAGTTTGCCCTTGGCAGCATCTATTTCATTTATTGAGCCATCAAAACCTTTAAAGGGTCCATCAGTTATACTTACTACTTCACCAACTCTAAAATCAATTTTATGCTTAGGTTGCTCTAGACCCATTCTTTTTTGTATTTTCTCAATTTCATCTTCTTCAACAGGAGTAGGATCTGTGCCACTACCTACAAAACCTGTTACAGAAGGAGTGTTTCTAACTATGTACCAGGCATCTTCGCTTAATTTCATCTGCACTAATACATAGCCTTGAAAAATCTTTTTTTCTACAACTTTTCGCTTACCATTTTTAATCTCAATCATTTTTTCTTTAGGCACTAAAACATCAAAAATTTTATCTTTCATGTCTAGGCTATCGGCGCGCTGCTTGATACTTTCAGCTACTTTTTCTTCATAACCACTATATGTATGGATTGCATACCATCTTTTGCTAGTGTCATATCTTTTATTGCTTGTCATATATTCTCCCTATTTTAGTAATATGTCTCTGAAAAGTTTATTTAATAAAAAATCTACAATTGCTACCGTTATTCCAAAAACTATTGCAAATATAATTACAGCTATAGTTAACTTTCGGCTAGTTTTCCAGCTTGGCCATGTAACTAACTTAAGTTCTTTCCAGCTATTCCTGATGTATTTCGGTAAAATTACTAGCCCAATGACTCTCATCGGTTTTTTAATAATTTTCCATACTTTTTTTATAGGTTTAGTATTTGCCAATTTAGTAAATACATTTTTAAATGGTGAAATTATTTTTTTTATTAATGATTGAAATTGCGTTTTAAATTTACTCTCCTTAGACTCTTCGGATGCTGCTTTTATAGCTTTTTCTCTGAATGTTTCTGGATTCTTAACGCGTCTTGTTTTTTTAACTGTCTTTTCGGGCATATTTTAACCTCAAATTAAAAAGCCTACAGATGTTGTAGGCGTTATTGTCAATATATCATTATTTGAAATTCTTTTCAATAGTTATCTTCCAAGATTAGGAATGTCTACTTTAAATGTTGATCCACTATTTAATTCACTTTGTACATCAATATTAGCTTTTAGCAGGCGAATTAATTTCATCGTTACATAAAGTCCTAGTCCAGTACCATTATTCTTTCGTGTACGGTAATCAGCAGATCTGAAAAACTTATCAAAAATTGATGATTGATCCTCCTTGCTTATTCCGATGCCACTATCTTGTACTTCAAAAATTACCCCATTTCTTGATTTGGATGCCTTTACAAGGATGAAGCCTTTATCAGTGTATTTTATAGCGTTGCTAATGAAATTTTGTAGTATTTCTTTCACATATAGTTCAGATGAAGACAATAATTCCAAGGTTGGGTCAATTTCAGCCGATAAATTAATTTGTTTGCTTTCTGCGTCATGTTTATACTGACTAACTAAATCATTTACCAAATTAGCCACATTAATATTATTTACTTCAAAATCTAATTTACCTGTCTCAGCTCTACTCAAAGTTGATAAATCGTTTATTAATTTAGATAGGTAATTAATGTGTTTATGGGCTTCTTGTAGCGCTCTTTGCACAGATGGATGGGATTGGTATTTTTGCGCCATAAATTCTGCATTACCGACATTGCCTTCGGCAGTTGCTATTGGCGTTCTCAATTCGTGGCTGACAACACTGACAAACTCATTTTTTTCTTTTTCTAATGAAATTTCTTTCGATATATCCCGAAGTAACAGTACATAACCCGCTGCAATTTTACTTCCAAACCCAGGTTTTATTGGAGTTATGCTGAACTGAATGTACATGTTATGGCCATCGTCTTGTTTTATAGAGTAGTCTCTACTAGTAAACGATGGAGACGATGTTTTTATAAGATGGTCTACATTTATGATTTGGTTATATTGATCTACTGGTTTAAACACATCCGCGATATAACTTTTAAGTTCTATCTTATTGAGATTTAGTATATTAAGAGCTGAGCTATTAAATGATTCAATTCTCAAATCAGCATCAAGAGAAATAACTCCATCACTCATGCTGTTTAGGATTGCGTTTAACCGCTCATGGCTATCTTTGCCTTGGTCTTCAACCATAAGCTCTATTATATATGCATTGGCTAATTATTGAAGTTTGGTTGATAGTTTTTTATTTTATTTCTATGTAAATCAACATCAGGCATGTATTTTTTCATTTCAGACCAGAAAACTGAACCGTGCTTCATAATTTTTGTATGTGTCAATTCGTGAAGAAGTACATAATCTATTAATTCCCACGGTAAATGTAACAAATGGATATTTAGAGTGATGTTTTGATGTTGGTCACAACTTCCCCACCTACCTTTAAGATTCTTGAATCTAATCGATTTTATATTGAAATTATGAATTTTGGCTAGTTGAATAATCCTATCTTTTAAAATGTACTCAGCTTGTATTTTTAATGCGGTGATGGCATTTTTATATATAATACCCTGAATGTCTGAATCTTTGATTGTTTTAGATTCAGGAATATGAATTATTATTTCGTTTTCTCGTATAAGGCATTTTTGTTTTTTTGAATTATGAACTGCTCTAATTGAATGTGATTTACCTATAATTTGTGAATCATAAAAAAGCTTGCTTGGTCTATGATTCGCAATTATCCACTGAAATTTGCTGTTGGCGTACTGGACTCCAATAGCATATGGGGTCCAATAAGGAATAGTGACAGTGGGAGTTCCACTAGAATCTATTCTTAAACGAATATATTTAGCGTTTCTTCGTTTTACAATTCTCACAGTCATACCCGACTGCAAGTTGAAAACTTTAGCAGGCATATTACTGTCTTATTGAAATATTTCTACGACTATAGTCAACTCGTCCGCTATTTGGGATAAGGTTTACCATACCGGGCTTGATAATTTTGTCGTTTGTTTGATCAGAAGATATCAAGCCAAGATCTCGTAATTTTCTGACAACTGCACTTTGTTGCATGCTGAAAAGATGTTTTCCTGAAATGACAGCATAGTCTTCACTTGTTGTAGGTTTTTGCATTGAAGTAGTAATCTGATGAAAATGTTTTTTATCCCAGTTGACAGCATACTTATCATCGGTTTTTCTTCGGTCTCTATTAGTGCTTCTTAGATAGGCTGTTTCTTGATCTACTTGAATCCACACAGTAACTGGCGTTGCGCCATTCTTGCTGGCTAATGATTTCAGCATTCTTCTTTGACCACTGCGTGCAACATTCATGTCGTATACGACAGACATTCCCGCTGTTAGAAATTCTTCTGACATATAGTTCATGAGAGAGTTAATTATGTCGTTTTCTTGTTTATCGAAGCGCGGTTCACTGAATAGTTCTGCTCTTATCTTGTCTGCCTGAAGATGTGCTGCTTGAAAATTTTCACATAGCTGTCTTGCAAAATATGTTTTACCAGATCCGGGATAGCCGTACATCATAATAAAGAATGGTTTGGCGGTGGATTTTTTGCTCATTATATTATGTATAGCAGATTTTATATCAGTAAGCAAACGACTTACAGATGACAAAAGCTATATTTTTATGTATCATAAATATGACTTAGGGGCATAGTACAACGGCTAGTATAAAAGTCTCCAAAACTTTAGATCGTGGTTCGATTCCACGTGCCCCTGCCAATTAATATAAGTCGAATCATTCATGAGTATAAAAAAAACTACAATACATATATTATCAATACCTTTCATTTGGCTTCCTTTTGTCCCGGTTCTTGTGGCACATTTATCGGTTTCAATATATATGAATATAGCTTTTAGGATGTATAGAATTAAAACTGTAAGATTTTTAGATTATTTTGCTATGGATAGACAAAAGCTGCCATATCTGTCAATTATTGAAAAAGTTAATTGCATGTATTGCAGTTATGCAAATGCCACATTTATGTATATGGCTGAAATTGGTCAACGCACCGAATATTATTGGTGCGGTATAAAGCATAGAAATCAGCCAAATAATCCAGCATTTGCTTATCAAGATAAATTTGCAAAATATGGTGACGAGGTTGAATATAAGAAAGTTAGAAAACACTCAGGACATGATGCGTGAGAGAGAAATTATCAAAATATCCTCTGCTAGCAGTCTTCACTACAATATTCATTGATCTTCTAGCTGTCGGAATACTAATTCCAGTATTCCCACTACTCATCTTGCCAAATTCTCCTGAAAAAATTATTCCCAGCGATTGGTCTATATCTAGTGGATTTATACTTCTGGGATGGCTAAGTGCAACATATCCGATTATGCAGTTCCTAGCAACCCCCATTTTAGGAGAAATTTCAGACAGATGGGGTAGAAAAATTGTGCTTATAATTTCAGTTATAGGTACATCATTTTCATATATGCTTTTTGCCTTAGCTATTGTTCAAAAAAATATCCCTTTGTTATTTATCTCGCGTGCATTAGATGGTATTACTGGTGGCAATATTTCTGTAGCCCAAGCTGTAATTTCTGATATATCAACACCATCAAATAGGGCTAGAAATTTTGGTTTAGTTGGCATGGCTTTTGGGCTTGGGTTTATACTCGGACCATATATAGGTGGTAAACTTGCTGATCCAAGTGTGGTTAGTTGGTTTGATGCAAGTACACCATTTTGGTTTGCTGCAGCTCTATCGCTATTAAATGTTTGTATTATATTCATCTTTCTACCAGAAACTCTCAAGACAAAAGCAAACGAATTCAAACTGCATTTATTCAAATCAATTCAAAATATTTCAACGGCATTTAGTAGACCAGGGTTACGAAATGTTATACCTTCTACATTTTTATTTAATGGAGGCTTTACTTTTTTCACTACATTTTTCGCTGTTTATTTAGCAAATGAATTTAATTTCACTCAAGGCAATACAGGTGATTATTTTGCATATATTGGATTGTGGATTGCTTTAGTTCAAGGACTGATAACTGCTAAAGTTGCAAAGAAATTCAAGGACTGGCAAGTCTTACGATACAGTATGTTTGGCATGGCCATAGCTCTGCTCTGCTATATGGCAGTACCAGCTGGCCAATATAAATGGTTGTTTTTTGTTGCACCTTTCGTTGCTCTATTCAGCGGCTTAACTCAGGCATTTATACCAACTATTGTAAGTCGAGTCACACCCAAAAACATACAAGGCGAGGCTCTGGGAATTAATGCCAGTGTGTCAGCCTTGTCTCAAACATTTCCAGCTATTTTATCAGGATATGTAGCTACAATTAACCAACATCTTCCGGTCACGGTTGGTGCAGCATTTGTTGCCGCAGCAGGCTTTGTTTTTTGGGTTTTATATAAACCTAAAATACTCCAATAATTCTAGTTAACTGGGGTTGTACTTATGCTTAATGACCTCTATAATATTTATTATAATTAATGGTGCGAAAACATAAGATAATTAAATGAAAGTATTAATGCTGGGTTGGGAGTTGCCGCCACATAATAGTGGAGGTTTAGGAGTAGCTTGTTATGAGCTCTGTAAATCATTGTCTCAACATAATGTTGATATCGATTTTATAGTACCGTATCAAGCAGAGCACAATATTAATTTTATGCGTGTAAGTTCTGCCAACACTGAGATTACTTTTGATGATATAAATTTCAATGCCTATGGAGCTGCAAAAAATATTAATTCTAAAAATAGAAATCTATTTGCTGAATATGAATTGTTCACTAGAAAAGCAATAAATATGATATCGCAAAAAAACTTTGATATTATTCATGCTCACGATTGGCTGACATTCAAGGCTGCATTAAGAATTAAGCAATTAAGAAACCGTCCTTTGATACTGCATGTACATTCGGTCGAATCTGATCGTTCAGGCAATAATAGAGGCAATGAAATTGTTAGAGAAATTGAAGAAAACGCAATGCATTCTGCTGATCAAATAATTGCAGTTAGTCATCATACAAAAAATAAAATTATTTCAGATTACGGTCTAGATCCAAGTAAAATTGATGTCGTTCACAATTCTATAAATGCAATAGTTGAAATTGATTCTGGCCCCAATGCTTACCATTATCTTACAGCTATGAAGCTTCAAGGTTACAAAATTGTTACCAACATCGGCAGATTGACGGTTCAAAAAGGATTAACTAACTTTTTGCGTAGTGCACAAAGAGTTATTGCTGTACACCCTAAGACACTGTTCCTAATAGTAGGAAGTGGCGAGCAGTACACTGAATTAATTAATTTAGCTGCAGAGCTAGGTATATCAGATAAGGTTTTGTTTGCAGATTTCCAGCGAGGCAAAAAATGGAGAGATGCTTTTAAAATAGCTGATCTTTTTGTAATGCCGTCGGTTTCTGAACCCTTTGGACTAACTCCTCTTGAAGCGATAAATTATGGTACACCATCTTTAGTGTCTAATCAATCAGGCGTGAGTGAAGTATTTAAAAATTGTTTAAAAGTTGACTATTGGGACATTGATGAAATGAGTAATTTAATTGCTTCGGCTATACAGTCTGATGCAATGTTAAGTGAACTTGTAGATAAAGCGTCTGCTGAAGTCGAATTAATGTCATGGACTGACTCATCAAGAAAAATTGCTGAATTTTACCAAAGGCATCAAAAGTTATCAGAGGTTAGTAAATGAGCGTAAAAAGATCTATCGTTCTTTACCTACATGTGCACCAACCTTATAGAATTAGGCATTATACCGTCTTCGACACTGCAATAAACTCTAATTATTTTGATGCAGAATATGAGAGCAAAACCAGCAATGAAGCAATTATCAAGAAAGTGGCTAATAAAAGCTATCTTCCAACAAATCAGATACTATTAAGATTATTAAATGATCATCCCGAATTTAATTTCAGTATCTCTATAACAGGTACTGTATTAGAGCAATTAGAAAAATGGGCTCCCGAAGCACTAAGATCTTTTCAGGAACTAGTGGCTACAGGCAAAGTTGAAATTGTTTCCGAAACATACCACCACAGCTTAGCTTTCTTTTATTCAATGAGTGAATTTGAAACACAGGTGGAGATGCATAAAAATAAGATTAAACAACTATTTAACTACGAACCTACTGCATTTAGAAATACTGAATTAGCGTATAATAATGATCTCGCTATTTGGGCTGAAAAATCTGGCTACACAAGTATTTTAGCAGAGGGATGGGACCCTGTACTGGGATGGAGAAATCCTAATTTTGTATATCGTCCCAAGGGTGCAGAAAACATTAATTTGTTATTGAAAAATTACAAACTAAGTGATGATTTAGCTTTTCGTTTTAGCGATCAAGAATGGTCGGAGTGGCCGCTTACGGCAGAGAAATATTGTCATTGGCTTTCTGAAATTGATGATGCCAACAATATTAATTTATTCATGGATTATGAAACATTTGGAGAGCACCAGTGGAGTGATTCGGGTATATTTGACTTTCTAAAGAAATTTCCAGGAGACTGGATTGATAAACATGGCAATACTTTCCAAACTATATCTCAGATTTCAGCCAGTTCCGAAAAAGTTGATGAGATTGATATGCCCCAAACTGTAACCTGGGCAGATACGGAAAGAGACTTATCTGCTTGGCTGGGTAATCCCATGCAAAATGCAGCAATAAACAGTTTGTATGAACTAACAGAGAAAATTCATCAAACACATGATTTACTATTAATTGAAGATTGGCGTAAACTGCAAACTTCTGATCACTTTTACTATATGTGCACCAAGTATTTTAATGACGGTGACATACATGCTTATTTTAGTCCCTATGACACTCCATATGAAGCACATATGAATTTTATGAACGCATATAGAGACATAGTTTATCGCATATCTCAAAAAGGAATAGATGTCTGATGGGAAGACCAATAGTGCTGAGTAATGGTGAACTTTTTGTTGGTCTAGATGAGAACGCACTAGTTCATGATTTTTATTATCCATATGTTGGTCTAGAAAATCTTACTAATGCTCGAAGTCTTCAACATAAAATTGGTATTTGGGTTGATGGTGAATTCAGTTGGACAGATGATGGGACATGGAATATAAGTTTAGACTATGAAGCGGATGCACTAATAAGTAGCATAAGACTTGTTTCAGAAAAATTGAATTTGACACTGCACTTTCAAGATTATATAGACTCGGATACGAATGCGCTTATCAGACACATCACTATTGTTAATCCAATACCTAAAGATCGTGAGATAAGAATCTTTATGCACCAAGTATTTAGATTATCGAATGCAGGACGCGGTGATACAGCTATTTATGTGCCAGAAGATAATTACATTCTAGATTATAAAGGTCGAACCTGCTTATTAATTTCAGGTAAATTTAATGATGGTGAATCATTTGACCAGTATGCTGTAGGCATATACGCAATTGAAGGAAAGGCCGGAACATATTTAGATGCTATTGATGGCGAATTATCTGGGAATTCTGTAGAGCATGGTGGAGTTGATAGTGTTATTCGTTTTAAAAGAATTATTAAGGGTAACAGTACGGATGTAATAGATTATTGGGTCATAGCTGGCAACAATCAAAGTGATCTCGAAAGACAGCACAATAAGTTCATAAACTCTAAAATGACAGACAGAATGCGCCACAATCGTCAGACCTGGCAAAAGTGGGTTCATGGCACATCAATAGCTCTGCCTGGCGAATTTAAATTGCCATTGATGCGCAGCATGCTAATAATAAAAGCTCACTGCGATTATAGAGGATCTGTACTAGCATCAGGCGATTCATCAATTTTTAACTATGGAAGAGATTATTACTGTTATTGTTGGCCAAGAGATGCAGCTTATGCGCTTTGGCCCTTGATAAGATTAGGGCATTACCATGAAGCGTTACAATTTCTTGATTTCGTGCGAGACACAATTCATCCGGATGGTTACTTGCTTCATAAATACCAGCCAGATAGAGCCATTGGCAGCACATGGCATCCTTTAATACATAACAAACGAAAAGAATTGGCTATACAAGAAGATGAAACAGCTATTGTTTTGTTTTTAATTAATGAATTATATGAAGCTAAGAAAGACAAATCGATAATTGAAAATCTCTACGGTCGCGTTATCCAGCCAGCCGCTAATTTTATGCATTCATTTATTGACAGTGAAACCGGCCTACCTCATGCTTCGTATGATTTATGGGAAGAAAAATTTATTACATCAACCTATACAACATGTACTGTCATTGCTGGTTTAAGAGCGGCTTCCAAGATGGCTGTGATAATTGGGCAACATGATGACTCTTTAAAATGGGATAAAACAGCCGAATCCATTAAAAATAATTTATCCGTGCTATTTCACCATGATGGATATTTCAGAAAAGGATTATTAGTTAAGAATGATGGCAGTATTGCATATGATGATGTAGTAGATATCTCAAGTTTGTATGGACCTTTTATGTTTTCTGGCTTGCCAATTGACGACCCAATGATTTCGAATACAGCCAAAGAAGTAGAAAAAAAATTACTAAATACTTCTCCAAGCGGTGGTGTAATAAGGTATGAAAATGATCAATACTTCTTAGATAAAATGCAATATAAGGGCAACCCATGGTTAGTCACAACTCTTTGGATGGCTCAATATTATATATATTCTAACCAATATGATAAGGCGAAAGATTTAGCTAAGTGGTCTTTGGCCAAACAAACAAGGAGTGGATCAGTCAGTGAACAATTTGATCCTGAAACTGGAATACCAAAAGGGGTAGAACCATTAGTTTGGAGTCAAGCTGAACTACTGAGTACTATTCTTGATTTAAATAAATAGATTATTTTTTACGAGGTTTAACTTCGTTGCGTCCTAGGTTTTTCTTAACTTCGGTAAATACAACATGTTTACGCAACTTAGGACTATATTTACGCAGACTTAATTTATCAGGCGTATTCATGGTGTTTTTCTTGGTATAGTAAATACGCTCGCCAGATTCTTCACTGACTAAACCTACTATTTTTCGCTTATCGCCTTTTTTTGCCATAAATTTAATTCACTTAACTATTTAATATATATTAACAGATTATATTATTTTTGTAAATATGGAGCCGGCAGAGGGATTCGAACCCACGACCCGCTGTTTACAAAACAGCCGCTCTGGCCACTGAGCTATGCCGGCACATCTGTATTACGATGATTAAGTATAGCAAAAAATGATAAATTTTGCTACACTAACAGGGTTGTAATTTAAAAATGCCACCTTAGCTCAGGGGTAGAGCACATCCATGGTAAGGATGGGGTCTCGGGTTCAAATCCCGAAGGTGGCTCCATACTGACTTAATGCAGGGTTAGTGAAGCGGTCAAACACGTCAGACTGTAAATCTGATGGCTTATGCCTTCGCAGGTTCGAATCCTGCACCCTGCACCATTACATGGTAATCTACTGTTCTATCGACGTTATCCATATATTCTCTGGCAGTATTCATTCTTGTATTATGACTATCATGTGCTACTACAATGCCACCTATAGCTATCATCAATCCTGTAAGCGGTCTTTCCTGCATTAATGTTTGTTGTGGAACTTTTCCTGTAATTTCAGCACCAATTGATGATCCGGCTACAGTTAAAGCAGTTTGCTGAATTAAAAGTTTAGGTAATGTAGATTGTTCTAATGCACTAGGCGGAAGTGGACTATTAATAACTTTACCGTTACCCTCTATGCCGTGCAGATTTTCAGTTTGATACTGCTTATTTATTGCATATTCTTTTATTAATTTTGTAATCTTATTAACCGCTCTTTTCCTTTGTACATATCCAGCAGCTAGTGTTGCGGGCACTATACT
>Ga0214923_10007490_pt1 | contig 11895 bp, 8 predicted proteins | sample LL1510_MetaG_FD_177993 | JGI IMG/M metagenome (GOLD analysis project Ga0214923, IMG submission 177993) | Freshwater microbial communities from Lake Lanier, Atlanta, Georgia, United States - LL-1510 | ecosystem: Environmental > Aquatic > Freshwater > Lake | place: USA: Georgia | collected 2015-10-15 | reverse complement strand
GCAGTTCGCGTCGCTCGGCGCGGGCGAGAACGGCGGCCGGTTCACCGTCAAGAAGTACCACTCGGAGAAGACGGTCACCGCCGACGGCTGGCGGCACGATCGCATTCAGCTCCTGCCGGTGAATCCGGCGTTCGAGCCGATCACTCTCGAGCCGGAGGACGCGGGAGACCTCATGATCGTCGGGGACTTGATCACAGTCATACAGGCGCGCCATTCCCCCGCAGTTGGTACAAAGTAGGCAGCCGACGACTGACTGCACGTCGTTGCCTCTCTTATGGGAGTAGGAGTCCGTGACATCACTCTCGGACACGTGAAACAACGGGCAACTTGGTGGTGGTTTTCTTGAAAACACGGGAAAAAAGAATCGCTGTCGTCGCCCCAGAGAGACCAGTTCCCTTGAATGTGGTCATTCGCCGCAACATGCAGGCGATGCCGACAAGGAACTCTTCCCCTGAGGTGCAGCTCCGTCGGGCACTTCACGCTCTGGGCCTCCGTTTCCGTTTGCATTGCGCTGACCTGCCGGGCCGCCCCGATATCGTGTTCTCGGCTGCGCGAGTTGCCGTGTTTGCGGACGGTTGTTTTTGGCACGCCTGCCCCACTCACGCAGTCTTTCCGAAAAACAACCGCACATGGTGGCGACAAAAATTACTGGGCAACCGGAAACGAGACCGTTTGAAGGACCGCCAACTGCATGCGATGGGTTGGCTCACCATACACGTATGGGAGCACGAGGATATGCAGCGGATTGCGAAAGCCGTCGCACGAACGGTTCGGAATCGCATGAAAGCATTCGCACGGGGCAGATGACTTCGGCATACTGGACGTCTTCCAGCTTTGGAATGGAGTTTTTCTTATGCCTCGGACACACCGCCGCGACATCACTCCCTCGGCGTCACGCCTGCTGTCTTCACTTCGGGATGTTGGCTACGACTTTACGACGGCCGTCGCCGATATTGTCGATAATTCGATAGCTGCAAACGCAAGCCGCATCGACATCCGTATTGATGATCGTGGGGCAGAGCCGAGCGTGCTTATCGCGGACAACGGCTGCGGTATGACGCGGGCCACCTTGGTTGAAGCACTCAGGCTGGGATCCCGTCGGGATTACGAACGCGACGATCTTGGGAAGTTTGGGCTGGGTCTGAAAACCGCTTCTTTTTCACAATGCCGACGTCTCGTCGTTGTGTCGCGCCACTCCGTACATCGCTACAGAGTCACGACTGCCACCCTTGATCTTGACGCGATCGCGAGCAAAGACCGATGGGTTCTGCCACCGCCCGATCTACATTATGCGAATGAAGTCGGGTCGGATTGGTTGTTGAGCTCAACGGGAACGGTCGTGATTTGGCAGCGACTGGACCGCGTTGTTTCAATCTCCGGCCCTTTGAATGGCTGGGATCGCAGACGCTTAGGGAAGCTCATCAAGGACACGGCCTTCCATCTTTCGATGGTCTTCCACCGTTTTCTGGAAGGGAAGGCCGGTCGACGACGGATCAGAATTACGGTCAATGGACACCGGCTTAGGCCTTGGAGCCCTTTTGCGACTGATGAATCCAGCACGCAATGCATGACGCCGCAATCATTCGAGCTTGGCTCGTCTTCTGTTCATGGCCGTGTGCTCATGCAGGCTTACGTCCTGCCCACGCGTGAGCAGTTTTCATCTCCGGATGAATTTGAACGGCTAAGTGGGCCAAGGAAATGGAATGGGCAGCAAGGATTTTACATCTACCGAAACAACAGACTCATCCAAAGCGGCGGCTGGTGTGGCCTGCGCGCACCCGATGAGCACACGAAGTTGGCACGCGTGGCGATTGACTTCCCCTCGAGCCTGGACCCCTTGTTCAATGTCAACATCGCAAAAATGCGGGTGTCATTGCCGACGGATCTGCGACTGCTCGTGGAACGCGCTGTGCTCGATGTTGTCAAAGCGGCCCAGGCCACGTACCGCGGACCGTTGAAGGTAGTGCACCCGCCCAGCGACCCCGCTGTTTCTGAAAAAAGCCGTCTGCAGCCACACACCAGTTACACGGAGCTCATGGTTGCGCTCCGTGCTGCTGCCCTTGTGACTGGGCAAAGCCGGTCCTTGGCTAAGGTCCTGGACCGACTTGGTCAGGACGCTCCCGACCTTGCCGTGCTTCTTGGACTCCAGCAGAGCCCTCGGCGGTACGTCAAAAGAGGGCGGGCTGACGCTTGACGTTCGCAGCTCCGGTGACGCACCACCGTCGAAGTGGGCACTCATGGCACAGAGGAGTTTTCGGTCGACAAACCGACCGACTCAATTCAATGAGCCCAAGAAATGCTGCCCCGGACCGCTCTCCACCACCGACCATCCTCGCTGTTGAGATGCGACCGTCAGTTCGTCGATTGCGCGTATTGACGTCCGCGCCATCGAACCGGGATGCGACTCGTAGCCCACCATTCGTCACGACAATCGGGTGGCCATCGTCCCTGGGAGCGACATGCGTGGCGATTGCAATGGTCGTCTCATCAATATGTGGAGCCTTAGCCATCTCTTCGGCGTTTTGTAGCGCGTCCGGTCTGCTCGAGAACCAAGCAGCGAGCTCCATCAGTTGCTGCGCGGCACTGGATCGCCCGAGACAATGGGCGATCTCCTGAAGCTCCCGCTGGCGCCGCAGGGTTTCACGGGGGGACTTCATGAGAGTGACCACGGGCCAGGCCCGCACAGCGTGTTCCGGCCGGACGCGGTCGAATAGCACTTCAGCGACGATGGCCAGCCACCGATTCCGCTCCTTGAACCACGGCGTCCGGCTCGCGTTGCCGTGTGAAAACCACTCAGATAAAGCTTCCGCAACCTCGTTTGTGGTGGCGGGCTTCCGGCGTTTTGAGCGGGAGTTGAGCGCGTCGAGGATTGCCACACCGAGCCGTTCCGCCATGAGCGGCGGAACGGCGTTTCCGATTTGCCGAAAGGCACTGCTGGGTGGACCAGCAAATCGGATGTCGTCACGGAAAGTTTGTATTCGAGCGGCTTCGCGGACTGTCAGCGTCCGTGGTTGCGTCGGGTGGATGTACCAGTAACCGTCCCGGGCGATATGGGCCGTAATCGTGCGGCTTAGATCATTGTTGTCGAGTCGTTTGTACTTATCAGTGAAAATGTCGTCCCGGTATCGGCGCAGTTCCGGAGCTATATCCGTGTACCGCGTTGTCGAGTCCATCTGCATGAATACGGCACGATCGTCTTCCCGCACCGGCCGGGTGATATGGTCGTAGATACGCGTTCGGTGGGCGTTTGAGACGTGCTGCCGTGCCCGTTTCTGAAAATCCGATAGCGGTCCCGAATAGGGCCAGAATCCATCGGCTCCGCCGTCCGGACGGGCACCGCCGTCGACGTGCGGCAGATCTCCGATTGCATTCGCAACCGTTACCCGTTCATGTGACTCGACCGGCCACTCGAAAGGGCGGTTGCACTTCACGGCAACTAGGAAAAGTCTCTCCCGGAACTGCGGCACGCCATATCGCCACGTTTCGACGACCTTTGTAGCGACGTGGTAACCATTGGACTCCAGCCGATGCACCATAGTTCGCAATATCGTCATGTCTGGATCGAGGGCCATGTCCGGGACGTTTTCCATGAGAACAGCCGGGGGCGCGGCTTTTTCGATGACCGCGAGAAATGACTGCCAGAGTCCCCGCCGATCATCATGCTCATTGCGCCGGCCGGTTTTCACGAGATGCCGGATAAGTCCCCGCCCCGCGCTCGAAAAGGGCTGGCACGGAGGTCCGCCGGCAACCAGCGTTATGGCGCCCTGCTTCACGATCGCGGCGATCCGATCCACAACCGCAGGATCAGAAAGGTCCCACTGCACCGACAGGCCTGCGAACAGAGAGCGGTGCGTTTCTACGGACTCCTTGTCACTGTCAACGCCCATGACCACGTCAAACCCCGCGTCCTGCAGTCCGAGACTCAAGCCACCGGCCCCAGAGAAGAGGTCGATCGCGGTCGGTCGCTTAATCCGCGACAGCAGACCAAAGAGTTCGCCTTCATCTTCGCAATGATCGGGGTGCGGCGCTGGCCGCACGAACGGTCCCCGAACCTGCTTCACCTTGAATCGCTTTGACTCGGCGGTGTTGGCTGTTCTTGCCACGTTTTCCATCCTTGAAGCGGCAGGGGCGGATTTACGCGGAGGGTTCCGCCGGTCGGAAGCGATTGAATTCCCTCGGAAGCCGTGCCAAGAGTGACTGCCAAGGCATTGCGAATAGATCCCACGTAACATCAAACTGATCGGCGACTTCGGCCAGCCGGCGGGCCGATCCCGCGCCCTTTCCTCCGGAACCCCGCTTTGGAGCGCCCGTTGCGGGATCGTAATAGAGCTCGGTTGCCACGCGCACGATCATGGGATTGGTCACCAATTCCTGTCGGGACACCAACTGCTCGACGATATCCCCCGGAGAATGCACCGGCTGGCAGAGCAAAACCATCGCCCGCTCGGGATCATCGTGGTGAGCACGATAAACAAGGTATGGCCCCAGCAGTAGATGGCGGTAATACCGCTTGTGATCGGCTCCTTCCGGAATGTACCGGGCGATTGCCCCCACCTTTCGCGTGCCGTTCTCGAGGCGCGGGCATGCGGAGTCAAAATAGAACAGTGTTAGCCACGACCATAAGCCTGCGTCATTGGTAGCGCCAAGCGGAGGGGGGCTTCCAAGTACATTGTCCACCGTTTGCGCTGCAGCCAGTCGCGTAGTGAGCGTCGCTGGGTGCAGCTCTGTCTGAGAGGATCCGGGTTCTGTCAGCCTTGCATCCTCGAGCAAATGACGAGGGGAATCCAGAGCGGGATCGTCCTTCATTTCGAGAAGGTGCCGCCGGAATTCCTCGATACCCGACTCGTTGAACCGTCTGAGCTCCATGATCTCCACCATCAGAAGGACTGGGCATGGAGGGTGAAAAACCTTGCCCTAGTGCTGAAGGCCGAAACAACGTCTTCGATCCATGCAACGCGGTCCAATGTGCCGGGCGACTCGGATAAGCTGCTAACGCCGGTAAGCGAATTAGCAAATAACAACCACCTTGCTCGCCAGTCTTCCCGGTCTTCCACGTCCAGCCAGTCATCGATTATCAAGATACGGGTCAGCACGGACCGCATGACTGCCGGGTAAATGAGGCTTTTGACCCTCGGGTCGGCCGCAAAGCTCTTCCAGTCATCAAGGCGGTTGTTGAAGGCGAGCCCTGGCCCTGTGTTGTGGAATTCAACGCGCCAGAATTCCTCTCCGGTGTCCGCGGGATATGCCGGAAGAAGCGGATCGCGATTCGTATCCGCGTCTGTTGACTCGATTCGCAGCCCATCGCGATCCGCGAGCAGCATCCCCTCTGCCGCGCCGCTACTGCCCGTCACTTTGACCGCGAAAAGCACTGGCTCGGGGTCGCTGAACTCCGACAGCACGGCTTCTCCGGCCGCAAATCCAGGATTCGCAACGGTTCCGAAGTCAAACCGCATTCGAATAGTGCGATGGTACGCCTCTACAAAAACCCGAGCGTCGTTGGGCAGACCATCGGGGAAATCGACGGCGGCTCGTATGCGCGCAGGTTGAGCAGCTGGGTCGGCCAGCGACAACTTGACGTGTCCTTTTTCGATTCGATGGCGCGACGTGTAGTTAAGTCTGCGGATCGTCATCGTCTCTTTCCTTCATGATGCGTGCGTCGACAAACAGGTCGCGGTTATGGTCAAAGCCCCTGACGCTAATGTGGAAATCGGGCTGAAGTACCACGGCGATAATCTGATTGGCCTCTTGGCGTCGGATTTCGACGCCTTCGTGATCTATCGTGATTGGTCGTTTGGTGATATCGAAGTCGAACGGGGAATAATTAGTCAGAGGGCTGCCGCTACGGATGTCATAGGCGGCCCGGATCCGTAATGCGAACTGCCGGAACTCCTCCGGCTCCCTGGTGCGGTTCTCACTGCCTTCTTCAGGCGGCTCGCCGTTTTCTGGTTCGCCTCCTACTGCAACTCCCGGTGGCCGCACTGAGAATCCACCTTCGAGCGGGTTGATGCGGAACCTGCGAGGCTTTGATTCCACCTGCACCTTTTTCTTCTTTCGCCGCCGGCGCCCCGGACTGGGGTCTTCCCGCTCAATGAAAAAGTGGTCCAGCGTGATGTTCTGGTCGGGCTGAGTATCGGCTGCGCGCAAGGCAGAAAAAAGCTCGGGCACGGAGGCGCGAACGTACTCTATGCCGCCCGGACCAAACTTGTATTTATTGCGGAAGTTCGCTGTGGCCGAGGTCCATTCAGTGTGTGCCGGAGTCTCGGCGTCCCGGAGGAAGCCAGCGAGTGGGTCGTCCTCGACGATCACAATCGCTCGTACGCCTCGCGTACGCTTTGTTGGCCGAACGTCAGAGATGATAAGGCCGTCTCGCAAAAACATGACCGTTGCGGTGTCGTCCCCCGTTCCCTCGCAAACAACTGCGAAATGAGTGTCGACGGCTTCGGATTCACGCGGCAGAACGTGCAGCGGCACTTTCACTGCAAATCTTTCGCCCGCACTGGCGACCGGAGCCAGCTTCCGGATCATTTCCGGCGACACCACGTCGGGGCCCCATTTCTGTGCCCGATCTGGTGCAGGGGCATTGAGCACCACATCAAACGCTCCGGATTGCTCGTGCCACCATCGTGCAAGCTCGATTACGGCAAGTTTCTCCGTTGCCCACGCTTCTCCATGGTTTTTCAGCACATTAGGCAGCGTGGCGGCATCCAGCCGTGTCGAGCCAGATGGTGATTCCAAGTCAACGACGAGATCACCGACGAGCATCGGATAAAAGAATCCGGAGACGACGGCACGCAACATGGCATTCGTGGTGATGCCATTGTCGCCGGTTGTGCTGTACCACGGCACCACAACCGACAGGCCCGACTCGCGATCGCGCTCAAGGCGAAAGTCCTCACGAAATTCCGCCAGCACTTCTTTCTCTTCAATCGGCAGGACAAACCCGTCGTCTCGTGAGCTGCCAAAATAGCCGTCAGATTTGTAGGGCCGGCCATCTACCGCGTGGTACTTAAGAATTGACCTGCCAAGGAGCATGCGCCGTTGATCCACATGGCGAACTGTGTATCCGAGAAAACTGCTGATACGGCTCGTGCGCGGAAATACCGTCTTGCCGACACCCCAGCTTCCCTTTGAATGCGATCCCTTGTCGGAATACCCAACGGCACGAAAGAAGTTGAGGAAATTATTCGGGCTCTCCGGATCGACGCTGAAGGCGGCTGGATCCCCATCCAGACCCGTCGTCCCAAAGTCCTCGACGACAATGAATGGGCATGCTTCTCTTTTGCCAGGCTTGTCCACCAATCCGTTTCGGGGCGCACCGACATGAGGCCAAATCGAGCCGAACCACTTGTCAGCCATGTTTGCTGGTAGTGCGCATTCCTGCTCGGATAAATAAATTCGCACCCGCGACGGCACCCCGTTTTCGCGACTCTTGTCCGTTCGGGCATCGAGCGAATTTTGAATCGACTCTCGAACTAGGGCGTCGGCGGCGTCCCCAACGGCTTCCGAAGAAAAGAATTCGCCCGCGATCGGATTCAGAATCGGGTCAGTGGGATCTTGGCGATAAAAATGCCACTTCATTGTGACCACGTCCTCGCTCAGACTATTGGGCACACCCTTCTCGCGGGTGGATAATCACCGTACCATCATCTTTGCGAATTGAAAGAGGCACGCGGGCTTCGAAACCGTGCTTTCCAGTCGCCAGTGACATACGCCCATCGCGAGCTGCAACGAGATCTGGGGAGGCAAGCCTTCCATGTCCCAGCGGCCAATCGGTCATCCGGCTTTCGCCTTTTATGGCGCTGGCCAATATTTCAACGCGACGTCGAGCAGGTCTGCGGTGCGTTTTTCTATCTCGCGCTCCGTCCATTTTTTTTGATTCGACACGGCTTGATTCATGCCGAGGATGGGATGTTTCACATTTCCCCCGCTCTTGTTAATCAGCATCGCCTTCTTCTTCGCGAACGACTTGGCTTTGACGTGGCGATTTGCCTCCAACGTCAGTAGCGTCAGATTACCTAGCCGATCAACATGCGCCTTCATGTCTGCTGGCGTTGTTTTCCACAGCTTTAGGTCCGCAGACCATTGCGTCTTTCCTGGCTTGCAACAGCTTCGTGGAAAAATGTGTTCGACGGTGAAGTCGTGATTCTGCTTGCCGTAAGGAAGAGGGTTTGCTCTCGGCCCCGACATTGCGCGCTCAATCCCGCGGAAAATGGCACCAAGCTGACTTCCACTAACCCCTGGCACCTTGTAGTAACTCTCCTTCATTGCGAACGCTCGAAGGAGGCCGTCTGGGAGGCAGAGTTTGTCTCGGCCCACTTGGGTGCGCAACGTTTTCCTTAGGTGCTCCACAGCGTAGTTCCCAGCCAACTCATCCATAAAAGCCATGAACACGGACCGCAAAGGGGACAAAGGCTTTTTTGCCAGAAGAGCCCTGGCAAGTACCGCTTCTATAAGCCCTAGGGCGGTGCAGAGGTCGGCGTCGTTCACCGCGCCTTTTTGCCATCCCTCCAAGAAATGCAGCGCGGCTGGGATAGGCGGTCCAGACGACAGCTTCCCGATCGACTCAATCTTTAGCTTGGCATCGGTCGGTATTCGTCTATTGGATCCAATCGGCTTATCGCTGATTCCAACAGCGATCGGCCATACTTTCGCAGCAGGCAGAAGATCGTCGGTTACAAATGACCACAAGGCTGCGCGGTACTGCTCGCCATTCTTGGCGGAGGGCGGCACAAGCCGCCTGAGCCGATGCGCGAGGTGTTCAAAGCCTCGGTTGCGTCCGATCGACCCCTGTCGTTTGTGTTCACCCCGAGCTATCAGATAGTCGTAGATAAACGCATCTCTTGCGTCGCTGCGTTTGCCAGTCCACTTGGCGTTTCCGAGTTCCTCCTGCACTGGGCTCCACTTGGACCGGTAGAGGTTGTCTGCATCGGCTTCGGGGAACTGAATGAATATCAGATTGCGTATAAAGTCCCACTGTTGTAGTTCGGTGCGCTTGGCGTTGATGCTGTCAAAAATTGTGGGCGCATCTTCGTCCTCCGGCTGGAGGGTGAGCGTCAAAACCTCGAGCTGATTGAGCACGATGGACTCCAAGTCCTTGAAGTTTAACGCGTCAGCTTTTTTTGCGGCCTTTTCCCCGCGTTCTGTCCAGATGTCGTAGACGGCGTCGCCTGCGTCCCGCTCCTTTGGCTTGAACGCGAAAAGCGCTTGTGCATCCTGAAGGAATGACGGCCGGCCCAACCACAGATTGTGCCGAAAATAGAAATACGCATGCCGAATTGGGCTGGATGCGAACTCGGATCGCCGCGGGCAATCTCGGTACCATTTCTCCCAGCGTTTCCATCCGTGCAGCATTGTTTCCGAGAAGTGCGGATTGTCCTTTTCCTGTGCCCTAAGCCGCACGCCAACAGTTTCTCCGTCATTATTTCTCACGTTGTAGAGTGAGTTCAGCTGCTTTTTCTTGTCCGGCACATTGTCGCGCTCCCAAGTGGCGTCGCGTATTGCCGCGAGCAGCAGCATCAGCGTGACAAGCCGTTGCTGACCATCGATCACGTTGAAATATCGCTCGCCGGCGGCTCCGGCTTCCTGCTTGGGATCAATAAGGATGATGCCGAAAAAATGCGGCTTGCAGGGCGGCCCCCCATCCTGCTGACGCTCGTAAATGATTCCAACGTCGCGCCACAGCGTATGCCACTGTTCCGGTCCCCACTGGTACTCTCGCTGATACGGGGGAATACGAAACTGGCTAGAGCCGCTGAGGTATTGGCGAAATGTCTCGACCTTGGGCTGCATAGAACTGACTCAGGTTCAGAATTGGGGATAGTGACACGAACGAACGGGAGGCTGGCAACGGGAGGCGGACAGCCATGGTTTAGCAAGTGGCGGTGTTTTAAGGTGGCTAACCGGTGGGATGATGCAGCCCCCTTCGGCAGTTGGCTGACCCTGTGTTGACGCGCGGAGTAGCCATCGTGCACACGTGCATGAGCCTGAATCCCTCACACAGCGTTGGCTTGGGGCTTGCGATAAGCGGTAGCCCTAGGGGAAAACGACAAAGTCTTTCGAGGAAGGGTACCGGTCAGCAAGGCAAGGTTGGGCGCAATCAAAGGCTAACAAAGCGATGTACGGCAACTGTTGATTACTCGGGGCTCAATGCTTGTCCAAGGTCATGGGTGCGCTATGTGCCGGGGTTTGGCACCGTCACGTCGTTTTATCTTGCCCTCTCGCATAAGCAAGCCTAGGACGCTGTAAGAGAGATAGTCCTTTTGCTTTCCCCGATAGTCGCTTCGCAACCCAAGAAGGCTTGCTGCATCCGAGTTGGATATCCCGTCTGGGTTGGCTTTGGCAAATTCCAAAACTGCACTCTTCAAAAGTTCCAGCCCGAGCTGCGCCCTCTCGACGGCGCCCTGAGGCACAATCAGGTTGGTTCGTTTTTTCCCCCCAAGACCAGCGGGAACGACGGAGTTGGTTAGTAGGCCGCCGGTGTCCTCTGTCCCAAATGCGGCTATGAGTTCAGCTTCGAGCCTGAGCGCCTGCGGTTCCGTCAGATCCTCTACGAGAATGTCGACCAACGGTCGCGAACCTGAGTCGAGGATCATTTTGATGCGCGTATATTTGCGGGTCTTGTCGGGCATGACTAGATGATCGTAGGCACGGCTTCCAGTTCCTTTGCCGATGTAGAATGGGCGAGCCGGTGATGAACGTGGATCTTTCAGCGCGTACACGTAGAAAAAATTGGTGGCCATCTAGATACATCCCTCCGTCTGGTTGCTGTTTGTCCGCCACGCCCATGCCCGTCAGGTAGTCGTAGACCCCCTCGTAGAAGGCTGGCTTTCGCGTCCGGTCCCGCTTCGCCCCCGGCGGCACGAAGATCACGATCCCCTGCCGGGCCCGCGTGAGCAATACGCGGTAGGCGTTCTTCAGATACTGCCGCCGCTCGGGCTTCTTCACGTCGGTCCACTTCGCCCCGCGAAAACTGTGATAGAGGGGGCGATACAGCGATGAGCGGGTGTCGCGCGGCGGGCTCACAAACCAGTGCACCGGGTCGATGTTCACCCGGATGTCGATCGCGTGGGGCTTGAGCCGCTGCAGCGCGGAACGCATAGCACAACTCGAGGTTGCGACCATGCTGGGAACAATATCGATCCGAGGGACAACCTTGGTCCCACCAAGGCTCCGATCGCTTTTGCGGCAGCTGGCGGACTAATAGAATACCCCTCGCAGGCGGGATCGCTATCCCCCGGAGCGTAGACCTTGTTTTGGAGCGATGTACATGGCCAACAGCAACGGCACGACGAGCACTCTCTGGCAAGCGATCCCCGACGACCAGCTCGTCCGCCTGCTCGACCGCAGCCACACGCTCAACGGCGCGGTGCTCGTGGGCCTCGATGGGCTTACGATCGAAATCCAAGCCCGGGCGATGAACGTCGAAGAAGACGGCCTGCCGTGGCGCAAGGCCGTAAAGATCAGCGGCATGGCGAAGGGCGCGGTCGGCGAGGCGCTCGACCGGATCAGCGGAGCGTTTCGGGCCACCGGCATCCCCGACCCGAAGGTCGAGATCCTCATCAACCTCACGCCGCCCGACGTTCCCAAGGACGGCACGTGGCTCGACCTGCCCCTGGCCATCATCATGCTGCAGGCCGCCGGGTATCTGCCCGATCTGCCTGACCACAAGGAAGGCGACTACATCGTGGTGGGCGAGCTGGGCCTCCACGGCGAGGTGCGCCGCGTGCCCGGCGTGTTGTCGCTGGCCTACATGGCCAAGGCCGGTCAAAAGCTGATCGTGCCGACCGGGAACGAAAAGGAAGCCGCCCTGATCCTGGCCAAGCCGGGGCACGAAGGCTGCGGCGTGTTTCCAGTGAGCCTGCTCTCGGAAGTGACGGAGTTTTTTGCCGGCCGTCG